>JAEEGL010972780.1_pt1 | contig 37895 bp, 37 predicted proteins | sample 9134231 | NCBI WGS metagenome assembly JAEEGL01 (sample SAMN16246548, study PRJNA631951) | gut metagenome | biome: gut microbiome; feature: rumen; material: fiber-attached | host: Bos | place: Iran: Karaj | collected 2018-10
AGCGATAAAGCAGACGGAAAACAGACTCAAAGCCGCAAAGAAGAAACTTGAAGATATCGACAGAAAACTCATAAAGCTGTTTGAAGATAGGGATAAAGGTGTAATATCGGAAAAGAACTATCTGATGATGGTAAAGAGCTACGAAGAGGATCAAGCGAAACTTGAATATGATATCAGGGAAAGCGAAAGCATCCTTGCCGATGTTAGAGAGACCGAAACGAATGTCAATTCGTGGATCAGAGTTATCGGAGGCTACAAAGAGATCGCAGAGCTCAACGCCGATATTATGAATGAGTTTATCGAAAAGATACTTATACACAAACCCCAAAAAGATGAAAACGGTAACAGAATCCAGAAAATAGACATCTGTTACCGCTTCATAGGAAACATCGACTAATCAACAAAAAACACAATTACAAACGATTACCCCCTATTTGTGCGCTTCGCCCCAAACCCCCTGTTCCCCTCCTCAATTTCCGAAAAGATTGAGGGGACAGCGCGACCTATAGGAAAGACCAACGTAAAAAGCCGTCGGCATGACCCGACGGCTTGTTGTTATTTTACATTAAAGTTATCTTCAGCGGTTGCTGCAATATCTGCATCGTCAGTATAACGCAGATCGCGATGACCGCGAGAACAAGGACGACTGCCGATATGATGAAATGTATCTTCCACGTTCTCTGATGCGCGGCAAGTCCCGCCGTCGCTCCGTGCTTCTTTTTTACCGTTGATATGATGAAGAATACGAGCGACAGCGTGAAGTACGCGTCAGCCAAAAATACGAGCAGTGACAGCAGATACCATAATCCGATATTACTCATCGACATGACTTTTCCTTTCAGTCTATCAGATTGAACGCCTTTTTGAGGTCTTCTATCTCTCTCTTCGAGATATGGACGATGTCGCCTATCGACTTTGAATTGAGTATCGAATGCGCGGTCGATTCAAGAACCTCCATACGGTCGAACGCCTGAAGCAGCGTGGAGCCGGTGACTATTACGCAGTCGTTCTGGAATATGAGCGCGGGACGGTTCGGCGCAAAGCTCTTCGCCACAGATTGCGGATCGAGATAGAATTCGGAGAACGGGCGCTTTTCTATATCGCGCAGCAGTATATAGCTCTCCGGTATCGTACGCGGATCGAACGCCGCATCGGTCACGGCGAAAGCCATCGCATACGGCGGATGCGCGAGAAGTATCGCGTTTATATCCGGATTTTCCTTATATATACATTCGTGAGCAAGCACCGCGCGTGACGGGATCTTGCCCTGCTCCTTCATACCGCCCTTGATGCGGACGAGGTCTTCCGGTTCAAGATACGCTCTGTCGCGTCCGAACGGGGTGATTATGAAGCTGCCGTCTGACAGTCTTACGGAATAGGTTCCGTGCGTCGCGGTGAAAAGCCCCTGCCTGTAGGAACGGCGTATGAGCTTTATCATCTCGCGTCTCGCCTCAAGCTCCTCAGACGTGTGGCTGTTCGGTATAAAGTCGTCCATCATGAGGTGGAAGCGCGTTTCCGTCATCTTTATATCCTCGGGCGAAAGACGCTTTACTTCGCCGAGCTTTGACGCGTATATTTCAAGATTTGCCGAATAGTCAAGCGTCTCAAACATCATGAACGCCGCGAACATGTTTGCCGCGCCGATGCATACTCCGTGATTTTCAAGCAGGACTATGTCAACGTCCTTTGCAAATTCCTTGCCTATGTTTGCGCCGAGCTCGTCTGAACCGGGGACGGCGTACTTTGCTATCGATACGCGGCTGCACGTTTTTCTGACGGTCGGTATAAGGTCAAGATCCGGTATTTTTCTCGCTATCGAGAACGCGACGAGCGCCGGCGGATGAGCGTGGAGCACCGCGCGTATGTCGGGGCGCATTTTATATACCGATTCATGGAACGGAAGCTCGGACGACGGCTTGTGGTTTCCGATTATCTGTCCGTCCGGTTTTACGCAAATAATATCGTTTCTCGTAAGAGTTCCCTTGTCTACGGAAGCGGGGGTTATCCATATGTTGCCGTCACGGTCCATAATGGAGAGGTTTCCTCCGGACGTCGTCGTAAGTCCCTTGTCGTAGATCCTCTGCATGAACATCACGAGCTGATCGGCGGGATGCATATATTCTATGTTCATTTTATTCCTCCTTGTTTACTCATTTCACCGGTTTATGTTACCATATAAATGTGAATATTTCAAGCCCGTATTGTTTACCGCCATACGTATTTGTGTTGAATAATTTTCGTTCTTTTGCCCAAAAATACGGTTTTGTTTTTGTGCAAAATAACGGCTAATTCGCAACCGTCTTCTTTTTAATTATGATTTATAACGAAAAATTTTTGTAAAAAAACTTATAATTTTGGAAAAATCGTATTGACATTTAAATAAAATCATTATAATATAATACACAAACTCCGGTTTTGACGAGAGTCTGACCGGGACAATTTTCGCGTTGAATCTCTTTTATCCACCAATTTTTATCAAAAAGGAAGGCAGAAAATTGCAGTACAAAAGATTAGGCGAGGTGTTGATCGCCGCGGGTACCATAACCGATGAAGAGCTGCAGAAGGGACTCGCCCTGCAGAAGGGCTCAAAACAGCGTCTCGGTACGGTGCTTATAGAAAACGGAATAATCACGGAGAAGGAGCTGCTTGACGCGCTGCAGATGCAGCTCGGTCTTGACTTTGTCGATCTGACGAAGATAAACATACCGACCGAGCTTGCGCAGGTGGTGCCGAAGAATATGGCGAAGCAGTACCAGATAGTACCCATCCGCGTCGTAAAGGATGAGCTGTATCTGGCGATGAGCGACCCGCTCAACTTTTACGCGATAGAGGAGGTAAGAAAGGCCGTTCACAAGAAGATCGTGCCGATGGTCGCCACAGCCTCCTCCATAGATCACGCCATTCAGACGTTATACAGTAATGAAAACGCAGCGCGCGCCATAGAAGAAATGAAGCGCGAGGCGGCGGCGAACGGCGAAAACGCCGCCGTGGTCGATTCGGCTTTCGTGACGAACCAGCTGGGCGACGATTCCGTCAACAGCGCTCCTACGATACGTCTCGTCAACTCCATAATCGAACGCGCCGTCAACGAACGCGCGAGCGATATACACATAGAGCCGCACGAGGACGGTCTGCAGGTGCGTATGCGTATAGACGGTATGATGAGAGATATACTGAACGTGCCGAAGGATCTGCAGAGCCCGGTCATATCGCGTATAAAGGTCGTATCGGGACTTGACATATCCGAGAGACGCATACCGCAGGACGGCCGTTTCAACGTAAAGATAAAAGACAAGGACATAGACCTTCGTGTATCAACACTGCCGACGGTCTACGGTGAAAAGATAGTCGCCCGTCTGCTTGACAAATCGGGCGGCAACCTCGACAAAACAAAGATAGGTCTTTCGGGTCCCGATCTTGAAAAATATGAAATGATGCTCCGTATCTCAAGCGGCGTGCTCCTGATAGTCGGTCCTACCGGAAGCGGTAAATCGACTACGATGTACTGTATGATAGGCGACCTGAACACAAAAGAGGTCAACCTCGTATCGCTTGAGGACCCGGTCGAGTACAACATAGACGGCGTAAACCAGGTGCAGATAAACGAAAAAACGGGCATGACGTTCGCCACCGGTCTGCGCGCGATACTGCGTCAGGACCCGGATATCATAGCCGTAGGTGAGATACGTGACGGCGAGACGGCGGAGATAGCGATGCGCGCCGCCATAACGGGCCATATAGTCATATCCACCATACATACGAACGACGCCGTCGGTACGATAGAGCGTTTGCAGGACATAGGCGTTGAATCGTATATGATAGCGGGCGCTTTGAAGGGCGTCATATCTCAGAGACTTGTGCGCCGTATCTGCCCGCACTGCAGAAAGCCGTACAAGCCCGACGCGGAGGAGCTTGAGATGCTCGGTATGGATCCGGACGCGGACGAGACGTTCTATCGCGGCGCCGGCTGTCCGGAATGCTTCAACACGGGCTACCGCGGAAGGATCGCGGTGTTTGAGATGCTGCCGATAACCCGCCCCGTACGCGCTCTGATAGAGCATAAGGCGGGACGCGAGGAAATAGAGAAAGCGCTGAAGGACAAGGAGGCCGGATTCGTATCGCTTCACGACAACGGTATGCGCCTTGTACGAGAGGGAATAACGACGAGCAGAGAAGTACTGCGCGTCATAAACGAAGAATTGTAACGGGGTATAATATATGATGACGATAGACGAGCTTGTAGGCATGGCGAAAGCCGACGGAGGATCGGACGTACATCTGATTTGCGGACTTCCGCCCAAATACAGGGTCGACGGTCAGCTGCTCGATATGTGCGAGGAAAAGCTGACCGAGGAAGACTGCGTAAACGCGGCGCGTGAGCTTGCGGGAGACACGTATTCCGAAATGGAGGACATAGGCGAGCTTGACCTTGCGGGAACGTACGCCGGAAACCGCTGCAGAGTACATATTTTCAAGCAGCAGGGCGTGCCGTCCGTGGCGCTCCGTCTTCTGCGCGAGCATATACCGAAGCTTGAAACGCTCGGCATCCCGCCCGCCGCGCTTTCACTCACAAATCTCCACAAGGGCATAGTCCTTGTGACGGGTGAAACGGGAAGCGGTAAATCTACCACGCTCGCCTCCATGCTTGACAGCATAAACCACACGAGACGCGACCACATAGTCACGCTCGAGGACCCGGTAGAGTATATTTACAAACCCGATCTGTGCGCGATAAACCAGCGCGAGGTCGGAAAGGACACGAGAAGCTTCTCCGACGGTCTCCGCGCCAGCCTGCGTGAGGACCCGAACGTAATACTGATAGGCGAGATGCGTGACAAGGACACGATAGAGACGGCGATAACCGCCGCGGAAACGGGCCACCTCGTTTTCGGAACGCTGCATACGGGCAGCGCGTCGGACGCGGTCGACCGTATCGTGCAGGTGTTCCCAGAGGGTATGCAGACGCAGATCAGGCTTCAGCTCTCGATGTGTCTTGAGGCCGTGCTCACACAGCAGCTGCTTCCGAAAAAGGGCGGCGGCAGAGTACTTGCCTGCGAGATGATGATAGTTACGGACGCGATAAGAAACCTGATAAGAGCGGGCAACACGCCGCAGATAGCCAACGCCATAGCGACGAGCGCGGCGCTCGGCGGTCAGACGATGGACCAGGCGCTGATAAAGCTTCTGCGCTCCGGCGTCATATCAAAGGAAACGGCGATACACTTCGCGCACAATCAGGATTACATAAAGAAAAACGCCATCTGACAATCCACCCACCGAAGAAAGGCTGATCGGACATCCCCGTCCCGCTTCGGGAAGGGCGATACAGAGGAATTATGGACGGATCATTCAATTCAAAAATAAGAAACATAAGAGGCATATCGCGTCTTGTATTCATACTTATAATACTCGTCGCGGTGATGCTTGTCGTCGTTTCTATTCCTATTTATATATATTACCGCCAGCAGTCGGAGAAGATCGGCTGTACGCAGTCGCTCGACTCGGGAACGAGACAGCTGTACGATGCGTATCTGCTCGGCGATATCCACAGCGTTGAGGACGCGAAAAAGCGTATAACGCACGTTATGAACGGCTGGGAGGATCTGTGTCCCGCTTACGGCGACATATATATAGTTGAAGACAAGAATAGCGAAAAGCCGTACCGCCTTGTATGCGGAATACACGCGGAGGACAGAAAAGAACGCACGAGGCTGAACGCCGAAAACGTTTTTGAACAGGTCAGAAAGCGCGTAAAAGAGCTTCAGGCGCTCGGCGAAAAATATCCCGACGCCGTGACGGTAAAGCTCAACGGAAAAGAGCTTGTGGTAAGCCGCGTCAAAGAGATGACGAATTATAAATACGGCACGGATTCCAACACGGAGCTGAAAGGGACGGTCGCGTATTTCGGCATAACCGGCGATTTCGATTTTGAAAACCCGACGAACCAGCTTGAAGGCTCGGTCTGCTATTTCAATTTTGCGGACGAGGAATACGCGGCGATCTGGTATCTCCCCGAAGGCTTCTGGGGATCGGCATACGGCAGAATAGTAGATAACTAATAATATACACAGGGTGAGAATATGGTAAAGTACAAATATTCCGCGTTATCAAAGGACGGACAGAAGGTATCCGGCATTGTAGACGCCTTCAACGAGCTTGACGCCGTTGACAGGATAAAGGAAAGCTGCAACGTCGTGCTCAAGCTTGCCGAGATAAAGGAAGAGGGCACGGGACTTCTGAATATGCAGATAGGTAAAAAGAAGCTGAACAAAAAGGCTTTTACCGTTATGTGCAGTCAGTTTTCCATTATATTGAGCTCGGGTATCCCGATAGCGCGTACGGTCGAGCTTATAGCCGACAAAACGACGAACAAACCGCTTAAAGAGATGCTCCGCAAGGTCGCAGCCGACGTTGAGGCGGGCCGTTCGATCTCCTCAAGCTTCGAGGAGCACGGAGATAAGCTTCTGCCGCCGACGTTTATCGAGACGATAAGATCGGGCGAGGAGTCCGGTAATCTTGACAAATCGTTTGAGACGATGTATCAGCATTTCGACAAGCAGACCAAGATGAGAAACAAGGTAAGAAGCGCGCTTGCGTACCCGGCTTTCGTTCTCGTGATCGCAGTTGCCGTCGTTATCGTGCTTATGGTCAAGGTTGTTCCGACGTTTACGGCGATATTTGACAGCTACGGCGCGGAGCTTCCGCTCATAACAAGGATGCTTATCGGAATATCTGATTTCTTCCGCAAATATTATCTCATAATGCTTGCGGTGATAGCGGCGGGAGTAATTTTTTACAAGATATACGGCAACACGGAGCAGGGAAGGATCAATCTGGCAAAGCTTCAGCTCAAGATCCCCGTGCTCGGCAACATTAACCTGCTCAACGCCGCAAGCCAGTTCGCAAACACGATGACTACGATGCTCGGCGCGGGCCTGCCGATGACGCGGTCGATCTCAATCACGGCCAAGGTAATAGACAACTATTACATAAGTCAGGAGACAGGCAAGCTTTCCGGAAAGATAGAAGAGGGCAACGCGCTCGCCGCCGTAATGCGTGAGCAGGCGGTAATGCCGGACATACTGATAGATATGGTCGGCGTCGGTGAGGAGACCGGTGAGCTTGAGGAAACGCTCAACACGATTGCCGGCTACTACGACGCGGAGCTTGAAATGGCGATAGCCGCGGCGATGCGCAAGCTTGAACCTGCGCTGCTCGTCGGACTTGCCGGCATCGCGGGATTCATAGTTATCGCGATCTACGTCGCAATGTTCGATATGTACGGAGCGATGTAATAACGGAGACGGCTATGGTGTCGATTTACGGCAATACGTTTATTATGATCTATTCCGCCGCCGTCTGTTTCATACTCGGCGCGGTGATGGGCTCGTTTCTGAACTGCGCGGCGTACAGAACGGCGCACGGACAGAGCTTCATCAGGGGCAGAAGTCATTGTACGACGTGCGGGCACGAGCTGTCCGTAAAGGATCTGTTTCCGATATTCTCATACATTTTCCTGCGCGGAAAATGCCGTTACTGCGGCGCAAAGGTTTCAGTACGGTATCCTTTGACGGAGCTGTTCTTTGCGCTTCTGACGGTCGGATGCCTTTTCAGATTCGATCTGACGCTTTTATGCTTAAGGAATTACATTTTCATATGCTGTCTGTTTTACATAACTCTGACGGATCTTGAAAGCTGTATAATCCCGAACGGCGCGCTTATTATTTCAGTTGTCGCGTGGGCGGCGTATCTGCCGTTTTCAGGCTACGGCTGGCTTGACATCCTGCTTTACGTCGTCGCGGGCGTCGCGTACGGCGGAGCGATACTTCTCATATCGCTCATACTTGACAAGGTGCTCAAAAAGGAGAGCATGGGAGGCGGAGACATAAAGCTGTTTGCCGTCTGCGGACTTTATTTCGGACTTGTGGGAATGCTTTTCACCGTTATCATAGCCTGCCTGATCGGGCTTGTTACGGCGCCGATACTGAAGCGTATAAAGGGTGAAAAACAGTTTCCGTTCGGTCCCTCGATAGCGATATCATCGTGCCTTATGCTGTTTATCGGACAGTTGTTCGTATCATGGTATATGGGACTCATTTCATAGAAAAACAAGAAAGGTGACACAAATATGGCAGAAACGATACTGGGTATAGATTTCGGCTATGACAGCCTTAAGCTTGCGCTTGTGAGCGGTAAGCAGGTCAAAAAAAGCGTGATAGTGCCTATGCCGAAAAATCTGTTGAAGGACGGCAAGGTCGTTTCCACGGAAACGATGGGCGAGCTGATACGCAACGTCCTGAAGGACAACGGGATGAGCTGCCGCGGAGCCGCGGTCGCGTTCCCGAACGAAACGGTGTTCGTAAGATCCGTTTCGATGCCCGTGATGACGCACGACCAGCTTATATATAACCTCCCGTACGAATTCAGGGACTACATAACGGACGAGCTGAAAAACTATACGTACGATTACGCCGTCATAGGCAGCGACAGCGATAAACAGCCGGAGGAGAAACCCGAAGGCGAGGGAGAGGGCGAAAATCCGGCGGAAGAGGAAGAGAAAGAGAAAGCGATGCATCTTATCGCCGCGGCGGTACAGACCTCCGTTCTGGACGATACTAAGGCGATGCTCCGCAAAGCCGGACTTAAATTCTCAAGCGCCGTGCCCGCCGTTTGCAGCTACATAAACCTTATAAGGAATATGGATAAGGAATACCGCCCCGAATCGGGTGAGTACTGCATACTCGACCTCGGATATAAAGAGGTCAGAATGTATATGTTCAAAAACGACGTGAACATAGCCTCCCGCGTGCTTGAAGTCGGTATGTCCGTGATAGACGACGTTATCGCGGAGGCGTACAACGTTGACGTGCATCTTGCTCATACGTATCTGTTATCCAATTACGACAACTGTCAGAATAAGGACGCCTGCATCAACGCGTTCAACAATATGGCGGTCGAGCTTATGCGCGCCGTGAACTTCTACAACTTCAGTAATCCCGACAGTCATCTGTCGGATATATGGGTGTGCGGCGGCGGAGCCGTTATACAGACGCTTGTTTCCGCCATCAAAAACACTCTCGATATGCATATACACAAAGCGTCCGAATTGGTAAAAGACGGCGAAAAGATAGAGGATTGCAATTCTCTTGTGCTTGCTATCGGCGCCGCGCTTAATCTTACGGGGAGGTGAGCGTTATGGGATTACTTGACAAGCAGATAAGCTTTAAGAAAGAAAATCTCAACAAGCAGAGAAAATACAGCAAAGGCAAGCTGCCCACAAAGAAAAACATAAACTTTGCCGACGTAGGAAAGAAAAAGATAAACCCCCTGATACTGATAGTGGGACTTATCCTCATAATCACCGCCGCGGCTCTGTTCAGCAAGTTTGCCGTTATAGACAGACTTCAGCAGGTAAATAAAGCGCAGGCCGAGGTCGCGCAGATCAAAGCGGAGATAGACGCGCTTTATAAGAAGATAGCGGGTTACGGCGAGATAAACGATCTCTACGCTCACTACACGATAAACGAAATGACGGAGAGCGAGCTCAACCGCGCCGACAGGATAGAGGCGATAGAGATGCTCGAGCGTATCGTTGAAAAGGACGCGAGCCTGGGCGCCATGTCGTTCAAGGACAACACGCTTACCGTGACGGTTACCGCTCCGACGCTTCAGGTCATAAACGTTATGGCGGGACAAATAAATCTCGAGCCGAACGTCGACTACTGCACGGTCACCACGGCTTCAACGCCGGGAAGCAAGGAAGAGGAAACCGGGATCGTTACCGCAAGGATAACGATCTATCTGAAAAAAGCACTTGAGGAGGAAGCGTGATGAAAATTTTAAGCCGTGATTTCACGATAGTTGAAAAGATCATAATACTCATTCTCCTCGTGTTTCTGCTCGGTCTCGCTTACTACCAGTTCGTCGACCGTCCCGTACGCACCGCGCTTGAAACCGCGGCGAGCGAAAAAGCGGCTCTTACCACGGAGCTGACCGCGGTCAAAGCAAAGGTCGCCCAGCTTGAAAAAATGAAAAACGAGATAGACAACATCACAAAAACGGGCGCTTACGCTAAAATGCCGAGCTACGACAACAGTAAAGAAGTTTATCATCTTTTAAACAACGTGTTTGGAAACCTGCAATACAACATAAACTTCTCAAGCCACGTTAAAAGCGGCAATATAGTCAGATGGAACATCTCCATGTCGTTCACCGCGCCTGACAGAGAGACGGTCAAAACCATACTTAAGGAGATAACAACGTGTAATTACCGCTGCCTGATCTCCGATCTCAACATAACGCCGACAACCAAAAACGGATACAGCTCCGTATCCGTTTCGACAACGATCACGTTCTATGAGACGATGGTCGGAGCAACTACAAGTCAGGGCGTAAGCAGCAAATAAAAATCAAAGGACCTCCGCAAAACGGAGGTCCCGTTGTTATATAAGGAAGAAACGGTCCGTCAATGCTTTGTAGTCATTTCAAGATCTATGTCGAAAAACGCATGGCGGAGCTCATACGGCACGTTTGCCGTATCAGATACGGTTATTTCCTTTCCGTCTGCAAAAACGAACGTGAGCGTTTTTTTACTGCCGATAAGGCTTTCTCTCTGCGGCAGATTTTCCCAGCCGAGGATGCCGCAGTTCTCGATACTGTTTTTTATGACGTCGAAAACGTCGGCGCCTGTTTCTTTTTTGCTCTCAAATACTGTGGGAGTACCGCTGTATTTGCTTGTTTTTTCGTTAATTCCGGTTCCGTCCGGCAGACGCGTAAGCTTTGCGCGTGTATAGCCGCCGTCCTTGCGCTCCTCGCTGAATCTGACCGCCGTGAGCGCGTCAAAGGAGGGAAGAGCTGCTTTTTCGCAGTCAAGGTACGTTTTAAACGTATTGTATATTTTATTCGCGGTTTCGTGCGATATTACGGGCGACTGATTGTTTGAAAAATCAATAGTCTCGCCGTTTTCGTACTCAACTAAAACGTCGCCGCCGAAATTTTCGGGCAGTCCCGCTGTTCTGCTGTGCAGTCCGTTTTGCGATACGAGGTTACATTCAAGGACAAGCGGGACGAGGGCGGGGAAAATATCGGCTTTAACAAGCGCCCATTTTTTTGTCGTACCGAGTTTTCTGTGACCTTCCGCGGCCTCAAGGAATAAGAACGTTCCGTTATCCGACGGCACGGCAAACGCAGATATATAACCGAGCTCCTTGCCGTCGGACCCGGTATTCCGCCGGTATGAAAGAGCCGACGTGACGCTGAAAAACACCATTTTGTCAGAGGTTATGGTTTTGGGTGCATTTTTATCATACGTTTTCGTCGTGCCGCCGCACGCGTTCTCAGGCGGCTTTTGCAGGACCACCACGTTTTTCTTTTTATTTTTTTTGAATATACTGAACATTATGCCGCACCTCCTTTTTCTTCATTATACCATAATATTATGAATTATTCAAGTGATCTTTTATTGTGCCATGCTTTCATCGTTTTCAATAACGTACTGTCTGAAATTCCGTGCGGAGTGCTTTATATCGTCGTCCCAGGCAAGTCCGTCAAGCGTCTTGTCCTCCGTCGGACAGACGTAACAGAATAAACCGTTTCCGTTATTGTTATCAGGTATTATGAGCGCAAGATACCGTACGTTCAACGGAAGCGCGCCGCGCGGGTCGTGCGTTATTATCTCAAAATCGTTTTCATTTACGTATTTTGCGGGTATTTTGTACGTTCCGAATAGGACTTTTCCGTTTTTGTACGCGCCCATTTCCGTCATCATATCGAGCAACGTTTTTTCGCTCATTTTATCCGACGGGGAAAGACAAAGATCTATTCGCACCGTCGTGTTCCCGCCGTCAATAACGTTTGCTTCGTTATATCTTTCGCTTGTTTTGTTTATTTTGCAGATGCATTCGGCGTAGCCGTCCACGTACGGTTCTCCGTCGTTCTCATCTTCTCTTATAACGTAGTAAAACCGGTATTCAACGGGCGTTATGAGCGCTATAAAGCCATTGTATTTTTCGCAGAGCTCTTCCGTATGCTTTCCCGTTTCTTTCTTTTCGGGGAAAACCACGTTTCTGTCGTCTGATAACACGGTTTTATATTTGCTTATATCCATATCTGTCACGGAATAACGCGAACCGACGGATCTCAATGCGGTCACGGCGGCGACGATACCGATAACGAGCGCAAGCGCGGCGGCGACCGACGCGTATTTAATAAAATTGCTCTTTTTTCTTTTTCCGTCGGCTTCGATTATCAGATCGTCGTCTATATCCGTCAATGCGCAGTGCAGTTTTTCATTTTTCATACGTGTATCCCTCCTTTTTCAAGCTCTCCGCCAGCTTGTCACGCGTTCTTTTGAGCATCATCAGGACCTTGCTTTTGCCGTATCCGTAACGCGCGCATATGTCGGATATGCTGTCGCAGTACCAGTAACGCCTGATAAAGACCTTTCTCTCCGTTTCTTTTTGAGAATGAAGGAAATCGGATATTATGCGCGACAGCTCCGATACCGTGAGCTGATCCTCGACCATCGCTTCGCCTGTCGCCTCCTCAAGCTCGTCAAACGGGACGAGCGCGGCGGACGGTATGCGCTTTTCCGCGTTGTTTTTGCGCAGGATATCAAGCGCACCGTTTCTTGTGAGCTTGCCGAGATAGGCTTTCAGATTTTCGGGTCTGTCAGGCGGTATGCTGTTCCAAGCGGCAAAAAACGTGTCGTTTACGCACTCTTCGCTGTCGCGGCTGTCCTTCAATATACCGTTTGCAACGCTTCTGCAATAGTCTCCGTACGCCAGCCTTGCGTCGGATAAGGCGCTCTCGTCACGGTCAAAAAACTTTTTTATCGTTTGCTCGTCGTTCAACCCCCTCACTCCTTTCCTCCCGTTATTTTTTGTCCTTCACCTATATACACGTAAAAAAACGCAAAAGATCACATTTTTTAAAAAAACACGGCAGAGAAAACCGTGTTTTTTGTATCGTTTGTCATTTGATCCCGTATGAGATCTCCGACTGTCCTTATTTTCCGTCGTGGAAGGAGGTAAAGGCGCCGCGCTCGACCTCGGGCAGACCGTATTTTTCTTTTGCGTCCGCTATCGCTTTTATCATAAACGCCATATTGCGGGCGAGATTGCGCATGGTCTGAAGTCCCTCAAGATCCTTTTTCGCGTCCTCCGCGGTAAATCCGTGTATCTGATTCCAGTACGTGCCTGACGCGACCGGCATGCCGCTTATTGTGAAGTATTTGTTCAGCACGTCGTAAGAAGACACGCTTCCGCCTCTGCGGCAGCTGACTACCGCCGCACCGACCTTCATATGCTTTGAAAACGGAGTGCTGTAAAACAGTCTGTCAAGCAGCGCCAGAAGCGTTCCGTTCGGCGACGCGTAGTAAACGGGACTGCCCACCACAAGGCCGTCCGCCTGCTCGAACTCCGGCGCTATTTTATTTACTATATCGTCCGTCACGCATTTTCCCGCTTTGCCGCAGTATCCGCACGAAATACAGCCCTTGACCGTCTCTTTTCCGACGCCCACGAGTTTCGTCTCTATCCCGTTTTCGTTGAATACCTTTATCATCTCAAAAAGAGCCGTTGCCGTGCAGCCGTTGTCTCTCGGACTTCCGTTGAGCAAAAGAACCTTTGCCATTTTTTGATTCCTCCTTAGGATCTGTTTTTATATAAATATAATTTGATATGCCGTTTTTATTCCACACACTGCAAAAACAGCGGGACGAGGTTCGGGTCAAACTGCGTACCCGCGCCTTCTTTTATTATCGCTTTTGCTTCCTCTTTCGTAAACGCGCTCTTGTACACGCGCTCCGACACGAGCGCGTCGTATACATCGGCAAGCGCCATGATGCGCGCCTCAAGCGGGATCTCTTCTCCCTTCAACCCGTCGGGATAGCCTTTTCCGTCGTATCTTTCGTGGTGGTGACGCGCGATATTATACGCTATATCGCAGTATTCCTTTTCTTCTATCTCGCTTATGGTTTTACGTATTATTTCGCCGCCGTAGCGGGAATGCTTTTTTATTATCTCGTATTCCTCCTCCGTCAGCTTTCCGGGCTTGTTCAGTATCGCGTCGGGAATTTTGATTTTTCCTATGTCGTGCATCGGCGCCGCCATAACTACGTTTTCACAGTAGTTTTTCGTAAGAGAAGAGTATTCCGGCAGTTTTCTCATGCGCTTCAAAAGCTCCTCAACGTAATTTCCCGTGCGCATTATATGGTCGCCCGTATTGCTGTCGCGTTCCTCGACGACCGCGGCGAGAGACGAGATTATGCTTCTCTGTATCCTTTCAACACGCGCGCTCTGATGTATCTCTCTTATGTTTCTGACGCAGATAATGCCGTATAACACCATACCCACGATGCAGAACGTCAGACTGTTCATAAGATCGAGTGAAAACGCCTGAGCGGATTTGAGCAGATATGATACGGTAAGATAAGCCGCCGTTTCACCGAGCATCACTATATACATCCTAAGAGGTCTGTCGTCTATGCTGAGCGGAAGGAGCGCTATAAAAACTATGACGCTTGTGGCGGGCGTGTCGTAATTGCTCGGCTGAGTGCTCAATATTCCCGCGTAAACGCAGATCAGTATTATCTGCGCGTAGCAGAGAACTATGCGCAGCGTCTCGTTTTTGTTGTTCTTCAGGTGCAGTATAAACAGCGCAAAAAGAGTGACCGCGCTGCCGCACAGAAGAAACAGATAGGGAAACCATATTCCCGACTGTAAAATAAGATTTATTATTATGAACAAAGCGCCTATCCCGCACGACATTATGGCGGTGATCTTGAGTGCGCGTATGTTTCTGTGCCACAGCATTGGTCGTATCGAATCAAAATCGTCTTTTCCTATTTTGCTGTATAGCAGGAAACTGATCAGATTTTTTAATTTCATAAACCGTTATTTATCCGTTTCTCAGTATCTCGTACAAACCGTTAAGAAACTGAATGAAATGCGGCGGAAAATTCTCGGAGCCTTTTGCAAATATCGTCCTGAAACCGTTTACGGTGGCTTTCAGCGTGAAATCAAGCCCGTCAAGTACGTCGTCGGGACGCTGTCCGTCAAAGCCGTCCCACGATATGATATCGCAGTCGCCGCACAGCTTTATTACCGTGTCCATATCGCAGATGACGATTTTTTCGGGTATGCGCACGTCGCCGTCCTGCGAATATCTTACCGTATACAGACATACCTCCGCCTTGTCGTCCCTCATGATTATCTCAAATTCGTTCGTTTCCCGCATGCCGCTTGTGTGAAGCAAGAGCGTCGTAAGCGAGCGGATCTTTTTTTCTTCCATAGCGTCCTCCTTCAGATGCATTACAATAGGCTCGCACTGTTTTATTTTAAGGCTTATCGTCTCTTCCTCCGACAAATTTGCAATGACCTTGAGCATACACCTGATCGCTATTACGTGTGAGACGACAACGACCTTTTTGTAGTTTTTTCCGCTTATTTCCTTTATGAATGAAGTCACTCTGTTGACGACGTCAACGTAGCTTTCCCCGTTCGGCGTGCGGGCGGTAAAGCTGCCGCGGAAATTGTCCTTAAGATCCTTGTTGAAATACTTTTTATACTCGTTTATCCTGATAAGATCGTAATTCCATTTGCCGTCAAAATCGCCGAGCGTGCGCTCCGTTATCCTGTCGTCGATGATAACGTCATTATCGGTAAAGCCCGCGGCGGTCTGACGCGCGCGTTTCAGCGGAGAGCAGAATACGGCGTCCGCGTCTTTGATATCGGCGCACCCTCTCAGACGTTGTGCCTGTTCCTTTCCTTTCTCGGTAAGGTCGCAGTCCCAGCGGCCGCAGCAAAAGCCGCCGTTGTTTTTGGCAAGTACGTTCGCTTCACTCTCGCCGTGTCTGATGAATACAAACTCCATAATAAACTCACCGCCCGGATAAAGATAAGTCACTGATCCATCGGAAGGATCTTTTCATATAAAAATCTTGCAAATTCACAGCTTGAATATGCCGCAAATCTCTGATATTCGTCCGATTTTTCGCTGTCTGCAAAATCGCAGACGCTTTTTACGATGATCGGTAAAGGTCTAGGATCGTTTGAGTGGTTCGCCGCGTAAACTACGGCGTATGACTCCATATCGAGTCCCGCCGTGTGCTGATACTGCGTGTATATCTGCTTTTCAAGCAGCTCGCGGTTGGCGACGACGGTACTGCCGCACGCCATGGGACCGATATAAACGTGGCACGGATTTTCCTCGGACTTCGCCGCTTTGCGCAGATACGGCAGTATCTCCTCCGGTATGCTCTCCGCGGTCGAACGCGGTAAGAAGCCCATATTGCCGTATTTTATTTCCGCAATATCGGGACTTACAAACTTCCCGGCTGAGTAATTCCATACAACGTCCGGAACGATAACGTCGCCGTAGCGCTGATCCTCAAGCTCATTCTTGACGACTCCCGCCGCGATCCCGACCATTATAAGGTAATGCGGGCGGAACGTAAAGATGACCTTCATGGCAGTCGCCGCCGCGGCTGTCATACCCATCTCACCTATTTTTGCGTGGACTATGGAACGTTCTTTCCCGTCGCGTTCAAACGTGGAGACGTCATATATCTGATCGTCGCCGGTAAACGTTTTTGCCCTCCAGTCGTGAAAGTGCATTACCGCTTTGAATTCCGTCGTCGTTACGGACATCAAAGCCACGTCGGTCAAATAATCGTTTTTTTTCATACCCGTATCCTTTTGAAGCGGTTTTCGGATCCTCTTTCATAAAGCCGTACCGTTTTCCGTTGATAAAAACAAAAATCCATACTGAAATTTTACCATAAAAATGTAAACAAATCAATATAAATGATTTTTTTATTATATAGTAATATTGAGTTTGATCGCCGAAGACCTGCCGCCGTATCAAAACACGCTTTTTATGTGTTGTTGACGTATTATTGTTTATAAATAATCGTTGATTTTTGTCTTTTATTGTGATAGAATATATTTTAAACGATCATATAAATTGCAAAAGCGGTTTTAAAGACAGAAACGGTATCAGTCGTCCTGCTTTGCGGGCGGCGGACCAAAGAGGCGAATAAATATGAAATATCCCGAAATCATAGATTTACATATACATACGTCCGTATCCGACGGAACGGACGCGCCGAAGGAGTTGATCGGTCTTGTGAAACAGGCCGGGATCGGATTGTTTTCGGTCACTGATCACGACGCGGTAAAGGGCTGTAAAACGATACTTGAGCTTTTGAAAGACGGAGATCCCGCGTTTCTGCCCGGCGTTGAATTTTCGTGTAAGGACGAATACGGGCAGTATCATATTCTGGGCTACGGATACGATATTAACGCAAAACCGATAAACGAGACGGTCGATAAAGGACACGGCTTCCGTTTGAGTAAACTGCAAAAGAGATTTGATTTTTTAAAAAGCGAATTCGGATTTGAGTTTTCGGACGAGGACGTTTCCGCCGTATTCTCGCTTGATAATCCGGGCAAGCCCCACGTCGGGAATCTTATGGTCAGATACGGTTACGCGGCGACAAAAGAGGAAGCCATAAAAAAGTATATTAACAGATTTCACTCGATCGACGAATATATCCGTCCCGAGGAAGCGATAGAATCCATAACGAAATCAAACGGGATACCTGTCCTCGCGCATCCGTCATACGGAAAAGGAGACGAGCTTATACAGGGAAGCGAAATGGACGGACGCCTTCGCCGTCTTATGGAATACGGGCTTTTGGGAGTGGAAGCTTTTTACTCCGGCTTTTCTCCCAAACTGCAGAAGGAGATGCTTGATTTTGCGGATAAATACTCGCTTTACGTCACCGCCGGAAGCGACTACCACGGAAAAAACAAGCTCGTCGTCTTAGCGGATACGAATTTGCCGAATGTGAGCGATTACCCGAAAGGGCTTATTGCATTTTTGAAAAAAATCAAAAAGACCCGGAGAAGCTTTTGATCTCCGGGCATTTTTTTGTAATCATTCGGTTTTCTGAAAATCTGCGCTTCTTTCCGGTTCGTTCCGGCGCTTTTTGTGCGTTTTCAGTACAGTTTTGCGCCTGCCGGGATGTGCGGATCGACCTGTAAGAGATGCAGTTTTTCTTCGTCGCCTTCTTTATGGACTGCGGAGATCAACATACCGCAGGATTCGATGCCCATCATCGCGCGGGGCGGCAGGTTGAGGATGGCGATGCAGGTCTTGCCCACCAGCTCCTCCGGCTCGTAAAACGCGTGGATACCGCTTAAAATCGTGCGTTCCGTGCCTGTTCCGTCGTCGAGCGTGAACTTCAAAAGCTTCTTTGACTTCGGCACGGCTTCGCAGGCGAGTACCTTGACCGCTCTGAAATCGGACTTTGAGAAGGTCTCAAAATCGACATAATCGGAAAATAACGGTTCGATCTGTACGTTTGAAAAATCCGGCTTTTCGCTCGATATGATCGGCGCGCCTTCGATCGCGGGTGCGGCGGGAGAAGCTTCCTGCGCCGCCTTACAGGCCTCCTGAGAGTGGCAGGTAAAGCAAGCGCACTCTGATTCTGCGGGCACATCGGACGCTTCCGATCCGGTCTTCTGCGACTTCATTGTCGGGAAGAGAAGCACGTCGCGGATCGCGGGGGAGTTTGTGAACAGCATACAAAGTCTGTCTATGCCGTAGCCTATGCCGCCTGTGGGGGGCATACCGATCTCAAGCGCGTTCAGGAAATCCTCGTCCGTGTGGTTTGCTTCCTCGTCGCCGGCGGCGGCGAGCGCGTCCTGCTCGGCAAAGCGCGCGCGCTGATCTATCGGGTCGTTTAGCTCGGAGTAGGCGTTGCACATTTCCCAGCCGTTCATGAACATCTCAAAGCGCTCGACGTAATCCGGGTCGTCCGGTTTGCGCTTTGTCAAGGGCGATATCTCTATCGGGTGATCCATTACGAACGTCGGCTGGATCAGCTTGTCTTCAACGTATTCCTCAAAGAAGAGATTCAATATATCGCCTTTCTTGTGGCGCTCCTCGTATGCAATGTTGTGCGCTTTTGCAAGCTCTCTCGCTTCTTGCAGCGTCTTGACCTCTTTGAAATCGACGCCCGCGTATTTTTTTACCGCGTCGATCATCGTTATGCGCTCAAAGGGCTTTTCAAGGTCCATTTCATTTCCGTTATACACTATTTTCCCGGTACCGAGCACCTCGTGCGCGACGTGGCGGAACATATCCTCCGTCAGATCCATCATACCGTGATAATCCGTGTACGCCTGATAAAGCTCCATAAGCGTGAATTCCGGATTGTGGCGCGTATCTATACCTTCGTTTCTGAAAACTCTGCCTATCTCAAAAACCTTTTCAAGTCCGCCGACTATAAGGCGCTTCAAGTACAGCTCAAGCGAGATACGGAGCTTGAAATCCTCGTCAAGCGCGTTGAAATGCGTTTCAAACGGTCTTGCCGCCGCGCCGCCCGCGTTTGAAACGAGCATGGGCGTCTCCACCTCAAGGAATCCCTTTTCCGTCAGATATCTTCTTATACTGCTTATGATAAGCGACCTTTTTATCAGCGTATCCTTTGATTCCGAGTTCATAATAAGATCCACGTAACGCTGACGGTAGCGCATATCCGTGTTAGTGAGTCCGTGGAACTTCTCGGGCAGCGGCTGCAGGCTCTTTGAAAGCAGTACGACCTTTGTCGCGTGTACGGACGGCTCGCCCATCTGCGTTACGAAGGGCGTGCCCTCTATGCCGACTATATCTCCTATATCGAGCTTTTTGAAATCGGCGTAATCCTCTTCACCGACGTTGTCGCGCGCGACGTACGCCTGAACGGTTCCCTTAAGGTCCTGTATATGGCAGAACGACGCCTTGCCCATAACGCGCTTTGACATAAGTCTGCCCGCGACGGATACGAACGTATCCGCGGAAAGCGATCTGAACGTTTTCGTCTCTCTGTCGCAGTCCTCCGTTATATCGGTGCTGTGATGCGTAACGTTGTATTTTGTTATTGTAAACGGGTCTCTGCCGCTGTTCTGCAGATCCGTCAGCTTCTGACGGCGTATCTTCAGTATATCGGAAAGCTCCGCGTTTGCGCTGATGTTCTCGTTATTCATTTTATTCGCTCTTTTCTATCTTGTTGATAATGATCGTGAGGTCGCGTCTCGGAAGATGTACGGTCACTCTGTCTCCGACCTTTGCGCCGATAATGGCTTTGCCTATGGGCGAGGTATCGGAGATCTTGTTTGAGAACGGGTCCGCCTCGGTAGAGCCGACGAGCGTATATACGGTCTGTGCGTTCTTTTCCACGTCGGTTACGGTGACGTTTACGCCGACGCTGACTTTGTCGTGCGAGACCTCGTCCGTGCTTACGAGACGGACGTGCTTGAGCATCTGTTCAAGCTCGGTTATCCTGCCCTCTACCTGAGCCTGCTCCGTTCTTGCCGCCTCGTACTCGCTGTTTTCGGATAAGTCTCCGAATTCCTTTGCGGTCTTTATGGCGTCCTTGACTTCCTGTTTTTTGACTGTCTTCAAATAGTTGAGTTCATCTGTGAGCTTCTTCAAGCCCTCTTCTGTTACGGTTATCTGTTCGTGCATTTTTATCCCTCTTGTTTTATTATTTTTCTTTTATTATCTCGACAGCTTTTTTCAGCTGATCGTCGTTTTCAAGCGGCAGTTTGTATAAGTTTTTGTTTTTTGCTTCCTCGTTCAGCTCTGTAATAACGTCCGGTGTGATCCCCACGCCCTCGAAATTATCGGATACGGGCGGATAGTAAAGCTCCGAGGATATATAAATGACCGAGCCGTCGCTCAGCTGATAGGGCGACGTGACGGTGCCTTTTCCGAAAGTTTGCGTTCCGACTATCGTGGCGTAACCGTAATCACGGAGAGCCGCGGCGAAAAGCTCTGCGGCGGATGCCGTACGACCGTTTACCACAACGACCATCGGCATTTTAAGACACGCCGCGTCGGAACGAAGCGTCGTCGTATTGCCTTTCGCATCCGTCATACGGACCGTGATGCCTTCGGGAAGTATATAATCGAGAACTTCCTGTATCGACTCTAAAAGTCCGCCGGTGTTGTTTCGGAGGTCGAAAACGATCCTGTCGCAGCCCTGATTTTTTAAGTCCGCGACGGCCGCCTTGAGCTCCGCGGGCGTCTGAGAGAAGAAATTGGATATCGCTATTACGGCTATGTTTCCGAAGACCTTTGTCTTTACCGTCTTTGATTTGACCTCTCTGCGCGTCATCTCAAACGTCAGAGGAGCGGATTCGCCTTCGCGTTCTACCGTGATCCTGACCTTTGTTCCTGCCTCGCCGCGTATCTTTGTGACGGAGTTTTCGTAACCGAGCTCGGCTATGCTGTAACCGTCGACGCCGACGATCCGGTCGCCCTCGGAGATCCCCGCCGCTTCTGCGGGCGAGTTTTCATATACCTCAAGTATTTCGATGCAGGAAAGCTCGTCGTCCCACGTTACGTAAACGCCTATGCCGACGGTTCTTGACTGCATACTTTCCATATATTCGGCGTATTCTTCCTTTGTCATATAGCTTCCGTATCTGTCGCCCGCGCCGTACATATAGCCCTGTATCAGCCCGTCGACAAGCTCGTCGTCGTTTACGTCGCCTATATAGTATTTTTTGTATATCTCGTCGACCTGGGAAAGCTTGCTGTCGGAGAATTTATCACGCGAGACGGATGCGAGCTTGCTGTGATAGCTCTGACGCACGGCAAGGAACGTTATCTGAGACGTGAGGACAGCGACCGCAAGCACGGCGATTATCGCCGCAAAGAGCGGCACCTTTAAAGGCTTTTTGCTTTTTTTGCCGTCCTCGTTTTCGCTCTGCGGTTCTTTTTGCTCGGGCACGCTGACGTGTTCCTCCGTATACGGTAAAGCTTCGTCCTGCTTTATCCCGTCAGTACTTTCCGATATGTCTTTTGTTTCGTTTTGTTCCTCCGTTCGCTCGTTTATATCGTCCATTATAAAGCGTATTTCCTTTCAATAAATAATGATTGACGGACGCGGCGATTTACCCCGCGTCCGTGTCTGTTTGTGATGCGATCTTATGGCGTATAGTATTTCTTTCTCGGGTTGTTGTATTTATCGTATCTCGGACTGTCGTTTATATGCAGCTTTGAAAGCTTTTCAAAGTACATCCACGGGTCCTCTCTCGTTTTGCCGTCCGGCTGTATTATCTCAAAATGCAGATGGTTGCCGGTTGAATCGCCCGTTGTTCCGACCTTTGCTATAACGTCGCCGCGCTCGACCTTCTGACCGACGGAAACGAGCAGCTTTGACGCGTGTGCGTACAGCGTTGAATAACCGTCCGAATGGAGTATAACGACGTAATTTCCGTATGACGACGAATATTTTGCGGTTATGATCTTGCCCGCGCGCGCCGCGAGTATCGGCGTACCGCTCGCCGCGCCTATATCGTACGCTTTATGGAAGCGTATTCCCGCGCGCAGAGGATTCGGCTCGTAGCCGAACCAGCCCGTGATCCAGAAGTGGATTGTTGAGTCTATGGGTATCGGCCAGAGATACCCGCCGCTGCCGTACGCAGCGGCGCTCGCCTCAGCCAGAGCCGCCTTTTCTCTCTCGGACGCCTGCTGAGACTCTTTCAGCTTTCTTGCAAGCTCCTCGGCCTCTCTTTTCTTTCTTTCCTCTTCCTCTCTGCGCTTTCTTTCCTCTTCCTCACGGCGCAGACGCTCTTTTTCCTCCTCGATCAGCTTTGCTTCCTCAGCCTGCGCGGCTTTTATCTGAGACGTCAGCTCCTTTTCCGCGCTTTCGCTCGACTGGAGCACGGCCTCGTACTCAAGCTCGCTCGCTTCAAGCTTGTATATATATTCCATCAGCTGTTCGCGGAGCGCCGTGGCCTCGTTAAGCTCGGCGTTCATCTGTTTTGCGTATTCTTCTTTTTCGGTTTTGGTCGTATCGAGATCGTATTTCTGTCCCTCGTACTTAACGCCGGTATTTTCTATGGACTGCATCAGATGCTCCTGATAATCCATAAGCGTGCCTATATACTGTATGTTTGACAGAAAATCGGACAAAGAAGCGGAATCAAGCAAAAATTCTATTGTTTTGAGGGATGAAGAACCGGATTCGTAATCGTAGCGGAGAAATTCTATCAAAGACGCCTCCTCGGCCGACAGTTCTTTTTCCGTTTCGGATATTTCCTCTTCCTTCAGCTGTATCAGCTCCTCATAGGTGCGGATAAGCTCCTTTGTGCTCAATATCGTTTCCTCAAGGTCTGTTATTTTTTCGATAAGCTCGACCTTGCGTTCTTCCGTCCGCTCTATGTCGTTTTGGATCTCAGCAATTTTCTTTCGGGCGCTGTCGGAGTTCTTCGACTGCTCCTTCAGAAGAGACTGCAGAGCGCTTATTTCGTTTTGCTTTTCCCTGATCCGGTCGTTCGTTACCGCGGCGTCGAACGAGATATTGAGCGACAGCGCGGGGACCGCGGTCGCTATGACAAGCAAAAACGATATGATCCTGATAAGTTTTTTCATATTTATACCTTTATGTGCTTGGAAAGCGAGATCTTTGCGCCTATGTAACAGGTGAGGAAGCTCAGGGCGATGAAGCCGAGCGCCACGTAATACCATATCTCGCCGAACGGTACTATCGTGATGATGCCCACGGACGAGCCGCCCGAAGCGAGCAGACCGAACAGATAATTATACGTGATGAACTGCAGTACGAAAGCGATGACCGCGGAGATCAGTCCCGTGAATAAGGATTCTATCATGAACGGGAAGGATATGAACCAGCCCGTCGCGCCTATGTAGCGCATTATCTCTATTTCCTCGCTTCTGCTGCTTATCGCCATTCTCACCGTGTTCATGATAATGACGACGGATATGAACAGCAAAACTATCATAAAGCTGCCGAATATCAGAAGTATCGTATTTTTGAGTCTTTCAAGCGTGTTCGCGGTCTCGAGTTTATCCTCGACGTTCCGGAATTCCGGGAATTCCGTTTTGTTGCGCAGGGTAAAGAGCAGGTTTACCGCGTCCTTATCCGTACCGGAATAGCTTATGGTGTATATCTCAAAAAACGGATTGTTTTCTTCGTTGAAGCGCTCGAGCACCTGCGGATGCTGCGCGTATTTTTCACGCATATTCTCGAGCGCCTGCTTGCGTGAGGTGAATTTAACCTCCGTGACGTTCGGCAGGGCGGCAAGTCTGTTGTAAAGATCGTCAAGCTGCTCGTCGGGTATTTTCTCGTAATTGCACATACAGACAATCTCGTTCAGCTCGTTCAGCGAATGGAGATTTACGTAGAGGTTGTATATTATGAGCCCGAAGCTGCCCGAAACGAGGAGGCAGGACGTAAGTATGAGTACGGACGCCGCGGACATGAGCCCGTTTCTTGAAAAGCCCTTGAAGGAACGGGACATAAGGTAGGAAAAGCTGTATTTACGCATCCGATCCCACCTCCGCGTATTTTGAGTCGTATACTATCTTTCCGCGCTCGAATTTCACTATGCGCTTGTGCTTGTAGTGTGAGATAAGCTCAACGTCGTGCGTAATTATCAGAACGGTGCGCTTTCCGTTTTCGCCGAGGGAGACGAGCAGATCCATCACCTCGCGCGACATGGAGGGGGAGAGGTTTGCCGTCGGTTCGTCCGCTATCAGTATTTTCGGGTTGTTCACGAGAGCGCGCGCGAGCGCGGTGCGCTGCTGTTCGCCGCCCGAGATCTCAAGCGGGAAGTGATTTGCGCGCGCCGAAATATCGAGCATGGACAGAACGAGCGGGACGGTGGTCTTTATCGCCTTTGAGGATTTTCCCAGAACTCTCATCGCAAACGCCACGTTTTCATATACCGTGTATTTGGAGAAGAGCTTGAAATCCTGGAAGTCCATTCCTATCTGCGACCTGTACTCGGGTATTTTTCTCTTTTTGATCTTGCGCAGATCATATTTGTTTACGACGAGAGAACCGGAGGTCGGGACCTCCATTCTCGTGAGAAGACGCATGAGCGTCGTTTTGCCGGCGCCGTTGCTGCCGACAAGGAAAACGACCTCACCGTCTTCTATCGTAAGGTTTACGTCGTTCAGCGCAGTAACCGTGGTGTCGCGCGCCGCCGACCTGTATGTTTTTGTAACGTGTTTGAATTCGATCATTTCTAAGCCGCTTTATCAGAATTTTACGGGTTTGCTTGATAAATATTTTTTGACCATGAGCGCGACCTTGAACGTTATGGCGTCGTCAAATTCGCGCAGGTCGAGTCCCGTCATCTTCTTGATCTTTTCAAGACGGTAGACGAGAGTGTTTCTGTGGACGAAAAGCTTGCGCGAGGTCTCCGACACGTTCAGATTGTTCTCAAAGAAGCACTGTATGGTCTGAAGCGTCTCCCGGTCAAGCTGGTCGAGTGACTCCTTTTTGAATATCTCGTGCAGAAACATCTCGCAAAGCGTTGTGGGAAGCTGATAGATAAGACGTCCGATGCCGAGATTTTCGTATGCTACTATATCCTTTTCCGTGTCGAAAACCTTGCCGACCTCAAGCGCTACCTGAGCCTCCTTGAACGAACGGGCGAGATCCTTCACGCCGTCCGCCGCCGTACCTATGCCTATCGATACCTTGGTATAGAATTCCGACTGCATGGTGTCGGACAGCTGTCTTGCTATATTGTATATTTCCTGCGGGTCGTAATTCGGTTTGACCTCCTTGACAAGCACTATATCGTGCTCGCCGACGCTTATGACGTAGTCCTTGTTCTTGTCCGGGAACATGCCCGCCACCATATCGAACGGTATGGAATCCGCGCGGGAATTGAACTTTATGAGCATGACCACGCGCAGAACGTCCATATTGAAATGGAGCTCTTTTGATTTTATGTATATGTCGGACGGAAGTATATTATCAAGGATAATGTTCTTGATGAACGAGCTTTTGTCATACTTTTCGTCGTACAGATTTTTGATGTTGTTCAGTGACACGGCAAGGATACCGCAGATCTTCTCCGCCATCTTGTCCTCGCCCTCGGCAAAAACTATGTATTCCGTCTTTGCGGCGGAGCCCATCGGGCGGTACGTGTAACCGTTTATGCAGACCGTCTCCGAGGTGTACGCAAGTTCGTCTCTCACGCCGCGGCGTATCTCGCCGATGCGTACGAGCTCCGAGCAGGATATGACCGCGCCGTTCTCGTCTATGACGCCTATAGTGCGGTCTACCACGTCCTTCATCTGATGGATTATGCTCTGAAATAGTCTGTTTGACATATATTTTACCATTCCTCTTTTAATTTACCGTGATTTTAGTGAATATTATACAATATAAAAGCGCAAAATTCTATATAATACACAAAATTTTTTATAAACTTTTTGAATTTTAATGCGTTTCTTTGTAATATTTGACGAAACTTATGACAATTCGTACGAAATCGCGGATAATACGTAAAGCGGAGCCGTCTCACAGCGGAGTATCCTTTCGCCGAACGTCACGGAGGTGAGACCAAAGCTGTCGGCAAGCGCTTTTTCGCCGTCGGAGAAGCCGCCCTCGGCTCCTGTGAAAATATGCGCCGTCCCGCTTTTAAAACCCGAAAGCGCAGCTTTCAGCGTGTTATTTTTTTCTTTTTCGTAGCAGAATATTTTAATATCCGATGCGGGAAGGGAGGAAACGGCACACCTGAAGTCAACGAGGCCCGATACGGAGGGTATAACGCCGCGTCCGCACTGCTGGGCCGCCTCCTTCGCTATGCCTCTGTATCGAACGAGCTTTTTTTCAAACGCGGCTTTGTCCGGACGGGAGATACAGCGTTCGCTCAGAACGGGAATAACGCCCGCGGCTCCGAGCTCCGTCGCTTTTTGAATTATAAATTCAAGCTTGTCGCCTTTGGGGAGCGACTGATATATAAAAACGCGCGCCGGAAGCTCGGACGTGCAGGGCTTTATCTCAAGCACTCTGCAGTCCGTTTCTTCCTTGCCCGCTTTTATTATTTCGCAGTACGCGTCGTTTCCGCTTCCGTCGCAGATTATTATCGGCTCGCCCGGCTTCATGCGCAGAGACAGACAGACGTGAGCGCTGTCCTGCCCCGTTATCGCGATCACGTCCTTGCGTATATCGGCGCCGTCAAGGATTATGCGCGTCACTTTTCTTCGTCCTCCGGTATAACTACCGCCAGAAAAACGCAGTCGCAGCCGTCCGTCGCTATCATACCGTGCGGATATTTTGAATCGAGATATATGCAGTCGCCCGCCTCGAGCATTTCCGTTTTGCCGTTGACGACCATTTTCAGCTTTCCGGACATAACGAGATCGAATTCCTGTCCGTCGTGTACGGAAAGCGGTATCGGCGCGTGCTGAGCCTCCTCGGAATAAGGCGCCGTGACCATGAACGGCTCTACCTTTCTGCCCTTGAACAGATACGAAATGTTTTTGTATGAGAAGCCGTGGCGGCGTTCAACGGGGATGCCCTCGTTCTTTTTGACGACCTGATAGACCGAGAGTCTCGGCGTCTCGCCCATTATAAGATCCGTTACGTCTACGCCGAAATGGTGCGCGCATTTGTATAAAAACGATATGGGTATGTCGCGCTCGCCCCGTTCGCAGGCGGTGTAAAATTCCGCGTCCGTGTCGGTGACCTTCGCCATTTCGTCAACTGATATGTCAAGTATGTCGCGCAGCGTGGAAAGACGCGTGCCTATGTTTTTGAGATCGGATTGTTCCATATTCCCTCCCGTTTGTGTTCTTATTTATCATTCTACCATATTTTTTTACATATTTCAATAGATTATATGCGTTATGCGGTTGATTTTTTTTTATTTTTCGGTTATAATTCGGTTAATGAATATAAAAGGGAGACAAAAATGACCTGTTTTTACGGTTTTGACGAATATTTAAAAAGACTGTCGGACGCCCGTCTTCTCGTATCTCACGGCGGAGAGGTAAACGGAAAAATAGAGTACTTATGCGCCGATTCCAAAAAGGCAAAGGAAAACTCGATGTTTGTCTGCAAGGGCAATCATTTCAAGCCGGAGTATCTGAACGACGCGATATCGCGCGGCGCCGTCTGTTACGTTTCGGAGAAAAAATATGAAACGGACGCGCCGTATATTATTGTATCCGACGTGCGCGCGGCGCTTGCGGAGCTGTCCGATATGTTCTATGGGAGCCCGTGGAAAAGGCTTGAGCTGACTGCGGTGACGGGGACAAAAGGAAAGACCACGGTCGTACATTTCATAAAAGCCCTGCTCGACGCGCATTTTGAGCGACACGGCAAAAAGCCCTGCGGCCTTATATCGACGGTCGAAACGTACGACGGCGCGACAGCCGAGGAAAGCGTGAATTCAACGCCCGAATCGATAGATCTGCAGAGGATACTTTATAACTGTGCGGAAAACGGTTTGACTGACGCAGTCTGCGAGGTGTCGAGCCAGGCGCTGAAATATCACCGCGTCAGGTGCGTAAAGTTCGATACGGCGGTATTCACGAATATCGGAGAGGATCATATCTCACCCGTCGAGCATCCCGATTTTGAAGATTATTTCAGCTCGAAATTAAAGCTGTTTTCACAGAGCGGAAGGGCGGTCATAAACCGTAACTGCGAGCATTTCGACCGGGTCCTCCGGGCAGCCGAAGCCTGCGCCGACATAGTCACGTACGGCGGCGAGCCCGACTGCGACGTTTATTATTCCGATATCAGAAAAGAAAACGGAAAAACGTGTTTTCATCTTAAAACGCCTTTGTTTGAGGGCGATTTCAAGCTCGGCATGGCAGGCTTTTTCAACGTGGAAAACGCCGCCGCCGCGGTCGCCGCGACTCTTCCGTACAATATTGATATCGACACGGTTTACGGCGTGCTTTCAAACGCCTCCGTATCCGGCAGGATGGAGACGTACGCAAACGAGGACAGCTCCGTCGTCGCGATCGTGGATTACGCGCATAACGCCATGTCGTTTGAAACGCTTTTCTCGTACGTGATGAAGGAATATCCCGGTTATAGGATAGTTTCCGTTTTCGGCTCCGTCGGAAACAAGGCGGAGGTCAGACGCTATGCTCTCGGTAAGATCGCCGGCAGATACAGCGATTTCGTCTATATAACCTCCGAGCATCCCGATTACGAAAGCCCGTACGCCATAGCGGAGCAGATAGCTGAGGGGATAAGAGAGGGCAAGGCGAAATACACCGTTATACCCGACAGAGAGCTTGCCGTGACTACGGCTGTATCAGAGGCGGAGAAGAACACCGTGGTGCTTATATTGGGCGTCGGGAACGAGACGACGCAGAGGATAAACGGCGTGCTTTACGAGCGCCGCTCCGACAGCGAATGCGCGAAGGAAGCGCTTAAGCGTAAAGTTTCAGTATAGTATCATACGCTTTTCACATTCGTTTGATATAATGCGTCATACGAATGAGATGAGAGGCGTATAAAATGAAAAAAATCATCACAGTCCTTGTTATCGCCGCGATATTATGCGTTTTTGTTTCCGCGGATTTTTCGGAATACAGCCCGGACGAGCTGTCCGAGGCGGTCTCTCTTCTGAGATCGTGCGGAGGCGAACCCGACGGGGAAACGCTTGAAAAACTGCACGGTCTCGGCTTTACGGACGAGGATATCGACGGTCTTTCCGTCGTCAATTCATTGAGAAAGGATAAAAACGATTTTGCGCCGTATATAATAACGGCGGCGGTGATCGCGGTTCTTTCCGCCGCGGCGGTCGTATGCGTCGCAAGATCGAAGAAAAAGGTATGAAAAAAGCTCTGTCCCGTCTTCTTCTGCTTTCCGTCTTCATCCCGCTTTTATGCGCCTGCTCGGGTAAGGAAGCGCCCGTGACCGAGCGCTTTGCGTCAAAAAGCGTTATTTCCGGGCTACTTTCGGCTTATTTGACAAGCGTGGAGAAAAACCTGCTTTTGCCGGAGTCCGACGCAAACGCCGTCTCAGACGCGGAATACACGTATAAAACGGAAGACGGAGATCAGATCGCGCACACGGCGCTGAACGCCGCGTATAAAGCGGAGACGAAGGCGCTTTCGTTACGGATAGGAGATCATATCTTCACCTCCGGCGGCTCGCTCACGGCGGACGGCGCCGCCGTACGGAGCATAACCGGCGGGGCGGATATACAAAGCGTTTTCGACGTGTTCATAAAAACGTTCTGCTCCGGAACGGAGCACGGCGATTACGCAGAAGCGCCGGACAGCATCAGAGCCTCCGACACGGACGTGGAGGTGACGCGCATAACTCTCAGACTGAGCGAAGGCAGATATGAAAAAGCGCTTGAAAAAGCGGTCGACGCCGTGCTTGAAAACAGGGAAACAAAGCGCTATCTTACGGATCTGTGCGGCTTTTACGGGTTTTTGCACAACAAAGAAGAGGACGCGGAGACGCTTCTGAACAACGCCGCAGAAGAATTCAGAACGTCGGCGAAGGCGGGCGGCGAGCTTATCTGGCAGAGATATCTGTTCAACGGAAAAACGGTCGCCGCGCGCATAAAATACGGAGATAACCTCATACGCTATCTTTGCGCGGAGACGAACGATTATACGGAGCTTGATTTTGAGGCGAGAATAAACGGGAAAGAGACCGCCGCGTCGTATCTGTCGAGAAGAACGGGAATGTCGGATTCCTACAACATACGCATAGCCCGCGGCGACGAGATAACGTACTTTGACGGACTTGCCGAGAGCGCGTACAGAAGCGGAAAAATCAAATTTGAGCTGCGCGCGTCGAAAAACGCGGAAACCGTAAACGGGCTTCAGACAGAGCTTGATTTCAACGGCGTCACAAAACTGAGATACAGCGGCGGCGGCAGCGTTGTGAGAAACGGGAACAAAAAAACGTTTACGTTCGATTTTGCTTTCAGTACGGCGTCCGGCCTTGCGGCGCCGGAGCCGGGCGGTGAAACGGAAGCGCTTTACGAAGCGGCAAAAAGAGTATTCGGCTGATATTGAAAGGACGGCGCCCGCCGTCCTTTTTCTGCGCAAAAAAATCATCCGTCCGCGAACGGACGGATGACGTCGGTGCATTTTATTTTTCTATCGTACCGCTTATCGTTTTCGTATACATATCATCCGTTACCGGCTTGTATCTTTCTCCGCTGTAATCGCTTGAAAAGCCGTTATACGCTCTGTATACCTCTCCCGTCTGCGTGTCGTAAACCCTTTCATATCCGAGCGTTGCGTCGCTCTGCTTCTGACTTATGATATCGTAGGAGCTGTTTCTCTGATCCCAGGATTCCATTATGATATCGGATATTTCGTCGTAGATCTTTGCGTTAGCCTTTACGGTCTCTGTTTCCGCCTGCTGCTCTCTTTTGAAGCCCCTCATGAACTCATCCGTGAACTCCAGCGTGGAAAGCGAGCGGTCGAGCACGCTTACCCAGTTGTTGAGCTCCGCGTCCGGGGCGTGCATTATGATGTTGTGATACGATTTGAGCGGAGCCAGATCGAGTCCGTACATCATATACGAGCCGGTGTCAACGACGGTCGCCGTGAAAAGCGCCTCTTCTTTTTTGCCGTTGGTATCCGTGTACGTTCCGCGCAGAATGTCGCCGCCAAGCGCGTTTTTGCCGAGATTTTCCACCATCTGAAAATCGTTTGTCACTATGTAGAAATCCTCGTAAAGCTGCGTTTCGTTCGCAAGCTTTGCGTTATGCGCCCACGCCTTGTAAAAGCCCTCGGTCGTCTGCGGGTCTATCGCCGCAAGCTGACCGAATATGGCGGACGGATAAAGACTGTGATACTTTGCTCTCGCCTCCTCGGATTTCAGAAAGCCCGATACCGCCAAGGAGAACATATACCCGACCTCGGGTCTTTTCGGATCGTATACTCTGAATGAATATCCGGAGTACGTCACGATGCGCGGTATGAACACGCTCCAGCCCTTTGGTATTTTTAATCTTATCTTTCCGTTATCGTACGTTTCATACGCCGTGACGCCCGGCTGTGATCTTGTTATTCTGACCGTGCCGTTGTTCGTTTTTATCGTGCCGGTGCCCGGGTTGAAGCATCCCGACGAAAGAAAACAGAATATAACGGCGAAAAGCAATACCGAAAACCGTTTGATCATATCATTTACTCCTTTTTATTTTTTTCGGTCACGAAAGCAGGCTCTTGTCAAAGGCTTTTACTACGTTGTCTATTTTTTTCTTCGCTGATTTCTGATATTTCTTAAGCTCCGCCGAAATATCGGTCGAGCCTTTCTGCAAAAGGTCGCGTACGTATGAGCCGACGCCGTCGTAAAGATTGACGTACGCCAGATCGAAAACGCGGTTTCTGACTATGTAATCTATCATATCGGCGGAATCCGCGTCACGCGTCACCTTGCGCTTTAGATACGTTTCCTTGAGCACCGGGGTGACGGTGCGGTACGCCTCGCTCGCAAGCGCTTCTATGATCACGGAAACGAATTCGCGGCTTGACTCCGGAACGGTCGAGGGCACGCAGATCATGCACGACGCGCCGTTCACGAACGATTTGTAATCGCTCTGCGCCTCGTCGAGCTTCGGGACCGGCAGTATGCCGAATTCACTGTCCATATCGCGCAGCGTTCCGGCGCCGTTGAGCGTGGAATCGTAGAACAGGGCTCTGCCGTCGTAAAACGTCTGTATAACGCGCGCGTAATCGCCTATGTTCGTCTCAAAATAAGCGTTGTTTTCTATGATTACACGGTATATCTTGTTGTATATCACCGTGTCGCGCTCAAGCTGAGGATCGTAATACGGAACGTCGTCGCCGTCCTTTGAAACGAGCATACCGCCCGCCGCGTAATACAGACTGTACGGAACGTCGAGCCACCACGACACAAGGCTGTATATATCGCTCTTGCTGTCCTTCGTGACTTTGCCGTCGCCGTCCTCGTCTCTCGTCATACCCTTTGTGAGCTCATACATTTTGTCAAGCGTCCATTTGCCGTCGCGCACGAGCTGATACGGATATTCAAGGTCATATTTGTCAAACAAAGTCTTGTTGAAATAAAGACAGGACGTTATGGAAAAGCTGTTGGGGCTCAGGTCTCCGTTTACCATCATAAGGTTGTTCCTTATGGAAAAGCCGTTCCAGATGTCCTTGTCCCACCACGGCTTTTCAAGATCCACGTACGGCAGCTTGTGGAAAGGAAGCACGTAGTTGGACTGCGCCAGACCCGCGCCGGATACCATGTGGACAAAGCAGAGATCGTATTCGTCGGAGCCGGATTTCACGCTGCGGCTTATCGCGTTGTTGACCGCCGGATAGTCGTCTCTTTCTATCTGAAGCTCTATGCCGAATCTCTCGCAGACCTTCAGGTTCCTTTCAAACACGGCGTCGTGCAGAGGCTCGTTTATCTCGTGATCCTCCGTGTAAATATCGTTCTCGCTGTCGGATTTAATGATGACGCGGAAAGGTCTTCCGTTATAATAGACTTCCGGCAGTTCTTCTTTGATCTCCGTTACCGCGGGCTCCTCGGTCACCGTATCCGATACGGCTTCCGCCGTCGTTTTGTCGCCTCCGGGGTTGTTTTCAGCGCACCCCGTAAAGACTGCGGCGGAGACTGCGAGAAGCAGCGCAAATATCGCGCAAAGTACTCTTTTCATATCCTTTCCTTTCTCAGTATATGTATTTCGCCGTATTTCCCGCCGGGCGGGACGCGGCCTTATCCAAGCTGTTTGTCGAGCAGATCGACGAGATAAGCTATCGTTCCGTCCTTACAATGGCATGTTACTATATCCGCCATTGCGACTATCTTGTCCATCCCGGAGCTGGGAACGACGGCGAAATCCGCTTTTTTAAGCATATCCTCGTCGTTCTCAAAATCGCCGCAGCAGTACGTTGTATAGTTGCCGAGCATTTTTTTCATATACCGCACCTGATTGCCCTTCGTAGCCTCCGGGTCAAGCAGCTCAAGCAGAGTCGGACACGAGTACGATACGGCGAATTTATCGCGGAACCTGTGACCCTTTACGAATTCCTCCGCCTCTCTGACCTGCTCGCGCGTGCCCATAAGCACGATCTTGTTCCAGTTGTCCGTCGGCATATCCTCAAAAGCGACGGTCTTCACGTTCGATATATACTGCTTGAGATCGTTATACGCGGCGGGATTTATCTCGGGCGTCATATAGCCTTTTTTACGGTTTATGCGTATGCCAATATCGTCGTGCGCCGCTTTGAGCTCCTTTAAGAGCGGGATCGCGTAGTCCGTATCCACACAGATCTCGTTTATCCTCGTATCCGTCTTCACGTCGTATAAATAACTTCCGTTTGACATGACAGCGGGAGCGTTCGTCAGCTCGAAAAAGTCCGGCACGACGCTTGTGACTGAAAATTCAACGCGCCCCGTGGCGAACGTGAAAAGTCCGCCGTTCGATTTGAAATATTCGATCGCCTCGTTGTTTTTGCGTACGCCCTCGCTTGAGCCGGTATACGTCCCGTCTATATCGGAAATTATTATAATGCCTTTGAACTTCATTTCTTTTCCTTTTCTATTTGATGTATATGCCCGCGTCCGCGGCGGCGTAAAGCAGAGCCGCTCTTTTTTGCTCGGACAGGCGGCAGAGCGGCGGTCTCACCGCGTCGGAGATCAGTCCGCACGCGGACATCACCGCTTTTATCGGCACGGGATTTGTGTCGCAGCCGAGAGCTGACAAAAACGGATACAGCGCGAAAAACGCTTCCCTTGCCCCGTTTGCATCGCCCGACACGTATTTTTCGTATATTTCGCACGTCCTGTCGGGCTCTATATTCGAGCAGACGGATACCGCGCCCTTTGCGCCGAGCGAGAGCTCTGACAAAAGCATCGTGTCGTTCCCGCAGAAAATATCCGTACGGGAAACGGCCGCCTTTTCCGTTATCGCCTGTATATCGGAGCCCGCCTCCTTGCATGCGGCGATATTCGGGTGCTCCGACAGCACGGACAGCGTTTCCGCGGATATATCGACGCCGGTGCGCGACGGCACGTTGTAAACGACGACAGGTACGGGCGAAGCGTCAGCTACCGTTATGAAATGGCGCAGAAGCCCTCTCTGAGACGGTTTGTTGTAATACGGCGCGACGACGAGCGTGAATTCCGCGCCGAGCGACGCGGCGCGCTTTGTTTTTTCACACGCTTTCTGCGTGTCGTTGCTTCCGCAGCCGACCGTCACCGTTTTTTTGCCCTTCAGAAGATTTACGCTTTCTTTTACGAGCCTTTCCTTTTCCTTATCCGTCACCGTCGGCGCCTCGCCCGTCGTACCGAGAACGACGACGCCCGCGACGCGCGAGCAGAGCTGTATTTCAAGCAGTTTTCCGTATGACGCAAAATCCACGCCGCCGTTCAGAAACGGTGTGACAAGCGCCGTATGAATGCCGGGCGGAAATGCGCCCGTGTTTTTATCCGACATATATAACTCCGTAAATATTATATTAAAAATAACTGTAAGGTATTGAATTTTACAGAATATTGTAGTATAATATACTGTACCCTACGATATATAATATGACGAAAGTTTTGCCGCGCCAATACGGTCCGCCCTCCGGAATTTGATTTTATCACAAAAAACACGGATTGTCAAGGCTGTTTGACGTTTAGCGGCTGAGATTTTTAAAATGCAGTCCTTACACGATTATTTTTATGAGCTGCCTGAGGAGCTGATAGCGCAGACGCCGTGCGAGCAGAGAGACGGCTGCCGTCTTCTCGTTCTTGACAGGAAAACGAAAAGCATAACGCATAAACACTTTTACGACGTTACGGATTATCTCAACAAAGGCGATTGCCTTGTGATTAACGACAGCCGCGTTATCCCGGCGCGCATATACGGCGTGAAGATCAAAAAAACGACGGACGAAAACGAGCCCTCCCGCGTCGAATGTCTGCTTTTACGGCAGAGAGAGCTTGATACGTGGGAGTGTATCGTACGCCCGGGCAAGCGCGTGAAGTGCGGCGCGAAGATAGATTTTTCCTCCGTGATGACGGGTGAGGTCGTTTCGGTCACGGAAGACGGCAACAGGATAATAAAGTTCGATTACGACAGATCAGGCGGGGAAACGGTTTATTCCGTGCTTGAAAAAATAGGCAAAATGCCGCTTCCGCCGTATATCACAAAGACGCTTGACGATAATGAAAAATATCAGACCGTATACGCCCGCGAGAACGGCTCCGCGGCGGCGCCGACGGCGGGGCTCCACTTTACGAACGAGCTGCTTGAAAAAATAAAAGAAAAAGGCGTTGACGTTGTGCGCGTCATGCTCCACGTCGGGCTCGGCACGTTCCGTCCGGTAAAGGTCGAGAACATAGAGGAGCATAAGATGCACTCCGAGTTTTTCACGGTTACGGAGGACGCGGCAAACCGCATAAACGAATGCAGAAGAAACGGCGGCAGGATAATCTGCGTCGGCACCACCTCGTGCAGAACGCTTGAATCAGCCGCGGACGAGCGCGGTGTGATAATCCCGCAGAGCAGGGATACGGATATTTTCATATATCCTCCGTATAAATTCAAGGCGACTGACGCACTGATCACGAATTTCCACCTTCCGGAAAGCACGCTTCTTATGCTCGTTTCCGCCTTTTCCGACAGAGAAACGGTAATGAAAGCGTATAAAGAAGCCGTGGAGCGGAAATACCGCTTCTTCTCCTTCGGCGACGCGATGCTTATTCTATGAAATGTCTATTATTTTAATAGAAATTATACAATATTATATTGACAAACGCCATATAAATGTATATAATATAGGATAGAAATAAAAGGAGGCTTTTAAAATGGCACAAACGAATGTAAATATCAGAATGGACGAAGCGACCAAAATTGCTTTTGATAAGTTTTGTGAAGAAATAGGATTATCTGTCAGCGCGGCGTTCAATATTTTTGCAAAGACGGTCGTAAGGGAACAGAGGATCCCGTTTGAACTGACGACGGAAGCGCCCAACTCCGTAACGCTTGCGGCAATGGATGCGGCAGAAAAGAGAAGTGACGTTTACGGTCCGTTTGACAGCGTTGACGCACTGATGGAGGCGTTAAATGCTTAAAATCGAATTTACCGGTCAGTTTAAAAAAGATTATAAGCTTGCCGTAAAGCGGGGGTGCGACCCGCAGGATCTGACCACTGTAATTTCTTTTCTGGCAGCCGAGCAGCCGCTGCCGGAGAAATACAGGGATCATCCTCTTGAGAACTCTCGTAACTGCAAGGGAATGAGGGAATGTCATATAAAACCGGGCTGGCTTTTGATTTACAAAGTTTTTGCCGACAGGCTGGTTTTGGAATTGATACGAACGGGAGTTCACAGCGATTTGTTTTGACATTTCGGCACGTTTTTTACCGAAATATCTTTTATCAATATGTAAATCCCATTAACTGTAACCACAGGCGACGCGAGGTTGATTTAATAATCTAATCATATATGATTATTGACAGTTTATATAAATAAGTGTATAATATAGAAAAAGTGATAAATAAGAGAGGAAAAAGAAGATGAAAAAAATTGTTTTGGTTTTTATTATTATCACCATGATTTTTTCCGCCGTGTCGTGTTTAAACGCGGGAAATAATAATGCGGGTACCGTTGTTTTCAAGCTGGATAAAGAATACGTCAAACCGGTAAAAAAAGAGCTTACGGAAAAACAGCAGGAAACGGCGGACAAGTGCTACAAGGATTTAGTCAGTAAACATGAAAGGCTTGCCGTCATACCGCGCGAAATGCTTTATGAAAACGTGTATTCAATTGAAAACACGCAGTACGTCACATTCGCGTTCTGTTTAGGCGGCATAGCGACCGACTGCAAATTTCAATACGTGAAAAAGCCGGGCGAAACAGAGGGAAGCTGGACAATTCAGGAGGACGACAGGTATAAGCAATTCTACACGACGGGCATAACCGCCGAGGCGATGGACGCCATCAGGACCGCAATCGAGGAAGATATAGACAAAAGTATAAATGAATACCATCTGAAGAAGGATGAAACGTCGGAGGACGGTTTGCGTATCTATTGGAATAAGAATGATAAAGGCTTGTTCGCACAGGCGGAATGTATCGCAAACGTGACCGAAAAAACGACAAAGAAATTCGGCTGCGGCGA
>JAEEGL011568823.1_pt1 | contig 37892 bp, 40 predicted proteins | sample 9134231 | NCBI WGS metagenome assembly JAEEGL01 (sample SAMN16246548, study PRJNA631951) | gut metagenome | biome: gut microbiome; feature: rumen; material: fiber-attached | host: Bos | place: Iran: Karaj | collected 2018-10
CTCTCAACAGGAGCAAGGAAGCCCGTATCGTTTACGTGTGATACTCTCAACGGATTGGCGATAGTTCCCCTACCGTCAAGTCCATAACCGACGTAAAGTTTGAAATCATAGTCAGGTGTCAAGAAACCGCTTATCTCATACGGCTCACCGTTTACCATAATGGTAAGAACGCCTGTCACCTCGTTATAGGTTGAACCCGTAAGGTCAATCTCAGGCTCAAACCCGTCCATTTTCTCGTCTGCGATACTCCTTATGTATTCAGGAATACCTTCGACAATTATCTTATCGCAGTTGACACGTTCGAGCGTAAGGATACCGTCTTCAAAGTAAGCGTCCTTAATGTCATAGCCACGAAGGAAGTGGAAGTTCTCATCCATTTCGGCGGTTGTCAAACCGCATCCTTTCGTTCTATCGCCTTCGTATCGTTGTTCTAATTTGTAATATGTTACGCCCATATCTTACCTGTTATATACTTTCTTATAAATACTTTTTTACAGCCAATTAGCCCTGTCGTACAGCCAGTTGTTCTTTATCTCAGGATACGTCATTTTGCAAGTGTAGAAACGGAAAACTTTCAAGTCGCCAATAAACGTTCCCGCAAAGTATTTCTCGATTGGCAATATCTTCTCAAATGCCTTATAGTAATCGAGCCATACGCTATCGCAAAGTCCCTGAGTTCCACCACCAACTGAAATGTTGAACGGCACGCCTTCCTGCTTCTCTTTCTGCGTATCAAGTTCCCTGAAATTGAACTCAGGAAGCTCTTTTGAAACAAACTTCAAGTACCCGTTCACGTAGATGAAAATTCTCATCTTGCGTTTCCCTTCCGGTAGTCCGCACTCGTTCAAACCCGTTCCGTTCAATATTGAGAATTTTACATGAACATTCGCCCACTTATTTTCAGGAAGAAGGTTAGGGAAACTAGTCTCTTCCAATATCGAATATTTTTCTTCCTTATCACAATCAAGCACGAGGTACCTGTAGCTTATACTTCCGTCCTCATTACGTTTCAAAGCAAATGAATTTCCGTAAACGTCCTTCATAAAGTCGTACGTCTTTCCACCACCCTGCTCGTAGTACTGATCGATTGTCTGTGTCGTATATCCGCTACAGCCCCTGTGCATAAGCAAGAATAGGTTTCCTTCGTGGAAATCCCTTGTTGAACCCGTAAGAACAACAACCGTATCTTCGTCCCAATTTGCCGTTGTGAAACCGTATTTCGTCCTGTTGAAAGTTAAGAATTTATTGTCAGTTTCTATCTCATAGTATCCCGACTCTTCAACTGGAACACCGTCTGACGTATAAAGGGAAGCACCTGATATAACAACGTCCTGCTCGAAATAGTTCTGCAATGCGTCGTCATCAAGATAGTTCAAGCACATTGTCTCGATTTCTTCATCAGGCACAACGTCTCCGCTAATGTCTTCAGGCTTTTTATCGGGGGATTTATGACAGCCACAATTGCTGAACTCATTGTATCCGTATGTGTTCAAGAAATACGCCATGTGGCGTGCCTTTCTCTTGTTAAGTTCCTTGCTTGATTTCCTGTTTATTGTTTCTATCGTATCTTCATACGGGAACTCATCCACAAGTTGCTCTCCGTTTGAGCACATATCGCATTGTTTGCGTTTAGGTTTTTCTTCCTTATCCTTTTGCTCAGGCGGATAGTTCACCAAGATATAGTCAAGTGAATCGCAAGGCGTTCTGTCAGGCTGCACCCTGTCTTCGTATGAAGAGAAATCCGTGTTATAGAGCTGTGAAAACTTGTCTTCCGCACGCGTGCCCATGTAAAAGAATATACCGGCATTTCCTTCGTGCGTCATATTCAACGTGTTTTCTTCCTGAACTGCAAATTTCGGACGTAGTACAATCTCTATATTCCACTCATTTTCAATATATTGTGGCAATATTTGATAGTCAAACCCGTGCAATTTATAGAACCCTTGGAAGAAACCGCCTGTCAATGTGTAATATTTTCCTTCAACATATTCAACGGGATATGAGTATAGGCACGTGTTTCCCGTAACTTGGTGAAGGTGCATTTTACAATCGCCGGAGTCAATCTTTATCACACTGTTCGTGAATATGTCGTAGAACTCCTTGTTTGTAACTTTATCGTACCCTCCGTAGTAAATCAATCCGTTGTCAATTCCTGTGTATCCAATATCTTCAAGCACAGGGCCATTGTTCACGCATTGGTCCCAAGTGTAATCTGGATATGAGCGAACACCCCTTTTTTCCTGACACCAAAGGTCTCCGAATTCTATGTATGATGACAGGCACCTTTTAGTCATGTGCGGGCCATAAGGTATATATGGTCCGTCGTCCTGCGATAAGACAAAATCCCAATATTCATCCTTTATTGGTATGAGATACGGAACCCATCGCTTGTATTTATTCAAAATAGACATTCGTTAAACGGTAGATTTTCTCTGTTATAAATATTTATCTATAACGAAATATGGCTTGTAATGCGAAAAATTAGGATAACTGAAAGTCAGTTGAAAACGATACTTGAAAGCGAACTTGGATATCCGCTTGACCTTAGAAGTGGTCCTGTAACGAAGGACAACACGGCGGGTGTGGAAGTTACGTCTGACCCATTGGATGTGGATGTTGATACAGACAGCCAATATGGTATTGCAACCACAACCGACAATATCAGCAAGAAGAAAATGAGACCCGCTCAGTTCGGTATCAGGACAGCGAGGGTTGCAGGCGGATATCGTCTTGAAGAAGGAAGGGAACTTGACAATATGCAAAGTTCTGGTTTCGGAAAAAAGGCTGACGCACAAATTTCTCAGGCTGCTTCAAACGGTGGTGGAAAAATGGTGAAAAACATTAACGCCGAAGTACAGAGTAACAGGAGGCGTTCAAGGAACAACACAAACCAAGTCCGTGCTTCAAGGCTCAGGGATCAGAAAGAAAACGACCCTGAAACATTTGCAAAGAATGGTGGGGACGCAACGCTTAAAGCACTTGAAAGGCAGATAAAAGTGAATTCCGATAAAAACAAGGCAACCAAAGAAGATACGGTACAAACGCTTCCAACCGCATCAAGCGGGAAAAAGACAGGAAAATCAAGCGAGCCGACGGTTTATTATTTCAAATAATCGTTGATTTTGAAAAAGAATAAGATAACATTAAAATAGACAGTAATATGGCTGACAAGAACATTGGACAGAGCAGACTTGACAAGGAAGGAATAGAGTACAGAAGTACAAGAATTCCCGGAAAGAACAAGTACGTAGACACGATCAACCCATACGATGAGAACAGCGATGATGCCCGTCACCACGACGACGATCAGCACCCACACGGAAAGGGTACCGGCAGGTCTATGGGCTATGCAATCAAGGATGTAACGAAACCAAAGACACACTTCAACTATACAAACGTTGATACCCGCACGGAAGCGGGTGGCTCATACGATATCTATGGTACAAAGGGTGTTGAAGGTGCGTTCCAAGGTGACTCAGGTAGAAACTTCGTTAAGAAGATTAACGAGTACAATCCTGAAAATGCCTATGGAAAAGATTCCGTAACGATTGATACTTCGGTACACGGACAATACGTTAACGACGAACTTTAATGGGATACGCCGAGGAAGTAATAAAGTCTCTTATCCTCGAAGAAGTAGCACAGGATAAAGTCGCTCTCGCCATAAGAAAAAGGCACGAAGTGTCTTTCAAATATGACAGCAACGACGGTGACCCTCGTGGAAAACTTGAAAGGATAACGGTTCAGCCGGTTGCGTTGGGAACAACGAAAGCCGGCAATCCTTGTTTCAGGGCATACCAATTGAACGGAAGTTCAGAGAGTGCTGAGAAAAACGAAGGACAAATACCTGGTTGGAGGCTTTTTATACTCGACAGGGTTGTTGACAACACGTGGAAGGATAGCGGAAAGATATTTAACGAGCCGCCGAATTTCAATCCAAATGGAGACAAGACAATGGACACCGTTTTCGTAATTGCCGACTTTAGCGGTGCGGCTAAGAAGTACGAGCGTGGTGGACTTAAGAAATATAATCAGGCACGTCATGACAAGGCGGTTGAAAACAACCCGTTCCATGACTTCGAGAAGCAATTGAAGTCAAAGAAAATGGCGCCTGATTTTGTACAGCGCAACGTGAACCGTTCACAGATGGACAGTGCTGAGAGAGAAAGGCAGTGGCAGCAAGCCAATGCTGAGAAGAACAAAGGGAATCAGCAGTCCATTGAAGATATGTCACGGCAGAAAGATTTCGGAGACGATAGCCAAACCGAAACAACAGGACCAATGGTTAAAGGGCAAAGGGTGAACACAACGCCCGCAACTCAACAAACCAAGCCCAACTATGACAGGGCTAAACAAAACGGTCCAATGTATAAGACAGACAATGCAAAAAAAGTAAACAATGGCAATGAATTTGAACAACGTCCTGGCGAAAGCACAGAGGATGATAACGAGCGAACAGTTTAACCGAGACGTAGAACGTGCTGCCAGCGTTCAGAGAGGTGGTGGCAGTGCGGAAGATTTTTCAGGCATGGAAGACGCCCTTTTCGGCTATTCTTCTGGCCCATCAGTTGTGGGATACGACAAAGTGGCAATCCCTGATAATGTAAAATATAACGGAACAGATTTTACAGGAATACAGATGCTTCAAGAGCAGCCTGTGCAGAGGGATATGTCAAATTGCAAACTTCCAAAGTCAATTCTTGAGTCTTTCAGAAAGACACCTACACCTCTTGACGATCCTGAGATTAGTCTCGTTGAGCAGGCACTCCTTTCCGGCACCCCTATCAAGCAGGCCCCCGTACAGCAAAAACAGCCGGTTAGGGAGCAGCAGGTTCAACGACAAGCACAGCCGCAGCCGCAGCCACAGTATCAGCAATCACAGGCGACTGCGAGCATAGATTACAACTATCTAAAATATCTCATTAACGAGTGCATTAAGGAAAACCTAAAAGGAAAACTTAATGAAAGCGTTGGTGGAGAACTACGTGGAATGAAAATAGCTCCAGGAAATAAATTTCAGTTCCTAGATTCTAAGGGGAACGTTTATGAAGCACAGTTAACTTTAATTAAAAAGAAGAAATAGTTTCTCATAGGTTTTTTAGGTTTTATTTTTTCCCGTCAAGAAATTGGCGGGATTTTTTCTATTTACTACTTAATATTCAATATTATTTTTAACAAAAAAGAATATATGGGTAAAATAAATGTTCTGGTAATTCCTTCCGATAATATTGGCGGAGTTGGTTTCTACCGTTCTACACAACCACACATTCAGCTTCAAGAGCAATTCAAGGATGATTTTGATGTTACAATCACCATGAATCCCAATTTCAGAAATTTGCAGAGTTTCGACAAATACGATATCGTACATATCCATAAAGGGCTTTTTCAGGATATGCAGGGTTTCTTTATGTTTATGAACTATGCAAAGCAGAAAGGTATCAAGACGATAATGGATATCGATGACTATTGGGATCTTGGTATGCATCACCCGCAAGCGTCAGGGCAGAGAATGCAGAAAATGGATCAATTGATTAAGAACAATTTGAAAATGTTCGACTATGTTACAACTACCACAGAATTGTTCGCTAAGAAAATTCTTCCATTGAACAAGAACGTGCATGTTTTCCCTAACGCAATCAATCCGGAAGATGAAAGGTTCAAGATAGACAGGAAGCCGTCAAAGTTTCTTCGTATTGGCCTTATTATGGGTTCAACGCATGAGTACGATATGCAGCTTCTCAACGGTATTTCTCAAATACCTAACGATGTTCTCGAAAAAGTTCAGTTCGTCCTGTGTGGGTTTGACCTCCGTGGTACTATGCGAGTAATAAACAAGGAAACGGGAGAAGTTACTGAGCGTCCTATCAAGCCAAAAGAGAGCGTTTGGTACAGATATGAGAAAATGATGACGAACAATTACGGGATTGTTGATAAGGACTATCAGGAATTCCTTGAACTGTTCCTTCAGAACATTCAATATCCAAACGTAGAAAACGAACATTACAAGAGGTGTTGGACAAAGGATATTAACCACTATTTTTCCCATTATGGAGAAATAGATGTCCTTCTTGCACCGATTGAAGCAAACGATTTCAACTACGTAAAATCTCCATTGAAGGTTGCAGAGTGTGCTTTCTCGCATACAGCAATCGTTGCTTCCGATTATGGCCCTTACACGCTTGATTTGAAGAGTGCCCGCGAAAAGGGCGGCGTTTGGAATCCGGAAGGAAACGCACTTCTCGTTGATGAAGGGAGAAACCACAAAGATTGGAGAAAGTACGTTGAACTCCTTGCTAAAAATCCTGACTACGTAAAGCAGTTGCAGGATAACCTTTACAGGGACGTTCATGAAAAATACGACCTCCGTAACGTAACGAAGGACAGGGCAGAATTTTATAAGAAAATAGTAAACGAAAAATAGGATATGAAAATTTGTTTCACACTTGACGATGTTATTAGGGCTAAGACGAGGCAGTTTGGTAAGATACTTGCTAAGTCAAGGGGCCTAGAAGAAGATGCGTATTCAAATACTGAAATTACCACAAACAATCTTGGGAAGGTTTTTGAGTTTGAAAGCACTACGGACTATCAGGAGTTTTTGTACAAGGACTACCCGTTTGAGGTTTTCGCAGAGGCACCCGTAATGGAAAGAATGCTTGACAAGCGTTTCAATCTTTGGACACTCGATATCGAAAATAAGGAAGGTTGCGAGGACATTGAGTTTATGCTTGCAAACCCGTTCGAATTCAATGCTTCAATTGGATACACCTGTTTCTTCCTTTCACAGATTGCAACGAGGATTAGGGAGTTCTATTTCCCGAAAAACTCTTCCGATATTTGGAATAAGTGCGACGTTCTCGTAACAGCGGATCCAAAACTTCTTGCGGAAAAGCCGGAAGGAAAGAAGTCAGTAAAAATTGAAGCACCGTACAATAAGGATTCAGAAGCGGATTTGACTTATGAGTCTCTATCAAAACTAATTGAAGATGAAGAATTCACAGAGAAACTTAGGGACAATGCTTAAGATTTACGATAAGTATTTCGCTTTCGATCTTGGCAAAATGTGCGATTTTATTTCCGAACGAACAAATAAGGAGATAAAGGAAAACGAAATTCTTGAAACATTCGATTACACAAAAGATACGGACAACAAGCTTTCAGCGAAAACAGTAAGGGAAGCTAAGACAGGAGTAAACGGGCATGAGAATATCGTTTATGATATGCTGAAAATTTTCATCATTCAGGTTGTTGCTTACGACGATCCTGAAAATATGGATTTAGACGATCTCCCGTTTGGAACCAAGTTGGCGTTCAACACACTAATAAAAGAAGGATTTTTATACGAACTATAATGGACAGCACAGTTAAAAGATTAACCGATTGCATAAAGAACATTGAAGATAAAAACTTCAATGTATTCTTTGTTGTGATTGATTCAAAGGGAACTCCAACGGGCTCCCTTGCATACATTTATGAGACGGCTAAAGAACTGTACGATCTTGGGTACAAGGTTAAGATGCTTCATGCCGAGAAGGAAGATTTTGAAGGAGTGGCGTCATGGCTCGGAGAAGAATATGCTTCGCTCCCGCACGCGAACTTCAACGACGTTACCGTTGCGGTTTCTCCCGACGATTTCATTTTCATTCCTGAAATATATTCGAACGTAATGTCAGCCACGAAGAACTTCCCTTGCAAGAGGGTTGTTATTCTTCAAAACTTCAAATACATGACTGAGGTAATTCCGTTCGGAGTTTCTTGGGACGATTTGAAGATTAGGGATTGCATTACAACGAGCGATTCCTTGAAGGAGCGTCTTCACAAGTTTTTCCCTGATGTTTCAACAAAGGTTGTAAGGCCGTCAATTCCTGCATACTTTTACGAGACAGAAGAGCCGAAAAAGTTGATTATCAATCTTGTTTCAAAGAGCGAAACTGAATTGAACAACATTATTAAGCCGTTCTATTGGAAACATCCTGAGTTCTCTTGGGTGTCACTACGCCCTGTCGGGAATGTCAGCAGAAAAGACTTTGCGGACGCATTGCGTGACAGCGTTGCTACCGTATGGTGTGACACAAGTACTGATTTCGGGCACTCCGCATTGGAGGCTATGGCAAGCGGTAACATTGTGATTGGAAAAATTCCTGAACATGTACCTGAGTGGCTTAGGCTCGAAGAAGGTAAGGAAAACGGACTTTGGTTTTATGACAATGAAGAATCTCAGGACGCTATCGCAGGCATTGTTCAAATGTTCCTGACGAACACCATTCCTGCGGAACTTTATGAGTCAATGCAGGAAACTGTTAGAATGTACAGTCCGAAATTCATGGCTGAGGATGTTAAGTCAGTATATGAGGAAATTTTCGAGGAAAGGAAGAAAGAACTTGAGGTTGTCCTTTCCGTTTACAAGAAAAAAAATAACGAAGAAGAAAACAAGACAGAATAATGGGAAAGGTATCATATATAGTTCCACTCCACAAATTTGACGAGGAAGTTAACCTTCTTCTGCCTAACGCATTGAAGTCAATAAAGGAGACAAAGCCGAATGAGTACACAATTCTCATTGTCGGTCCGAAAGACGTATTGGAAAAAGTTGAGCCAATCGTAGCCGATTTGAAACTCAAGTCAGCAACAAAATTTGTTGAAAACAACGGTGAGACTGATTTCTTCTCACAGGTTAACGAGGCGGTTTTGAAGTGCACGACAAAATTCTTCTGTATCGTAGAGTTTGACGATATGGTGATTGAGTACTGGCCGGCTGAGTTCGAGAAGTATCAGGCGGCTGAAAACGCTTCCATTGTACTTCCTATTGACGAGTTGTTCGAGAACGGGCAATGGGTATCGTTGGCTAATGAGATTATGTGGAGTAATTCGTTTGCTGATGAGAACAATCTTGGGGTACTGAGCCTCGATTGCCTCAATAAGTTTATGGATTTCAACGTCACGGGTGCATTCATCAACACAGAAGATTTCATTAAGGTTGGTGCATTGAAGCCTTCCTTGAAATTTGCTGCGTGGTACGAATTCCTTATGAGAGCGTGCTACAATGGGCTTAAAGTTTATGTAGCCCCTAAACTTGGGTATTCCCATTCAGTTAATAGGAAGGGCAGCTACATGGAAAGCGTAGCAAAAGACATTTCACGTGAAGAAGGTGCATGGCTTATCGAGACGGCTAAACAGGAATACTTCTTTAAAGAAGACAGGAAAAAGAAGTTCGGCGAATAATAATTACTGAAAGCCGTCAATAGTTGGTAAGATACTTTTTCAAGTATGATTTAAGGAAGAACAATGCTATTTTGTTATTTTTGTTGACGTGCTTCAATAGAAAAAACTATTGATGCAACAATGGCAAAAAGAGGAAGAAAACCAAAAGAACAAAAAGAGACAGGATATTTCTACAAACGTGAAGAGGACGCAGTACTAGCGTATCTCAGTGCTTCAACCGCAGAGGAAAAGAACGAGATATATAATTCGGTACTGCGTCCAGCCTTCGAGAAAATGGCGGAGTCCATTATCAGGAGATACAAGTTATTCGTCCCGAACGAAATTTTCGACGATACGTTCAACGATACACTTTCTTTCCTTATTACAAAAATGGACAAGTTCAAGCCGGGCAACACAAAAGCATACTCGTACTACGGAACGATTTGTAAAAACTATCTCATAGGAAAAATTCAAAAATACTCTACGTCACTCCAAAGAAATCCGTCGTATGATGTAATTTCTGAGGAGTTCAACGACAGTATGAAATATTCGGACAAACCCGATAAGAACAAGGAGATTGCAACAGAAACAGTCCAAAGGCTTACCGCAAGGATTGACGATATGGTCAATAACCCTGACGTAAACGATTTAAAGCCAAACGAGATAAAGATTGGCCGCGCCTTGGTGAACTTGCTTAACAATTGGGAATATGTATTATCCACCGATGCAAGCAATAAGTTGAACAAGAACGCAATCCTTCTTTTCCTTCGTGAAAGCACAGGGCTTGATACGAAAGGAATACGGGACAATATGAAAAAATTCAGGAAAGAATTCCTGATTATAAAAAACGCTGTTATTGAGTGAGAAAGTCGTCTAAAAAATATTTATAGACATGGAAACTGCAAAGAAAAACAAATACAAGGTAAAACTCAACAGCAACGACAAGATTGAGCAGCTTCTACAAGAAACCTACGATCAGGCGTGCCAACAACATAAGGCAATCCAAGAGGAAATAAACAAACTTTCTTCGTCAACCACTTACAAGGATCTTGACATAGATGGTAAGGAGAAGTACGGGAAAATTATGAACAACTATTTCACTCTTCAGCAAAAATCAATCGGGCAGAAGTTCGATATTGCAAAACTTATGGCTGAGGTTGTAAAGCACGGCGGAGACGTGAAGGGCGCGATAGACGCAGCCAAAGCAATGCCCACAACGCTTGACTTGGATAAGCTCAGACAACTTGCGGTTGAGGCTTCAACTACCGAAAATGAAGAGCAGAAGTACGTAACGAAGAAATGAACGTAGAGAAGCGACAAAAACTACTCTCTTATCTATCTGCATTTAGGGTAATATTGGAAGATTATCCGAAACTGATAGCGGGTGATTATTATGGTGGCAAAGATACTTCCTTGACCACCATTTCTTTCATGTTGGAAATACTTGGAGTTTTCGGTGTTTCCCATGAATTTCTTTGCGATTGGCTGTCAAAACTTCTTGGGGATGAGGAAGACAGTGGCGTAAAGAAAGGGCTTCTCATTGCGTTGGAAGAATCTATCAAGGCAATACTTCTTGCATATCTGACAGGGCTTTATACTTGTCCTGTTGATCCGGTACTTCCTGATTATTTTTTGAAAACTCCGTACACAGACCAAGGAAACGATTTGGACTATCCTATCGGAGTCGGTATAAAAGTTCCAATTTCACAAATAGACGCATTTGGATTGCTGCAGAACTGCCCTACTTCAGAAAAAGGTTCCGTATTTTATTTTGATACGGTTGAATCTGAATATACACCAAGAACCGTTTATAAATCTACGGATATGAACGCATTCCTTTGGTACGTAATAAACAAAGGAAATGGCGACGACCGTTCAATTTGGGATAACCGTGTTTGGTACAGGTTTTTGTTCAAAAAAGAGGAAACAGGACAGTCTGATAAGGATCTGTTTGTTAATACAAAATGTATAAATTCTCCGTCACGTGTCGTTCGTGGCGTTGGAGTAAAGAATGAAATCGTTTGCTTTGATTTTCGTGAAGCGGGAATGCCCGTTGCTACGTCTTTAAGCATAAACGATTTGAAAGAAGGAAACTTCCTAACCGTTTGGGGCGTAGCCGACAGATATTATCATGAAGGACTTAGGCTCGCCAATACAAACATACAAAGCGGAAGGTTGAACAAAACAGTTTTCCAATTCAATTCTGATTATATCTACAGCCTAAAACTTTTCGACAGTAAGACTATAGTAGCACAAATTATCAATGCCATATTAGGCATATCAAGTGCCTTCTCAGGAAAATTCTCGCTTCAAATGAACATTATTGCGAGAAAAATTGAGAAACTTGTTGAAAAAGTTATATCGCAGGAAGGTTCAGACAATCAAGACGAACAGGATGACAGCTATTTCATTTTCTCAGACAAAGAATATAGCGATATTGAGAAGGACGCTACGCTTCGGTACAACGGAAAATATGAGACGGGAAATGAAACGGGGGATCTTGCTGACGTAGATATACAAGCAATCACTCAGCGTATCAATGAGATAAATCTTGCAACAAATCCGGAAGATAAGGAAGAAGCGATAAAGCGTGCCATAATGGGCATTGCCGAAGATACGTCAAGAATTCCTGAAATAGACACGTCCGTAGAATTCAGTTTCAGCAAGAATTTTGTTCTCAGTTTCATAAAAGAAACAATGATACAGGTTGCAATTCAGATACTTTCTCCGAAAGTTATGTTGCTGTTTGCCATTAACGCAAGGTTCCTCGGCGACACTCAGGAGCAAATGACGGACAGCATGCATTGGGAAAACTTTTTTAAGGACTTCTGGAACATTTTACGCTCTTGTATAAGGAAGATATCGGATTTGGTGATACAAGCCCTTCTTGACCTAGTTATAGGGCAATTGAAGCCAATTCTCGTATTGCTTGCAAAGAAGTTGTTGCTCGAAACCGTCTATTACTACAAGATACTCTTGGAAGAAATGATTCTCGCCTGCACACCTTCGTTCAATTTCGGTGGCAGCAACGAGAACCTTGTTATAGACAATGTGAACTACGCTGATATAATACCGTTAGAAACAACGCCAAAGACATGACAATAGAAAGCATTTGCGATAAGATAACAAGTTTAATAAACACGGTAAGGAAACCGCTTACGGCAATCCCTGCTGCGTTGCTTGTCTGTGGTGCAATAAAAAGGCCTGGTCTTTCAGCAACACTGATTGCAGCCAATATTATCAGACGATACGCAGAAGCTGGAATACCGACAGACAGTACACTTCCAGACGGGAGCCCTTCAATCGCCCGAATAATGGAAAGGATACGTATTGAAGAAATTGTCAAGGCAATCAAAACTGACGCAAAAGTCGAGATTGGACTTCCTGTAGGTTCCATACAGATACAAGGTACGGGTGCAAATGCGGGAGGTCCTGTAGAAATTTTAGGATTTAACATTAGCCCCGTTCACGGGGATGGAGTAGTAAGATAAAATCATGCTAAACGTTTATGTAGGTTATGTGTCCGACGTTAAAGATGCTGCGTGCGGACAAAGGATAACTGCCGTTATCCCAAGTGATGAAGGAAAATCGCCGAACAATATTCCGCCGGCGTTTCCTTTGTTGCCAAAAATGATACATATAGTTCCAAAGATAGGAGAAGCCGTAATCGTTTTTGTTGCAAATGACGATGAGCCGAACGGTCAAAGATATTACCTTGGGCCGATTATCTCCCAGCCGGACAAAATGAATGAAGACTCATTCAAATCATTAAGTGCGACACGCCTTCTCAATAACGGGATACAGCCGCCGGATAAGTCCGTCACGAATTTCGGAAGCAATTTCGGTGCGTTGCCTGAGAGAAAAGACATTGCTCTTCTTGGTAGAAAGAACACTGATATAATCCTGACAGAAAATGAACTTAGGGTAAGGGCAGGATGCAGGCTGACAAAACCGGGTGAGAACAAAGTTGACTTTAACAACGGAGAGCCCGCTTTCATTAAATTGAAATATCATGAAAATGGACTGCCCGTTAAGAAGAACGAAAATGAAGAAGTCCCAAGTGATACGATTAGAAGTACCGCCACTGTTGTCGCTGACAAGATAAACCTTCTTTCTCACGGAGCACAGGAACATTTCAAACTTAACGATTGGGAAGAAGGTATCAGTGATACCGAAATGCAGAGGATAATTGAGAACATACACAAACTTCCGTATGGAGACGTACTATGCGACTTTTTATCACTTTTCATCAAAATGTACGAAAGTCACGTTCACCCGTGGCACGGTATGAAGCCCGTAGTAAAGGATCCTATTTCATCGGAATTCTTTGATAAGTACGGAAGAGAAAAGAAAGTGCTTGAAAAGAAATTATTAAGTGAAAACATAGGAATCAATTGACGAAATGTCCGGTATTTATGGAAAATACCGGACATTATGGTTATAGTAAACAACATTATCCCGTTTAGGGGTTTTTTAGCAATGAACCTTTTCGGCATCATTTTCGCAAGAAAAGATGCTTGGAACAGGAGTGATGACGAAAAGAAGAAAAAGTGCATAAGGCATGAAAGCATTCACACGAAACAAATTATTGAATGCGGTTTCATATTCTTCTACATTATCTACCTATTCGAGTGGCTTTTCAGGCTGCTTATCACATGGGACTCAGACAAAGCGTATCGCACTATCTCGTTTGAAAACGAAGCATTCACGCACGAAAACGATTTAGACTATTTGGAACACAGGAAGCCTTACGCAATGTGGAGAAAATAAAAAACGCACCGAGTTTGGTGCGTTTTTGCGTTATTACTGCACTTCAGACGGTGCAATTGGTTCTTTCGGAATTATGATTGCCGCCAAAATGTAGGCGAGAAGCCCGCATCCATAGCATAGCCCCAATAGCGCCACGCCCAATCTTATGATTGTAGAGTCACATTCAAGAAAATTTGCAAGTCCTCCACATACTCCACAGAACATTTTGTCTGTCCTACTTCTGTAAATCTTGTGTTCCATAATGTTTATCGTAATATTCTTTGTATTCTCCGCTCGTGACATTTTCAAGCCACTCATCATTCTCTAAATACCACTTTACGGTTTTTTTAATCCCATCCACAAACGATGTTTTTGTGTACCATCCTAGTTTGTCCATTAGTTTTGTGCAGTCAATTGCATATCGCATATCGTGCCCTTTCCTGTCTGTAACAAATTCAATATAATCTCCAATGTTATACTCACCACCCTGCCAATTTTCAGCCTCCATTTTATATGCGGCGATAAGGTTTAGTACGAGATGGTAGTTTGACATTTCACACATTCCGCCGACATTGTACGTATCTCCTGATCTTCCGGTGTGAAAAATCAAGTCAATGGCGTTGGCGTGGTCTTCAACATACAGCCAGTCACGTACGTTTTCTCCTTTTCCGTAGATTGGAATTTTCTTTCCGTGCTTCAAATTATTGATTGCGAGTGGAATGAGCTTTTCAGGGAACTGATACGGCCCGTAGTTGTTACTGCAGTTTGAAATTGTCACATTCATTCCATAGGTGTCGTGATACGCCTTTACAAAATGATCACTTGAAGCCTTACTCGCAGAATACGGGCTATGCGGATCGTACTTTGTTGTCTCATGGAAATAAGTTGCGTCCCCAAGGTTCAATGACCCATAAACCTCGTCGGTGGATACGTGGTGGAAACGGTGTTCTGAATAATTGCCTTCCCATTTATGCCTTGCCATTTCAAGAAGGTTGAAAGTTCCAATTACGTTTGTTTCAACAAACGCCCTTGGACCCTCAATGCTCCTGTCAACGTGGCTTTCAGCTGCAAGATGGATTACATCGGTTATCAAATATTCATTAAACGCAATGCCAATTTGATCGTAGTTTCGTATATCTCCCTTAACAAATCTGTAATTAGGGCGACTTTCGATTTCTTTCAAATTTTCAAGGTTTCCGGCATAAGTCAACGCATCAAATACCACAATTAAATAATCGGGGTACTTCCTGACCATGTGTTTCACAAGGCAAGAGCCAATGAAACCCGCACCGCCCGTGATAAGTATTCTCTTCTTATAGTCTTTAACAGTTTTCTCCATATACAAAAGGGTTATCAATCTCTTCTAAAAATCCATTCACTTTGTCTTTGTTCGACACCTTGATATCGTCAAACGGCACAAAACTCGCCCAAGGAATGTTTATATCATTGTCAAGCCAAAATACGGCACCTTCACTTTCCCTGTTGTAGAAATTGTCGCATTTGTATTGGAAAATCGTGTTATCCTTCAATGCAACGAAACCATGTGCAAATCCTCTCGGTACGAAGAACTGCCTATGGTTTTCTTCTGAAAGGTATGCCATAAAATAACTTCCGTACGTCGGTGAGCCTTTCCTGATATCCACAATGAAATCCACGACGGCGCCTTTAACAACCCTGACGAGTTTCGCCTGTGCGTAAGGCGGCTTCTGAAAATGAAGCCCGCGTAGAACTCCGTATGAAGAACAGCTCTCATTGTCCTGCACGAAATCAACATCGGCAACCATTTCCTTGAATGCTTTTTCGTTGAATGATTCAAAGAAATATCCGCGTTCGTCGTAGTGCATATCCGGCGTTATAATTGCCGGGCCGCTTTCAAGTTTTATTACTTCCATATATCCTGTTTTGTAAAATATACATTTTTTGCGTAAATTTGCAATATGATTGATGCTGAAAACATATACGTAGGAGACAAAACATTCAAGTCGTCAGAATATCAAAAAGCCATTTTCAACGAGATTGCACACGGAGTTGGCAATATGGTTGTTACCGCCGCAGCAGGCTCAGCGAAAACAACGACGATTGAAAACTGTCTCAGATTCATTCCGTGGGACAAAAAGAAACTGTTCCTTGCTTTCAACGTGTCCACCGTTGAAAAGTTGAAGAACGAAATCAAGGATGCGAACGGAACACGGATTATGACATTCCACGGACTCGGAAACAGAATTCTCCGTGAAAACGGGAAGATTACCGAAGATACAGTCATTGACGAGTTCAAGTACCCAAGGTACATTAAACAACACATTGACGAACTTACGCCATACAAGGAAACCGCTTCGCTAGGAATCTATAAAATGGTGTATATGTCAAACATTATTTCACTCACACATTATGCCCGATATTATATGGCTATGCGGGTGAAAGATATTCAAGAAGTAGCAAACATATACGGAGTCGCCCCTGTTCGTGATGAATTTGAGGTTGTAAGGCAGGTTCTCATTTGGGGCGAAGAGCATACGGACTCGATTGACAATACCGATATGATATGGCTACCGAACATATTGAACCTTGCAACGAAAAGATATCAGTTTGATTTCATTTTCATTGACGAGGCTCAGGACACGACGCTTGCTCATCAGCAAATGGTTGACAAGTGTTTCAAGCGTGGTTGCCGTTTCATTGCTGTTGGCGACCCTAAGCAACAGATAAATGTTTGGTGCGGCGCCACCGAGAAGGCAATTGAAAACTACGAGAACCGTCCAAACACGAAGAAACTGAAACTTCCTATTTCGTACAGGTGCCCTAAAAAGATTATCGATCTTGCAAAGGAGTACTCAAAAGAAATCACGGCGGCTCCTGACGCGCCGGACGGAGAAATAAGGTACGATGTATCCCCGAACCTTGCGAAGCCGGGCGATATGGTTCTATGCCGTATCATTTCAAAACTTATTGAACAATATATGTCTTATTTGCGTAACAACAAGAAGGCATATCTTAAAGGAAGCGACGCAGTAAGGAGTACGTATCTTGATATCATTTCTTCGGTTAAGGCAAAGAGAATTGATGCAAGGTGCATTACCACTACAGGATTGGTTCCGCAGCTGTACAAACTGTACTTTGACAGGCTGAAATCAATTCAGGAAAGGTTCAACATTGAAGAGAGCGACGCTATCTATCACGAAGAAGCCCTTAACCTGTACGATAACATTGAAGCCATTAAGGTTCTGTCGGAAGGGCTTGACACCGTTGAAGAACTTATTGAAAAGATCAACATTATTTTTAGCGGTGATGAAAACGACGCAATCATACTTTCTACCGTGCATAAGGCTAAGGGTATGGAAGCGGACAACATTTTCATCCTATGCCCGTCACTCATTCCAAGCCGTCTTGCCCAAAAGAAGTGGGAAGTACAGGCTGAGGAAAATCTTGCGTATGTTGCGGTGACGAGAGCGAAAAAAACGCTCAACTACATTAAAGAAGATGAAAAAGGATTCTTTAAGAATTTCACAAGCACAAAAAGTATGGAACAGGAAATACAACGGATCAAATCCAAAATTGAATACGTGAATTCCGTACGGACAAATCCCGAAGAAATAAAACCCATAGAAATACTGCCTGATATTATCGTTCCAAAAGAGGAACCAAAGAAAAAGAAGAAGGGCGGACTTAAATTTTTGGATTTTTCATAAAATGTTCCTAACTTTGCAAAAATAAGGAACGAAAACATGCCTACAAAAAGAAAAATGAATCAGACTAACGTTGGAGAAGCCAATCTTCCTTCTCCCCAGAAAATTAAGAACTTTCTTGATCAGTACGTGTACGGTCAGGAGGAAGCGAAGCGCGTCCTTGCCGTAGCCGTATATAACCATTATAAGAAGATTATCTATAACAGCAATCCTGACAAGCTGTTTGACATTGAGAAGTCCAATATCGTTCTTCTCGGTGGTACCGGTTCGGGAAAAACATTGCTCGTGAAGACAATTGCGAAAATGCTTGGTGTCCCGTGCTATATTCAGGACTGTACAAAAATTACCGAAAGCGGCTACGTCGGCAGCGACGTAGAGGAATGCCTTGTCGGTTTGCTCCGCTCGTGTAACTACGATGTGGAGGCTGCTCAGTGCGGTATCGTTATGCTTGACGAAGGTGACAAACTCGCACGAAAGGGCGCCGGCCCGTCTATTACGAGAGACGTTTCCGGCGAGGGTGTTCAGCAGTCCCTGCTTAAGATTGTTGAGGGTGACCTCGTTGGTGTTCCGCCTATGGGTGGAAGAAAGCACCCTGAGCAGCCCCTTATCTATGTGGACACTACGAATATCCTGTTTATCCTTTCGGGTGCTTTTGACGGTATCGAGCGTATTGTTGAGAACAGAATCGGACGTGGTAAGATCGGGTTCAGTACTAACAATGTTGCAGCCGAGATGGTTAAAAGCGAGGACAGCATGAACTCCCTTGTCACTCCGCAGGATCTCCGTGATTTCGGTATCATTCCTGAACTTGTCGGGCGTTTCCCGATTATTGCTTACACGAACAATCTGACCGAGGACGACTTGTTCAACATTCTCAAGACTCCGAAGAATGCTATCACAAAGCAGTTTGAAGAGTTGCTGAAAATGGACAACATTGAACTCACGTTCAGTGACGAAGCCCTGCGATTTATTGCGAACACGGCTATCGAACTTGAGACGGGTGCGAGAGGCCTCCGCTCCATTCTCGAAGACACCCTTTCCGACCTTATGTACAGTGCACCGTTCACTATGAACAAGAAAAAGGTTCGTAAGATTGAAGTCACGGAAGATATGGTTCGTGAGCGTATTGAGAAACGTTACAAGAACATTCTACTCATTAAGCGAAGTGCATAATGATTGACAATTCACGAGAATATATTATTTGTGCTGCCATTTGGTATCGCAAAGAATGGGGAGATGACATCTCCCCTCGTGGATTCGTAGCCCAAAATTTAAGAACGGGTATCGTTGTAGGACAGTGGAGGCACCCTAACGTAATCCACGCATACAGCAAATTGACGGGAAAACGCACCATCGGTGAAGTTCAAGGCTTTATCACGTCCAAAGGGAATTTTGTTGACAGGGTGCAGGCTATGGAAATCGCATACCAAGCCGGACAGGTGACCAAGGAAAAGGCGTTCAGGAAAAATTGGAACGGAAAATACAAAACGGCTCTTGGGGCAGAGCCGGAAGATAGATGTGGCGAAGACTATCAGTTTAACATCCTTTATTCAGAAGACATTTACTAAACCATGTGCTTAATCAATTACAAAAAAATCGACCTTAGCAAAAGGAAAAATCCAATTACCTGTTACAAGGTTTTTGAAACAACCAATGGAACATTAGACTCTCCGTTATACGATGACTTTACAGGGGGTAAAGCGTGGGAGATTGGTAAAGCTAGAAACCTAGGCGGCAACAGCCCAGTTATTGATACGGCGATTAACAAGTTTGCCGAAAACGGTACTGCCATTCAAGGGTGGTGTTTTCATACGTGCAAAACGCTGAAAGACGCGAAAGCGTTTAAAAAATGGCTTCACAGATACTACGAATTTAGCCCGTATATGCCTAGCAAGTTCTCTATTGCAAAATGCGAAATACCGCTTGATTCCAAATTTGCATACATTGGAACCGCAGTCGTTGGCTATGAAGATGAAGGAATTCCCGGATATGTTTCCGAAGCCCTTACAGTGGTTAAACTCGTTTAAACAAAAAACGCACCCGTTTGGGTGCGTTTACTGTTTCATGGATTCTACTTTGGTTCGTAATGTCCGTCAGTGTAGTACCATACCCCGTCATACGCCAAAATAACGTATCTTCTGCCGTCATTGTTTGATGGTAGCGACTGGCTAAGTTCTTCATTAGTTTTTGTTTTCCAATTTTTAATTAGTACCATATCTTTTAATGTTTTAATTCAGTCACATTGCTTACTACCTTGAAATGGAGTTTGTTCTTGTATATCCTCGTCTCTCTCCCCAATTCAAGTTTTATATCAACATAGTAATCGTACGGAACAAGTTCTGCAGTATTGATTGAGAACATATTTTTTCTTCCGAGAACGTTTATCGGATCCCAATCTATCACATCAATTTCTCTTGTACCGTCCTTTACATAAATACGATAATAAGCGTTATCCGCCAACTCGTACTCCTTTGCGGAATATTGTACCCTGAAAACAACGTCGAGTTCACGTTTGTCTCCCTGATAAACTTTCTCGTCGTCGTTCATTCCTGATATCGTCGGCATAAGATCCTTAGCACTCTCAATCTCTCCACCAAGGTTCATGTATTGAGAAGCCGGCATTACGTGGAAATCAAGTTCAACGTCGTCTATATCTTCTCCGTTGTATTTCAAATTTGACCAAGTATCATACAGAACAGACTCACCTCTCGTCTCATAAACATCGATTGGATTATCACAATCGTCGTAGCCCTGTTTCTTTTTCTTACCGAGTTTTACTTCTGCATAATAAACGCCCGTTGTTGCCCGTTTTACGGGGTATTCTACGCCTTCTATGGTGCAGACGGGTAGTTCGTCCAAGTCAGTGAAAACACCGCCTAAAACGGCGTAAAAATAAAGCCTGTTCGTCTTTCCGACATAGAACTTGTACCTGTCGTCGTTTATCTTGAAATTAGTCCTTGTTTCGATGTACGGCTCGAAGAAAGTGTTCGTATGCGGGGTGAAGAAAGTAATGTAGTTTATACTGTATTCCTTCGACAATTCAAGCCTTGGTGAGAAAGCCATACCAAGCCCGTAGTTGTTTTCTCCTTCAAGAATTGACTCAACATAATCCGTTATGTCAATGTCAAGGTTTTCATTTCCATAGTCGAAGTGCTGCCTTCCGACAACAACGCTTTCTTCTCCGTTTCCCCACTTCTCGTACTCTCTCCAAAGGAACTCAGGCGTGTAAACGCCGGGAGCGTCCCATTCAATTCCGTTTTCTGATTTATACCACGTGCTTCCGTCTTTTGATACTGAATTGTACCCTACAAACCAAACGTCCGTTGAATTGTCAAAGCCAACGCCCGCGTCAAATTTTCTTGGAAGTTTGAAAAGAATAACATCGAAAGAAGCAGCACGCTTTTCTTCTTCAGAAAGCACTTTTCCAATTTCTTTCTTTTCCATAAACTTCAACGGGTCCCAAGAACCGCAGTTGAACATTCTGAGCCTATGGGTTACCTGCCCTTTTTCATATACTCCGTCTTCGTACAGTTTTTTCAACTTGTTTTCGTCAAAATAAAGAAGTACTCTTGAATGATATCTTCCGTAGTTAAGGGCACATATCGGATTCAATCCGAAATTATCTTTCGAACCGTTTAATATCGTGTTTGTCTTTGATACGAATGTCCTTGTTACCATTAGGTTATATGTTTTCTTATAAATACAAAAAGAGCCCCACTTTGTGAGGCTCTTTTCTGATTTTTAGTCCACCGATTAGCGGAGCTCGTTGATGTCCCAAGTCTGGAGACCGTTGCAGACGATATGTCCGTAGTAGCGGTTGTTAACCATCTTCTTAGCGTACCTTGTGATGATACCCTTTACAGGAGCAAAGTTCGCTGTGTTGTAGATAGTAGGAGTCAACTGCATAGGAACATAAGGTGCGTAGATGTATCCCGTGTCAAGAAGGCTGTCGCCCTTGTGACCGATAATACATGACTCAGCAGGTGAGTAAGGATCTACGAACACCTGATAACGACCGCTGATAGAACCGATCTTCTCGATACCCATTGAGTATGACGTTGCCTCAGCGTTAGCGTCGGTTACGTGGAAGTACTCAAGGTCGTTGAGCATAGCAGAAATTTCAGTAGAAACAACTGCGAATGAAGCACCACCGCGAAGGGTTGACTTGTGAATCTGAGCGGAAATCTGGTTCATCTTTGTCATGAACGTCTGATTCCAGTCCTTCTGAGTGTAGTTGGTTGAGAAACCAGCCTGACGTCTCCAACCGTTGTAGTCCCACTTCAACTGCCAAGGAGCACCCTTACGGAGGTCACGAAGGATTTCACGGTCGATTTCAGCAGCAATCTGCTCTGAAAGGATAGCTGTCAACTCAGCTTCGGCGTCAATGTTATGGAAAGCAGCAACGTCCTGAGCGAGTTCAGGGCTCCAAGTTGCACGAAGCTTACGCTCCTCAACTGAAACAGTAACGTCTGAGAGCTTGAAGGAAACCTCACCGATTTCGGTTTCGAGCTCGAGGCTGTCGTACTGTGCCCATGCTACCTCGAAGTAGTCAGCGATATTGTCAACTGAAAGGACTGAAGGATCAACACCGATGTAACCATCGATAGTTGCGCCACGCTTCTTAACGGGTTTTGCGAGGTCGAGTTCGAGGTAAATCTTACCCTGAGCGTCGCAAATCTGACCGTACTCTACGAGGCCCTTGCCATAACGCTGCGTTACGCAACGGAAGTGAACGGGCTCGTAAGCCTTGAAGCATGAGAAAGGAGTCTCAGCGCTCTCAGAAGAAGTAATCTCCTGCTTTGTAACAACCTTGAGTGAACCAAGGAATGCCTCTGTATCCATTTCGTTTCCGTCAGGACCAGTGAGTTTGCTTGCGCGGAATGAAGAGAAACCGCCAACAGCAACGATAACGTTGCGGACAGAGTCGTCAAGACCGCAGATAGGAAGTTCGCCACCGATTTCTGTGCCGTTAGGAAGAGTTCTCTTCTCTGAGAGAGGAACATAGTCGCCGTTGAAAGCGATACGGACAGGCTCGATAGAACCAACCTTGATGTGAACCTTACCCTTTGAGTTGTCGAAGAGGAAGTCATTGTAGAAGAGGTCGTAGAGGCTCTTCTTCATGAACTGAACAACCTCAGGTGTGTTACCGCTCTCGTCAACGTTAACAACCTCGTCAGGGAGGTAGTAACGGTTGCGGATTTCACCGTTGTTGTTACGCTCTACACGCTCGTAACCCATAAGGCCGTAATGTGAGCCAGTAGCACCGTCGATTGTGTCGCCGCTAGCCTCTTCCCACTTGCGCTCTGATGTAACAGGGAGAATGAAGAAGAGCTTGCCGATAGGCATGTTCATAGCCTGTACGGAAACGATATCGTTTGCGAGAAGGCGTGAGAAAACACGACGAACGAGCGGGAAGACTACAGTCTCGAAAGAACCGCTATTAGTAGCGTCGGTAGACTCGCTGAGGAGCATATTGGCCTCGTTCTCGAAGAGAATTGACATGTTGCTCTTGAGATACTTGTCAAGACCCTTTGTGAAACCAAGATTATCCCAGCGTTCCATGATGGCTTTACGTGCTTCAAGCTGCTTGCTTGTAGCGATGTTGCCAACGTTGCCGTTTTGTAGGAAATTTGAAATCATAGTTTATTTTCTTTTTTTGAGTTTCTTATTATTTGTAAAGGTTATCCATCCTCTGCATAAGATCCAATGAAGGGTCGTTAGCGTTGGAGAAAATTGTTGTCTCGTTGAGAGACTGTGTAGCGTTAGCGACGAACTGCTTTTCTACGATCGGGTTCGTGCTCTTCCTTGACTCGTTCAATTCAATCTTGATAGTCTTCCATAGAGCCTTACCCTCGTTGATAGTCTTGACGTTGTTGAAACGCTCAAGGATGTTCTTCTTCTCATCCTTTGTGGTTGTCTCGTTAACAAGAATGTCAACAAGCCTTCCAAGGTTCACATTAAGAACTGCTGCCTCGTAGAGGGATTTCTTAATTCTGTCAAGATGCTCTTTGTATTGTTTGTTCTCGGCTTGGATTGCCTTTGCTTTTGCGACAAGCTTTTTAACTGACTCGCTAACAACAGGATAGTCGTTCTTTGTTACGTCATAAGGGGGTCTGTTTGGTCTGTGCTGATTTAGCTGCCCCATCTTCTTATGCCTTGCATCGATTGAAGAAATGGTACCACCGTTCTCTTCAACGTTTGCATCCTGGCCTGCGGGAACCATTGCGTCGGCTCCACCACCGCACTCGTCAACGTTCTCGTCAACAGTGTCCTTCTTCTCACCGAAAGGCTTTGGATCGCCCTTACCGGCCCAAGGCTTTTCAGCACCCTTCGGAACACCATTGTCCCAGTCGTTAGTTGTCTTTTTGTCAGCAGGCTCGCTCATGTTGAATTTCTTGTCAAACACGTCTTTCTGATAGCTGTCCGTGTAACCAAGATTTTCCTCATTGAGTTCGTCTTCATCTTCGTCGTCGCCCAGATCGATTTCAATTTCGTCGTCACCGAGTTCGTCTTCGCCGCCAAAGTTTTCTTCGTCACCAAAGTTTTCTTCGCCACCGAAATCTTCCTCGCCTTCGCCGCCAAAATCGTCTGTCTCGTCAGAAGCGGGTTCGTCATCGAGGTCAAGGTCGAATTCTTCTCCGCCTTCCTCTTCCGCTCCGTCTTCGGCATCCATTCCTTCAGGATTAAGTTCGATCACAAATTCGGCACCGGTTTCGTCATCCTTGACACTGTACGTACCGTCATCTTCCTTCTTAACGAAGATTTGGTCGTCGTCTCCAAGTTTGTTGTAAACCTTGAGAATTTCATCTCCATCCACGCCAGTGAAATCATAATCGTCGTCACCAATCTTGTACTGCTCCATGTCTGACCATTCATCTGCGTCATCGCCTTCGGCGCCTTCCTCGCCACCTTCTGCGTCTGCGTCTGCTTCGGGCTCTTCCTCTGCGTCTGCACCTGCTTCGGGTTCTGCATCAGATACTTCAGGAGTTTCGTTCGGTTCAACGTCTTGTACGTCATAACTGTTCTCCTCTGAGTCATCGAATTCATCTTCATCCTCGGTGATAACTTTCGAAATCGCCTCGTTGATAATGTCCTTCAATGACTTCTCAGTGCTTTCCTGCAATGCCTTTGTAATTTTTTCAGCATCGAGGGCTGCTTTTTCTGCCGTATTATTTCTTTTCATATTTTCGATTGATTAAAATCTTTTATTTTATAGATAAATATGAGTTAAAACTAAAAAGTAATACATTTACAAGTGTTTGGATAGTTCTAACCCGTTTTTTAATTAAAAATTCTTATTTAAGAAGCCATTTGTCGAATTTCTCGAATTTGTTCTCATTCAATTTCTCACCCTTTTTCTTCTCAGATTCAACGTAAGGGGCAATGTCTTTATCCTGCATTCCGATAAACGCAAGCGGCGTAGAAGGCTGTGCCACAACGTCCCAGCAGACAATTTCATAGTCGTCGCCGACAATGAGTTTGTTGAACTGTTTCGTCACGCTTCCAAGCCCACGTGAAGACACGCCAATCTTCAAACCTGAGATAAGCCACTGTGCAATCATATCAGCAAGAGTTGACACAATACCCAAATTCCTGAAACCATCCGTAATAGGAATTTCCATTTTACCTACGAGCGTGTGCCCTTCCCAATGAAGTTCAACAATGTTCATAGCAAGTCTTCCGAGGTCAATGCTTGATTCGCTTGGGTGGTTACACTCACCGTAGCCTCTCCTGTCCTCAATGTTTGCCATATACTTGTCAACCGCACGTCTCAATACATCTTCAGGATAAATTCTTCCGTTTGCGTTTTCAATGCCGAATTTTTGGAACACAGCACTAACCACAAACGGCCTTGGCAAGTCTTTCGCTGATATTTGACCAGGCCCTTCAATGCCAAACGCTTCTTTCAATATTTTATTTTCGGGCATATCAAGTGAAACGTACCCATCGTTTTCAATGAGTAGTCCCGTTCCTGTTTGTCCCTTTTTAATTTCAGTCAATACCATAAAAACAGCATTTATTGCTATAAATACCGGGCACAAATGCAAAAAAACAGGAAATTCGGGCATTCAGTTTTCAAATAAAAACGATATGTTTAATAAAATGAGATATGGAAAGCATTGGGACACGATATGGAACTCCGAACATAGGGAAAGGCTGTCAGTTTGTTGGTACACCTAATTATGGCTCAGAGCCTTACCTTATAACTATAGGAGACAAAACAACAATATCTTTTGATGTTGCTTTTGTTACGCATGATGCGGCTACGAGAGTCATAAGAAACCTTCCTGACGGAAATCCGGAAACTGTAATCTATGGGCCAATAAAAATCGGTAAAAATTGCTTTATTGGCTGTCGAAGTGTAATACTGCCAAACGTAACTATCGGCGATAACACGATAATCGGTGCTGGTAGTATTGTTAATAGAAGTATCCCTTCTAATTGTGTCGCTGCGGGAAATCCATGCAAAGTAATATGCACTCTTGACGAATATAGAAAAAAGCACAAAGACGATTTCCTTTATATGGTATCAATGCCTTTCGAGCAAAAAAAGAGTTTTTTGAAAAAGCACTTCGGAGTTTAATATATTTTGTATATTTGTTGATATGAAACAAGATAAGTGTATAAAAATAGATGGGGTCGTCACTGAAGCCCTACCAAGTACCACGTTCCGTGTTGAATTGGAAAATGGTATAGAGATATTATGTTCCCTTGCGGGAAAAATGAGAATGAACTACATTAAAATAATCCCCGGCGATAAGGTTGCCGTGGAGATTAGTCCATACGACCTTAGCCGGGGTAGAATTTCTAGAAGGTATTAGGCTTAAGAAAAGTTTTTATGCTTTTTGAAATCAGGTGTCTTCTCAGCACCGGATTTTTTGTTTTCACTTCTTTTATCTTGTTTGCCGTTTCACTTGGTTTCTTATCGCTGTTCTTTTTTAAGAGATAATGTGACTGCATTATTTCGTCTATGTTTACGGCGACGTTTCTCTTTTTACTTGATGCGTCTTCGTTCTTTTTTTGGCTTTTTTTCCCGTGAAATTTGTCCCATTTGAAATATTTGGACTCACAGGTGTTTTTGTTCAAAAACTTAACTTTCACATCTTCGTTTTTCCATAATGAATAGTTGAATGATAGTTGATCCCTATGTGAGCCATTTTTCAACTCATTCCACCATGTGTCCATCAACTTAATACAGTCAGGCTCGTTGTGCCTTCTTACGATAATGTTTGATTGGACAAGTCCGTAATTTTCTGGAAACCCTTCTTGCTTGTATTTCTCCCTTTGTTTAGCTATGTTTGCCTCTGTATCTTTTTTCATTTTAACGCACTCGGTCATTTCTTTGTAGATGCACTTTCTTGTTGGGTGCGTAGGGATATAAATGTTTTCTTCGCCTGAACAGTTGTCTTTAATGAATGTGTTAACATCCTTTGTTAACTTAATACTTCCATCAACCCATATTGATAAATCATATTCCGGAAGAAATTTATGCGGGTTTATTTTAATGCAACGCTGTTTTTTAACTTCTGTAAGTGAACTGAGTTCCGAAGGTATTGGGCGTAGTTGCCATACGTCGCTTTTAATATTTGAATTGGTGAAACAAACGTAATCAAACCCTTCACTGATTACAAAGGGTTCATCTAACGGCTCATAGTTCCCTGTTATGCAAGTATAAATTACGTTTTTATTTTTCCCGTTTTCCATTTCTTCATCAGTTTTCCAAAGTTTAGCGTATTTTTCAGCCCATTTTATTGGAGACAGTTCATGTGCGTATTTTTTTTCCTTTTCTTCTTTCCAGCTAGCACCGCTATAATGCACAATAAAATCTTCGGTGTTTATGCTTTTTTTTGGAAGTTTCTCGCAGTTTAAAAAAAACGCCGCCCCCGTATCGTAGCTATCAGCCGCTTTGTTAACGTTGTTGTACATTAAACCATGCATCCTATTTTCATCAAAATAGTGCACATTGTTTTTCTTGCACATTTCTACATTTATAAAGCAGATATACGGAAGCACTCTTTTTATTGTTGATCTTGGCTGTGTTATTACTTCTCCGACATACGCACATTCCGGGCAAAAAATGTTTGATATATCTCTTTTAAGAAGCACATCGCTATCGAGCAATATGAAATTTTTCCCAATTATTGACATGCATTTTTCAACAGATACGCAATGTTTTGCACTTCCCCATCCGTTTACTTTCCCTCCTGAATTGTTTCGCTTAGGGTATTTTTTAAGCCATCTGTCAAAATCAATATACTGTCCGCGTGTATTGTCTAGTATTGTAACGTTGTCTAAAAAACTTGAATCAAAAGGTGCTACATTGCTATTGTCGAAAATATAAATGTTAGCTCCCGGTGTGAATTTGTTTATGCTTTTCACCAGGCACTTTGTGAGAAAAGGCGTGTTATAATGTACTATTAGTATATTGATTTCTTTCGGCATTTTTACATTTCCCCGTTATCCCATTCTTGTACTTCTTCGTCAGAAAAATAATCGTCTTCTATTACGTTTCTATCTTTCTTCAACGCTAAATCGTTTGCGAATTTATCGTATTCGCTGTTGTATTGTGATTTTTCGTAAAGTTCTGAAATTCCGCTTTTACCGTATTTTGTACCCGCAAAAACGTTTTTCATTAGTTTCTCGAATTCTTCCGTTGGCAATGAAACCAAGTCCCTGAAAAAATATGGGAAATTCTCTGTGTCAAACTCTTCGACAGAACCACAAACGCAATCCCACATTATCGGGCCTAAACGCATATTCCACGGCTCATTCTCAAGTGCATCTGCAATGTTGAGCGTTCTTCTCATTAGGCTTGTGTCGTCGGGTAGTCCGTATGAAGAAAGGAGTTCAACAACACCCCTTATCGTTTCCTGCACGAGAATTGGGAATATTACTGCCCTTGAATGGACTTTTGGAATTTCCCCTTCTCTCGCCAACGTAGTTTCAACAGTTCCGCCCTGTTTGTGGCTTTTGTCAGTTATTTGAATGTTGGTATTGAACACAAGATATTCGTTTATTTTCATTATCTTGCTGTAAAGGTGTGGAAGTTCCTCGTCCAGATCAAAAACGTCGTTCACCCATAGTTTCCCCGACTGCTCGTACATTCTAGAAGCTGCTCCGTATGATATGGCGTTTACTATTCTCCGCTTGTTCACGTCAATATCATATTGGTCCATTTCATCCACGTCTTCGTACTCATAGTCCTCATCCGTGTCAGGAGTTATGTGAAACTGCTCTGTTGGCGGTATCTCATCAACAAGTTCGCATTCAAGTTTCATTACATTGGACGGTATTCCAAACAAATTGACAACTACATTGTTGCAAATAGTCTCCAACTTATCTTTTATTGGCTCTTCAAGACGTTTGCACTTTTCGATAAGTTTTGATAGTTTAGAATAAATTTTGTCCGTACTGTATGATGTAATGTCGTCAGAAAAATACCCAATAACTTCCGCATTCTTTTTTGCGAGCATTTTGTCAATTGAACCGTGCACAAAATAACCCGTTTTTTCAAGCGGGTTTCCTGCCATAAACGAAGGCAATGCCGCTTTGGTTTGAAGCGGTAGTCCTGCTTCTTGTAGAAGCCGTGCTTGCGATTCGCTTATGATTATTTTGCTCATTTCAAATTTTTCTTAGTGATACGGATGCAGTTTTCACGAAGGTTTCTAAGCTTTGCTTCTTTAATCTGCTTTTTGGTGATAATCTTCTTCTCCATTACGTCGCTGTATTCGTCGTCATTATCAATCATTGCTCTGTTTTTCTCATCTCTGAAATCTTTCAATGCGGCGAATATAACGTCTCTGTTTATTTGATATCCGAAATAGTCCTGAATGTTGTCGATTGCCATTGACGTATCCATGTTCGTTCCGTTTATTCCGCCCATTAGCGAAAAATATTGGGGAGTTCCTACAAGCGACTCAAGATAGTCTTTAACTTGGTAGTATTCGTTGCTGTCCCTATCAACGTCTTTCTCCCATTCATTTACATTTTCGTCAATTCCTTCAGGATTGAAAACGCCATCAATCTCTCCCTGCTGTGCCTGCTGTTTAAGAGTTGGGTTCTTTGTCGTCATTCTGTCCCACGCAGTCTTAGCATTTCCGTTAGCGGCTTCCACCTCTTTAGTCATATCAACACTGTATGCTTCTGACAATCTTTTCTTGATATATTTCAACTGAGACTCAGTAATGTGTATTTTTTTCATACTACATAAATGTTTTTCAATAAATACATTTGACCAACGAAAAACCCCGATGGAAATCGGGGTTTTACGCTTTTATATACTGTTTAAACTGTTTTTCCGTTAAAGATGCTTTTCTTCGTTAATGGCTTCTCCACGTTTCTTAAATTGTCCTGCCTATCTTGAACTCCGAACGCCAATTCCGCCAATTGCTTTTTGGTAATAAGCCTTTCATTCATTGGCGCTTGGTCCTGTGGCTGTCCCATATTCGGATCGTCCATTGGCATTTCTTCTCCGCCGCCGTCTCCCATATCCATATCTTCTTCGCCACCCATATCCTGCTCTTCGTCTGACGCTGCAGAATTTATCTTTTCAATGAGTTCCTTCTTCGCTTTCTCGTCAAGGTTTTTGCACGTTGCTGCAATTATCATGCTTGCCACATATTTGCACAAGCCTGCGTCTGGTCCTTGTTCGCTATTGAAAGAATTTACACTCTGTGAAAGTTTTCCCGTGAGTTGCTGTATATAGTGCTTAGGATCTGTTTCTTCGTCGGCTTCAACACCCGCATCGAAATTCGTGTCAAATTGGTTTCCACCATCCATTGAAGGGTCTTCGCCCATAGCATTAGGGTCTCCGCCCATAGGGTCCACACCCATATTTGGATCCATGTCCATAGGTGCTCCGCCCATATTAGGGTCCATGCCCATTTGCCCGCCGGCCGGTGGTGCCATTCCCATATCAGATGCAGGCGGAGCGGAAGGTGCTGGGTTTCCAACCTTAAGCACCTTCCTATTTTCCATTAGCACTGACGCTATAGCGTCTAATACCTGCTTTTCTGATATACGTATTCTCATTTACGATATGCACCTTTAATCTTTGCGAGAACTTGGTCTGTAAGAAGGTCTACTGTCTCCTGATCGAAAGGCTTACCTACACCAATCTTCTTTCCATATCTCTCGCTTCCCTTTGCAGAGTCGTCGTTCCAGTCTCTGTCAGCCGTACCTGCCATAACTTCCTTCGCCTCAGGGTGTGTCATAGGCTCCTTTCCGTATTTAGGGTGCTTGCCCCAAACGTTAAGGTTTGTAACCTCTTCCTTGACGATTCTCTCGATGGCTTCTTCAAGAGTTTCCTTCTTTTTCGGCTGATTCATTCTAGCAATTTCTTCCTTGACGATTCTGCCGATAGCCTCTGAAAGACTTTCTTTCTTGCTCTGCTGAGGGACGAGTTTGTTATAAATGCTTTCAACAAGTGCGTTAACAACCTTCTTCTGAGACTCGCTAAGGTTCATCTTATCCCAAGACTGAACAGGGAGTTTCTTCTCCTTGTTATATCCGAACTTATAGTTGTCCATAGTTTCGGTATTCTCGCTCTTGTCAGTCTCAAAACCTTCGTCTTCCTTGATGTTAACAGGGTCGCCAACACGCTTCCAATCTTCACCCGTTTCACCGTCAACGCCGTTGTTGGTTCCGTTGATAGGATTGTCCTCGTGCGTCATTACCTTGTTGTCGCCAGCTACGAGGTCTTCTTCCTCTTCGATAGCGTCTTCTCCCGTCTCTTCCATGAATTCCTGAAGAATTGCGTCAAGATCTTCGTCATCCATAGGCTCTTCTGAACCATCCATGAAGTTATTCATATCCTCGTCGCCTTCTGTTCCTACAAGTCCGTTATCTTCCGGACCAACAGGCTCTTCGCCGTCAAGTGGTTCAGGTTCAAGTGCGGGCTCTCCACCCTGCATCATAGGATCTACGTCCATATCTTCGCCCGTGTCGTTAATGTCGTCAACACCAACGCCGCCACCAATGTTGTCAAGGTCGTCATTGAAACCGAGGTCTCCACCGAGTTCATCAAGCCCTTCATTTACACGAACGACTTTTCCACCTTTAGGATTTTGGTCTGCTACACTCTCACCTTCAAGGTCGTCGTGTGCATCCTTGTACTCCTTGTCGTTTCCGTCAGCGTCAAGATTGCTGTTCTTTGTCTTCATCTTGTCTGATTGAAGGTCACTGCTTACATCGGCAACCTTACTTCCGTCGCCAGACTCCTCAACGGTGCCCTTTGAGCCCTTGTAATCCATGTCAGGAGTTACCTTGTCCGTGAACGGGTCGTTGTTCTTTGTAGTGTTCTCAGGAGTAGCCTTGCCCTTTGACTCAGGATCACAAACGTTATTAGGGCCGATTTTGTCGCAGTTCTCAATAATCTGATGCATCCTGTCAAGTTCCTTGCGAGCCTCTTCCGTCAAATAAGAAAGAGCCTTCTCGTTACGGTTCATGTCAACTGTTGATACGTCTGTTTTCTTTCCGTAAGCCTCGTTAAGTGACATGAGCGTGAGTTCGAGCTGCTTTGTTGCTTCATTGTAGCTCTTGTACTCCTGCTCCCTGCGGTTTACGAAACCGTTAAGGTAGTCGTATGACTCTACAATGTTTTCCTTACCGTTTTCGGTTCTCTTAATATAGAACTTAGCACCCTCTTTTACAATGCCGTAAACCTTTCCGTCAGCACCATTTGCATGATACCAAAGGTTTGAGCTGACCTTCTTAGGTTTGTCGCTGTCCTCCATGAGGGAAAGCATTCTATTCAATTGTTCGTCGTATTTAGCCATATTGCAATATAATTTTTTTACAACTTATTTTATAATAAATACCTCTCCTGACGCAAAAACTACTTAATTGAGAATATCTTGTCGTATGTTTTCGATTTAACGTCAGCAAGTTTACCTATCGCGCCGGAGCGTCTTAGGCATTTGAAGATAATATTTCCACTGCTCATTTCCCCGCCCGTCTTTAACGATTCACGCCTGATAGCCTTTATTTGCCTAAATAAAGCATTGGCTGCAAGCGATATTCTCTCAAGTTCTCCTTCGTCAGTTTCGTTCTCAGCCTCGTATGAAAGTTTGTCAATTTTCTGTATGAACTTCCAAACTTTTTCCTTGATGTAGTACTTGTTCAACTTAATCGCCTGTATTGAATTCCTTGACGGCTCCTTAATCCACTCGTCCATTTCAAGGGAGTAAACGCCGCTTGCATTATGGAACTCATTTGAATCCTGAACATAAACTTCAACAGGGAACCCGTAAATTTTAAGTTCTTCGTGCTGCTCGTTCCAAAGTTTTTTCTTTGAGTCAAAATAGTCTTTCACGAAATTCGTTCTCTCGTCCACTTCGTTGTAATCGAGAACAATGTGAAGGTCGAAATCTGAATACTTGCTCCAATTGTAGTTTGCGAGACTACCCGTCAGGATTATGTCTTTCGGCTGTACCCAATTAACTTCAAGCGTGTCGAAAAAATCGTCTGCTATTGATAGAAGGCGAAGCCTAACTTTCGAGTTTATCCTTCCGTTAATCCAAATTTTAGGGTGAAGGCAAGATTGTGGACGGAACGAAGACAAATCAAAGTTCGCATCCGAGAAATCTTTTTTCGTAAATGAAATTTCCGGATCCGGTCTATCTTCCAATGCGTCTATTTCTTCTTCAACCATTTTCGCAACATGGCCATAAGTACTCGGCCCGCCAGGAATGTCGTGCCCTAAATATAACTCTTTGGCTGCTGCTGCGTCGAAGTATTTCATTCTTTAACTAAGCGTTTCAAGATATTTCCACTTGCAAACCTTTGCGTTGAAATCGTCACATACGCTCATTAGCCCACCGTATGCGTAGTCATATTCTCCATTTTCGGAAAGTGAATCTGTGAACTTGTGCAGGTCGCCGGCGAGCTCATCGAGCATACCTTTCAACTCTTCCGCTTCCGGAAGCATAGCTTTCAAGTCGCCCTTTCCAAATTTCTCACCGAGTGTTCCCATGACAACTTCTGCGAGCTCATCTTCAAATCCGAGAACACCGCCGTCTATCTCATCTGTGAGCAAATGTTTTGAGTGGTTATCCGTTGACCAATGGAGCATTTTCAATGCTTGGTGATAACCTTCAAGGGAACAAAGAAGTTCCAACGCTTTATCTTTTTGAAGTGCCATTTTATACAATATTATTTTACTCTTATAAATACCTCAGTTTACCTAAATGTTTGGTATTTATTAGTGATAAACTGTATGCATGGCACTTTTATACGACTACACATATCTTAATGCAAATGGGTATCTTAACAAGTTCAGGACGGCATTGAACGCCCCGCTTCTTGACCGTGCCACGCTCACGAAACTATTGAAGATATTTGACAGTAGGCACAAGTACGACTTCAACCGCTTCATAGTTGCGGACGGAAACGGAAACAAGTGCCTTTATGCAAAAAGGACATTGAACATGATCCTTGGAATAGATGAAACGGGATATCAAAGAGTAAATCCAAAACAGAACAGATATCTTGACGAATTGAAAGATATACTTGCAGGAATTGAAGAAAAGGAAATTATGGGTGAGCGTCCTGCAGTAAAAAAGGAATATGAGCCGGTAGATTATTCAAGTCCGGAAGAAAATATGGATTATATGTCAGCAAAACTTGCAAACCTTGAGGAAGGAAAAAAACGCACCGTTAAAAACGATAAAGGCGAAACGGTCCCTGAAAAATGCGACAAATGTGGCGGAGATGTCGTTTGCCAAATACATGGCGAACCTGTTTATGTTTGTAAAGATTGTGGAAAATATTTCGGGACAATGCCGTGCAACGTATCGGAAAAGAAAAAAAGCAGGAACATTATAATCACTGAATCTCAGTTTGATTACCTTCAGCATAAACTTGACGAACAATATTTCGTTGAAACAAATAAGGTGAAAGTAGTTGAGAAATACCTTGATGACAACTTCGTTCGTGGCGGAATGCCCGCAATCGGCGAAGATGGATATCCCAAAACAATAGGCGTTGTTGGATTGAAATTCAAAGATGGAAGCGTAGCAAAAAACATGACTGCAACGCAGTTGTTCTATCTGCTTCAGGACAAATTCAACAAGATATATGAAGACCCGAAACAGCGAGATGCTTTCCTGAAAAAAATTGTTGTGGATTGGTACTATAAGAGAATTAAAAATGGACTTCTGAGCAAAAACAATTACTAAAAAACCCGCATTGCTGCGGGTTTTTCTTTTAATCGTCTGTGTTCATTTCTCTTCTTTCAGCATCGCTTGCACGCTTGTCGTCGGCTTCTGCTTCCTTACGCTCCTTAGCAATGTCAGCCATAGCAGCCTTTCTCGCCTCTGCAGCCTTCGGATCCTTTCTCTTATACTTGTTCTTGTCGCTTTCTCCCTGCCATTTTCCGTTTACCTTTCTTCCGTAACCGTTCTTAGCGAGAACATCGGCGAATTCATCATCGTCGTCATCGTAGTACCCTTCCTTGACTACCCTTTTTTGCTGAGCCTCGTTCAAAGCCATAATGACTGCATTCTCAATGCACTCACGCAATTCTGATTTCTTAATTCTTAGTTTCATATCTGTACAGTTTTTTATTCGTTTAATGTCTTATTTAGTTCTGCCAATGTGACAATATCTTCAACAATTGATTCTTCGTTGTATTTCTTTTCAGAAAGTTGCTTTCTCATATTTTCGAGGTGAGCCTTTGTCTCAACTGAGTTCTCATTCTCTATGGCTTCATCAATTTTTTCCAAGCATTCGTTTTTCTTTGCTTCAAAAAGTTCAGAAAGATTTGATTTAGATAGCTTTGCGAGAGTTACTTCCTTGATTGCGTCCTTCTCCCAATCACTAAGCCCTTCAAGTGCTTCATTCAAGTCAGACATAAGTTCTTTTCCTGTCTTACTTGAATATTCATTCGGCATTTCCTGCATATTTTCCGCAAGATGCTTTTCGACGATAGAAACTTTGTTTACGTATTCAGCAAGGTTACTGAAGCTTTTCTTGTTGGTAATGATATAGTCGATGGCTTCGTTTATATCCAAGTTCCTGTTAATCTCATTGCGTACAAAATCTGCGTCTTCACCAACCAATGAAACCGCTTCCGCCACAACATTTGCGATACGTTTCTTATCGTTTGCAAAAGCCTTCCTGTCAAAGTCCTCGGTCATTAGAGACACGGCCTCGTTTAAAAACCTTTCAGGATTTTCAACAACGGGTGAGTGATATACAAATTCATATACAGAATATGCGTCTGAAGAATTTTTTCCTTCCCTAATTGCCTTAACGTATTTTCCTATAATTTTCTTTCCTTCGGGGCTTTCGTACAATTTGTCAGAAATCCCTTCAAAAACATTCTTGATTGCACCGAAAGGCTGGTCGGAAAGGGACTCAAGTATCTCCTTAAGCCCTGCTTTACGCATCCTCTCTTCAAGAATGGTGTTAAGCGTATCTCTTAGCTTCTGCAAGTCGCTATGCTTGTTTATATCAAACTTTGCCATCGTCTATTTTTTTGATAAATATTTTTATTGGTGCAAAACCTGCTCTATTTCGTCGTCAGTAAAACCAGAACCGCCTTTTCGCTCTCCAATTGATTTCAAGATACCTTCAATTTCTTCATTCACTCGAAGATTCTTGTCAAGAATTGGAATTGGCTCAGGGATATCGTCCTCTTCTTTCAGCATATTCTTCACATACGCATTGTAGAACTGGCCTTTGGATACGGCGTTTCTAATGCTTTCCGACAATGTTATTGTTGGTCTTAGCCCCGTGCTTTCGTTTAGTGGAGACGGAGCCTCTGCGTCCATTCCACCGAGATCGGCACCGCCTTCATCTCCGCCAATATCACCCTCGGCATCCTCTCCCGGCTCACCAAGTCCGTCCAAGTCTCCGCCGAAATCGTCACCCATCATAGGAGCCGGTGCCCCTCCACCGCCGCCTAAACCGCCCATTCCTCCGTCCTGTCCAGGAGGAGTGGCACTGTACTTAGCGCCGGGCTCGCCGAATATCCTGTCAACCTTATCAAACAAGTGAGTTTGTTTAATAATTTCAGCCGTACGCTGTATTTCAATTGCAAGTGCGGCTTCAAGACGTATCTCGTTCAACGTGTCAGCAATTTCCGGATCCGTTCTGCCCATAATTTCTCGCTGTACTTGATGCCATGACATAATCGGAATTCCACCGCCCTGTTCTGCGAGCGCCGTTTGTGCTGCAGCAAGACGCTTGTTCAGATTTTCAAGTTCCATCATCTCAATCTGATTTGATGGATTGTTCAAAGTAAGCGTGAAGTTAGTAAGTTCGTCCTCAAAACCAAGCAAGTAAAGGTGGATAATGGCAATCTTGTTAAGTTCCATTATGATAGCCTTCTGAATGGTATTGACGGTTCTGTTGAAACGTATATCGGTGAGTGAAAGGTTCTGTGCCTTGCCCTGAGATTCCGTGAAGTTCAAGAATGTTTTAGGAACCCTCAATGCGGCGAGAATTTTTTTCTCCATATACTCCATATCGTCCATTGCAGTAGCGTTCTGTGCGCTGCTCAATGTATCAATGGAAGTAGGATCCTGCCCGTTTCTTACGGGAATAACATAGTCGGCACTTACGTCTAGGAAATTTTTTCTAAGGTCAATCTGTCCCGTCTGAGGATCAATGATAGGAGCACGCTTGACTGTGTTCATAAATTCCTGAATGAAAGCAGGAACGTCCTGATCGTCAATAGCACCCACATTTACCTTGAAAACTCTTCTCTCAATACTTCTCTCAAGACGATAAAGAAGCATTGCGTCTTCCATCATTGAAAGCATTCTCCAATGCCTTCTCGCCTTGTTCAACCAAGAACAACCGTAAGGAAGGAAAATGGAGTCAGTGATAAGACGGAAGTGGGCAATCATCCAATTCTTGAACGGCTTGTCCTCGTTGTGGCCTTCCCAAACAAACTTAACTTCGTCAGGCTGTAACTGCGTGAACGTGGAATTGAACATTCCTGAGCCGTACACGTTGTCCATACCGTTTTCAAGCCTTCTCATTTGGTGAACGGGTAGTTCTCTCCAACCCTTAACACCTTCATTGAGGTCTAGGTTCAAGAACATAAACTCGTTACCGTATTTTGCTGTCTCATGAACAATTGTTTGGAGCCAAATAGGTATGTCAAGTCTGTTGTAGAACAGGTCTTCAAGAATAGATTTAATCCTTTCAGATTTTGAGTATATGTTTAGGATTTTACCCTTTGCGTTTGTTGTTGTGGCTTCTTCGGCAAGTATATCCAAAGCGGCGCCAATCTCAGGCCAAGCAGCCATA
>JAEEGL014941697.1_pt1 | contig 37887 bp, 28 predicted proteins | sample 9134231 | NCBI WGS metagenome assembly JAEEGL01 (sample SAMN16246548, study PRJNA631951) | gut metagenome | biome: gut microbiome; feature: rumen; material: fiber-attached | host: Bos | place: Iran: Karaj | collected 2018-10
TCGGCCGGTCCTTGTCCTTCTTGGGCGCGGCATAGTAGATGATGTCCTGGAAGTCGATTTCGGGAAGGTCCAGATGGGGCCATCGCGGCATCTCCATCGCCTGCCATTTCCGGAACGCGTCCAGGCGGAACTCCAGGAGCCAGTCCGGCTCCTCCTTGAGCCGGGAGATGGTACGGATGATGTCTTCGTTCAGGCCCTTGGGAACAAACTCCTGTTCCACGTCCGTCACGAACCCTTCCTTGTACTCCCCGGAGGTGAATTCCTGTATGATCTTGTCGCTGTTTTCCATAAAAAACCGCCGTCTTTGCAGTAGTTTACAAAGATACGCCTTTTTTTGGAAAAGGCCAGCCGCTCAGTCCCCGCACACGGCGGCAAAGACTTCGCGGGCCGTATCGACGGGATCGGAGAGCGACGCGGAGGGATAAGGGTCCGAGCGGAGGGTCCAGGGCTCCTCGAGGGCGTACCAATCCAGGGACGCGCCGGAGCCGGGGGCCGATGCTTCCGCGGCGAAGAAAGCCTGCCAGCGGGGCAGGTAGAAGTCGCGGAGAAGGCCGTTCCATTCCTTGTAGGCGTAGTCGTGGAGCTTGCCGCCGTCGGCGCAGGCGCGGTCGCCCCAGGTCGTGACCTGAAGGCGGGCGTTGCGCTCGAACAGGGCGCGGACGGCCGTGTCGCCGGGGGCGACGGTCTCCGCAAGTTTCAAGGCATCACCGATCCACACGCCCACCATCCATTCCGGACGGCTGGCGAGCAGCCGGTCCTGTGCGAGCAATGCGTCCACAAACGCCTGACTGTCATGGGCATACAAGCATTCCCTTCCCTTGTCGGCCACCGCCTGGCGGACGACATCGACCAGGTCGTACTCAAAGTTTCCGTTCCCCCGGTACTGCTCCGCCACCGAGAGCATCAGGGCCGCAGCCCGGCGGACGGCCAGGATATCGTAATAGGGTTCCGCCTTGGAACGGGCATATACGCGGAAAGCGTCCCAGGCCGGGCGGGCACAGAAAACCGACTCCACCGGCCCCTGCTGGTTGTTGGGCCGTCGGGCGTCGTAAATCGACGCCGCCAGCAGTTGCCAGGCCTCTTCCAAAGCCGCGTCCCGCGCCCCGTAACGGGCGAAAACGTAATCCCTTACCCATTCGGAAACCACGACGGTATCCCGCCACGGCAGTTCCGACATCAGTTCGTACATGACCGGATTGCCTTCGATAGCCTCCATCGTATAGCCGATGCCGCGGAGGCCCTCCGACTTCCGGGCCTCGCCGTAATTGTCCACCAGTTCACCCATCCGGCCATGCAGGCCAACGCGGCCGCCGAAGCCTTCCAGCAGGCAAAACAGCCAGTCATGCCCCTGGAAACCCTTTTCGTTATACCAGACCGATCCCTCCAACCCCCATTTCGGCCGGCATTCGGAGAAAAGGTCCAGCACCAGGACATCACCCTTGGGGAGGGCCGCCAGCATTTCGTCGCGAGGATTTTCGCTCCACGCCTGGAGCACCCAAACCGCATCCGGGGAGGCTGCTTTCATGGCCCTCAGGACCGCCAGTCCAGCCTCGGCGAAATCCACCCCGCCGACGTTCTTGCTCTCGTGGAACGGATCCATCGAATAATAGTCCGCCTTTCCGAACAGGCGTTCCTGCTCCTGGTAATACATGGCCGCGATTTCGGCAAAGCGCGCGTCCGTCGGACTCAGGATGGAAGGGCACTGAATCTGGTTCCAGAGGCCCTGGTCGGGCGCATCCAGGCCCAGCCGCTCCGCCGCATCGTGCGGAACCATTCCCGAATAGCCGGGCAGGACCGGACGCATCCCCCATTCCTTCATCCGGGCGAGGATCCGCTTCTGGAGCGCCTCCTGATGGGGGAACCACCCTTCAGGAAGCGGTCCTCCCCAGCCCTCGATGTTGTTCATTTCGAACCAGGCCAGATAGGCGGGGCCGGCGATGATGGAAACCGCCTCCTCCGGGGTATATCCCAGCCGGAGCAGGAAGTTCCGCCACACACATTCATCCCCCACGGCCGCCAGGGGCAGGTCCACCCCATGCATCGCCATCCAGTCCAACTCCCGCTCCCATCGGTCCCAGTCCCAGAAAGCCATGGAATAGGAGAAGGTGCAATAGTTGAAATCATATACGAAGTCCACGTCGGCGGTATGCCGTTCCGGTCCTTCCGGGAGAGGAAGGACGTCCGGCAGTTCCGCAGCAGGACATTCCCGGCTCACCTGGATGCCGCAGTAATGCTTCAGGTACCAGTTCAGGCCCACGGCGACATGGACCGGGCTGTCCCCGCGGATGACGGGCTTCCGCCCACGGGCGTCGATTTCGAAAAAGGCCTCCGGCCCCGCCACGACCTCCGTGACGATCCGCCGGGAGGCGCCCGGGTCGATGCGTTCAAGCAGATCCTTCACCGGGCCCGACGGGCGGTTGCAGGCCGCAACGGCCAGAAGGAGGAGAATCAATCCAATCCGTTTCATAGCAAACGTTCAGCGTATTCCTTGAATGTGTTCCAATCGTAACAGGGTCCGTCCCCCAGGGCCGGAATCGCGGTTTCCTGCTCGTTGAGGAGCAGTTTCACCAGCACGCGCCCGCCCGGGCCGCGGTGGAAGACCATCTGGAGGTTGGCCGCCATGGGCGACACCTGCCAGCCCACCCAGGCGTCGGCATAGCCGCCGATTTCCGCGGCGCGGGCGGCGCATTCCCGCACGCCCAGCAGGGACAGCAGGCGGATCAGGACGGAGTCGTGCCCGAAGCGGAGCGTCGCGACGGCCGGGGATGTCCCGGAGACGGCTGCATCGGCCTTGTCCAGAAAGTCCTTCAGAAGCGGACGGGCGCTCTCGGGGCCGATGGTGCCGGCTACATTGACATAGTACATCCGGGTGTCCACGCACTGCAGGGCCCCGTAGAGTTCCTCGGGGGTGAACAGGTCGTCAAAGTCCACTTCGGAAGGGATGTCCTGCATACCGGTCACCAGATAGTACAGGTCCGAAGCCGCCGCCATCGGGTCCGGCACGCGGGAGACGTCCTTCAGGAGCGACCGGAGGAGGCGCTGCGGATGGATGTGCGAGGCCTTGAAGTCCTCGTAAACGGTTGTGCGCCAGTTGGATGTCTCGCTATCCAGCGAGTCGATGGCGGGATTCTTCGGCACCAGAACGGCCATGGTCCGTTCATCACACCGGCGGAAAACCGCCAGGCCCGGACAGGCCGCCAGCAGGCTATCGCAGAAGGCGTCCATGCTTGCCTGGCATCGGCCCGAGGTGCTGGAAGAAGCCTCCACCACGGCCTCGGGCACGAACAGGGAAGGATAGCGTTCCATCAGCCGGCCGGCAATCTCCCGGTGCTGGCGGGCGCCGATCTCGGACAGTTGTCCGCCCTTTCCCTCCACTTCGCTCCAAAGGATTTCCAGCCGGCGGAGGAAGTCTTCGCCGAGGGGCGTCAGATTGCCCGAGCGGCGCTGCGAACGGTAGAATTCCAACGGACGGGAATAGCGGTCATCCCGCGTCAGGTACCGCGATCCGTGGCGGCCGTAATGGCTCACATAGAAGGCTTTATAGCCCTCCGGCACCGGCGTCTTTCCCGTGGCGGCATACGGATAGGCGTGGTAGGTGCCCCCTGCGCGCGTAGGATCGGCCTTGACGGCCAGATAGCCCGGATCCAGCGATTCAAAGGCCCAGTCCACCTCCAGCGGATTGCACTGCATCCGCCAGACGATCGGCCGCTGCAGGTCGTTCAGAACCCAGATTTCGGCGCCTTCGTAGATGTCCCTCGCATGCAGCAGCGTCCGGCTGCAGGCCACTTCCAGGCTGTCCAGCAGGCGGTATTCCGTACCGTTGAAACGGGTGCGCCCACGCTGGAGTTCCCGAAAACGGGCCTTCGGCAGCAGGACGAACGTCTCCCCGTCGTCCAGTACCAGCCGGTTTCCGTCCTCCGGCATCCGGAGGCTCAGTTTGTCCGCCGATTCCAAGGCCTGCGGCGTCATCGTATAGCTTCCCCGCCAGCCCCGCAGGTTCCGTTCGATACCCCACTCCACGCACAGGGAATCCCCGCGCGGGACCAGGTCGATGTCGAAACGCCGCCGCTGCCCATGCAGGAAACAGGTCATGCGGTAGGCCGGGTTGTCGAGGAAACTGCCCCTGTCATCCTGAGGAGGCCGGAGGCCGACGTGGGGATCTGAAGCCATCGACAAAGACAACGTCCCGCCTGAGACGATGTCCGCATGCGTAAGGAAAAGAGAATCCAGCACGCGGCCGTTCAGGCGGGCTTCACGAATGGTCAAATGCGAAGAAGACAAACCTTTTGCCTTGACAATGAACCGTTTCCCGTTCGGAAGCCGGATCTCGCTCCGCTTGAAAACGGGCGTATGGACAAGATACTTGTCCGTGCCGGCAACGGGATACAGGCCCATCTGGTGGAAGGCCAGCCAGGCCGACATCGCTCCGGAATCGTCGTTGCCGGGGAGGCCGGCGGATGTATCGTCGAAATGGTCCGCGATGATCTGCAGGACCTGACGGGAGGTCTTCTCCGGTTTCCCGATCCAGTGGTACAGGCACGGGGTCAGGAACGAAGGCTCGTTGGCCACATTGAAGTAGCCTCCTTCAAAAAAGCGGTTCAGGCGCTGCTCGAAGGCCTCCGGCCCGCCGCATTGTTCCACCAGTCCGGGAACATCGTGCGGAACGCTCAGGGAATACTCCCAACTGGAGCCCTCGTAGAAGAAGGCGCTCCACCACTTCGTGTACCAGGGGCCTTCCGCCATCGTGGGCGTGTACCGATAGGAAGCCTCCACCCGGGAAGAATGGCCGAAGGGAAGGTCGTCCAGCCAGTTTCCCTGTGCATCGCGCGGCATCAGGAAGCCGGAAACGCCGTCATCGGCCACGTCAGACCGCCAGAGATTCCGCCAGTTGCCACTCATCCGGGCGTATTCAGCCGCGAGGGAATCCCGGCCCAGTCCGGCGGCCACGGTGGCAAGCGCCGCGTCGCAGGCGGCATATTCCACCGTCCGGTTGCCGGCCCGGGGAACGCCCCAGGGGATGTAACCCAGGCGGCGGTATTCTTCCAGGCCGCCCCGGCCCTCGGCCTCGTCGTCGACAGGCACAACCTCAGCGTCCTTGCACATGGCTTCCAAAGCCAGTTCATAGTCAATTCCTTCCAGCCCTTTGACAAAGGCGTCGGCCAGGACGATCTCCGCGTTGGAGCCCCCTTGGGTCCGGCCGTTGGAATTCCCGCTCCGGGCATCGGGCAGGTAGCCGTCGTGTTTGTAAATCGTCAGCAGCGCATTCACAATGTCCCGTTCCCGGTACGGGTCCAGGAGCGTAATCAGGGGAAGGGACGTACGGTACGTGTCCCAGAGGGCGTAATAATCATCATAATACACCTCCCCATCGGCCGGGGCCCACTCTCCTGTCCGGTCCGTAGGCATCAGCATCGTATGGTAAAGAGCGGTGTAGAACATCCGCTTGTCGCGGCGGTTTCCCCGGACTTTCACCCGGGAAAGAAGGTCTTCCCACTGCGCGACACAACGGAAGCGGATCTCCTCAAAATCAAATCCTTCCACCGCTTCCAGGTTCTCCCGGGCCTTCTCTTCGGACAGGAAAGAGATGCCGATGCGCACCTCCACGTCGGCCTGGTCGAAGGCCACCGTCGCCACGTTCCCGGCTACGGCCGTCCGCACAAAAGGAGCATCGCTCCGCAGGTGGAAATAGACCGTATAGGGTGCGCCGTTGTTCCAGCCGCCCCGGATGGTCTGCCAACCGGAGATATTCCGCTCGTCCCGGATGTCAATGGACGCGTCCACGAACTCCTGCGCTTCCCGCGCCCCCGGCGTTTCGCTCCGGCCCAGGAAGAAGTCCAGGTCGGTCCTCAGGCAGGGCTCCGCATCCTCCGGATAATGCAGGCGATAGGCCGAAGCCCTTTCCGCCGTCGTCACCTCCACGCGGATGCCGCTCCCCTGGAAGGCCGTTGCATAATAACCCGGAAGGATGTCTTCAAAGAGCCTGTAATCAAACAGTTGCACCGGTTCGAAGGAGGCAAGGGGCATGATGAGGACGTTCCCGTATTTGGGTCCTCCGCCCGTACCGCTCACATGCGTTTGCGCAAAACCGTCCACGCGCGCCGGCATCGGCAGCCAGCCGCTGTTGGGCGAAGTCGTGCAGTCGGGAGAAGGCTTGACCATCCCGAACGGGCAGGAGGGACCGATGAACACCCGTCCCAGGCCCTCGGAGCCGATGCGGGGATCCACATACTCCGTGACCGGGCGGGCGCACGAAACGGACAGCAGAGCGGCCAGCAGGAAAGGACGAACGCGCATCACCGGACCTTTTTCCCTTCGACCCAGATGTCGGAGGCGATGTCGAAACAGTACGGGACTTCCGTCGCCGGGACAAAGCCTTCACCCTTGCGGGGACGGAGGTCGTACACATCGGCCCGCTCCGCAGCCAGCCGGATGTCCACCCGGTCGAAATGGATCCCGTGGACCTTTCCAGGGACGTCCCCGCCCACGAAGACACCGTTGGCGGCATCGCACCGGATGTCCGAGAAATAGATCTCCGAAACCTCTCCGCAAGCGCCCTCGGTGGCCCCTTCCGGGAACCGCCAGTTGGCATCCTTGTGGTTGACGGAAGCACGGGGATAACTGGTCACGTAGATTGGTTCGGCCTTTCCCCACCATACGTCACTCCACAGGAGGCTTTCCACGTACATACTCTGGAAACGGACGTTCTCCACGGTCCCTTCATCGCGGTTCTGGATGCCCAGGCCGCGGTTTCCGGCGCGGATGATACAGTTCTGGAAGAGAACGTTTGCAATCCGGTCCATGTTCTCGGAGCCGATTTTCACGGCGCAGGAACGGGAAGTCATCACGCAGTTGGAGACGACGATGTCCTCGCAAGGTCCATATCCGGCAAACTCCCGCCGGTTCTTCAGGCAGATGCAGTCGTCGCCGGAGGTGATGTAGCAGTCGCTGATCCGCACCTTCCGGCTGTGGTCCAGGTCGATGCCGTCCCCGTTCCGGATCTTGAGGTTGTTCAGGAGGGTGATCCCGCTCACCAGGACATCTTCGCAGCCCACCAGGTGGACGGTCCAATAGGCTCCTTCCCGGATGGTTATATCCCTGATAACCACGTGGTTCACGCCCTTGAGTGTGAGGACGTGCGGGCGCGGGTCGAAATCCGTGACCGGCTTGAGGTCAAAGCTGTCTTCCAGTTCCTCCCCCATGAAAGCCACCCCGTTTCCGTCGATGGTTCCGGCTCCGTCGATAACGATGTTCTCCTCGTCCTCGGCCCACAGCCACAACATCCCTTCGCCCTCGTTCTTGCCGAAGGCGCTCAGGTGATAGATGCTTTCATCGGGGTTGGCTTTCCAGACCGCGTTCGGTTCCAGACGGTACTCCACGCCGCCGCGAAGACGGACCGGACCGCTGAGGAAGGTTTTCCCGGCGGGGAAAACCACCGTGCCGCCCTGCCGGGCCGCCCGGTCGACGGCCTTCTGGATGGCGGCAGCATCGTCGGTCGCCCCGTCCCCTTTGGCTCCAAAGCGAGTTACGTCGTAAACACTTGTGTTCCAGCAGGATGACAATAGCAGCAAAGCGGCCAGAATCCCGATGAGTTTTTTCATAGCAGTTGGATGTTTTTGCAGTTTCTGAAAACGTAATTCTCCTCCCATTCCTTTTCGTGGCCTTCCCAGGCAAGGGAAACCTTTTCCAGGACCAGGTTCCGGACCGGTTCCCTGAAGCCCTCGACGGCCTCCTGGATCCGTCCTCCGCGGGCATTGGCCACATACGGAGGAACGGGGCCCATTGAGAAAGAAAGGGTACCGCCCTTCAGGATTTCCCGGTGGCGGAGGAAGGGACGCCGAAGCCGGCGTCCGTTGAGGCGGACCTCCTGGACGTACGGGCCGGACCCCTGTCTTTCGATGGTTAACGAATTACCGTTCTCCAAATGCAGGACGGCTTTTTCAAAGACCGGAGCGCCCAGCGCATACTCCCCGCTGCCCGGACAAACCGGATAGAAGCCCAGCGTGGCGAACACGTACCAGGCGCTCATCTGCCCGCCGTCGTCGTTGCCGCTCAATCCGCCCGGCGTGTTGCGGTATTCGGTCGAAAGGATGTCGCAGACCGCCTTCTGCGTTTTCCAGGGTTGGGAAGTGTAGTCATACAGCCAGGCCACCTGGTGGCAGGGCTCGTTCCCGTGCCAGTAGCGCCGCTCCGAGAACATCGAATCCAGCCGGGCGATGAAGACGTCCTCCCCGCCCATTTCCCGGATCAGTCCCTTCATGTCGTGCGGGACATACCAGGCGTAATGCGCCGGAGTTCCTTCCGAAATGAAGGAAGTCATCTGCAAATGATTGTCTTCCTGCAGGAAAGATCCGTCGGCAAACCGGCCCTGCGGATAATGCGTCACCGGATCGAAGACCTTCCGCCAGTTCCGGGCGCGGCGCCGGAGGGCGAACCAGTCGCGGAGATGCAGCCCACGCAGCGCCATCCTGGACAAGCACCAGTCGTCGTAGGCATACTCCAGGGTGCGGGATACCTGCTCTTCGGTATGGTAGGCATACGGAACCTTGTCTTCCAGCGGGATATAACCGTATTGAAGATAGGAAACCAGTGCCCGCCGGCCCCGCCCGTCGATGTACTCCGGCGAGGTTTCCCCGGGCGAGTCGAAGGCATTGTGGCGCATGGCGCGCCAGGCTTTCCGGACATCGAAGTTCCGGATTCCCTTGACCCAGGCATCCACGATCACGCTGAAGGCATGGTCGCCAATCATTTCGCTGGTATAACTGCCCCAGCAAGGGAAAATGGGAAGCCACCCGCCCCGGTCGTATTTCCGCAGGAGAGCCTGGATCATCTCCCCGACCCGGGAAGGCTCCAGGATGGTCAGGAGCGGATGCTCCGCCCGGTAGGTGTCCCAGAGGGAATAATCGTCATAATCGGTTTCCTCCCCGACGTCACTGACGGTCCGGGGAAGCAGGGAGGCACGCCAGAGGGATCCGTAGAAATGGGTCCGGACTTCGGAATCGCCCCCTTCCGTCCCGACGAGCGAAAAGCGGTCTTCCCAAATCTTTTCCAGCCGGTCGCGGACACCGTCGAAATCCCAGCCGGGGATCTCGGCCGCCAGGTTGGCACGGGCTCCATCGATACTTTTGAAGGAAGACGCCGCCTTGACTTGATGGGTTCCCCTGGTCCGGAAACGGAGGAGTACATGGTCGCCCGGGACCATCTCCACCACCTCGAAATCCTCTTCTGTCTGAACCGTAAAATGCCCGCTGAAACCCGCCGGGAGCCCTTTCCCCTGATAAATGCGGTGCACCGGATTGCTTCCCGCCACTTCCCGGCCGACTACCTCCAGCGTCCCTTCGCCCTCGTCGCTGAGGACCGTGATCCGAAGGTATTCGCAGTCCGCCAGGCGGAAAATGGCGCTGTGGGAACAAGCGGTCATTTCCCACCCGCCCAGGGCATAATAGGACGGGTTCGCCACCTCCGCCCCGTGGTCCATGGGAACAGGACGGTCGGAAGGAAGCAGGGAGAAGGAACCGTAATCCTGGGTAGCCCCGCCGGACAGCCAGTGGGAAGAGCGGAAGCCCAGGAATTCCGGATCCTCATAACGGTACGGACTTACGCCCTTGCGTTCCGTCTGCCGGGTCTGGGGCGTCCAGAAAGTGTGCCCGTGCGGCTCCGTCACGCAGGGAATGGTGTTCCCGTGCACTTCCGATCCAGACCCGAACATGCTGGCCGTCGGCGAATCGCTGGCCGCCGTACCCACGCGGGTATCGATCCCCGAAACCGGGAATACGGAAAGCAGGAGGGCGAGCAGGAATGCGTGCATATTAAAAATGTGGGGCCGCCCGGGGGCGGTCCCACAAATTTAGCAAATAATCTTCGATTAATAACCGGGGTTCTGCTTCCAGTTGGTGTTCTCGTTCAGGACGTTGGTCGGAAGCGGAAGGATCCGGCGGGTCTTGTCGAACTTGGCGGTCGGGAAATCCTTCTTGTGGAAGCCGTACTCGTTCTCGAAGTGACCGAAGCGGATCATGTCGTTGCGGCGCCAGTTTTCGTCGAAGAACTCCAGGCAGCGCTCGTTCTCGATGACGGTGAGGTCCACATTGCTCTTCGCAGGGGCCTTCGCATAGGAACGGACCTGGTTCACGAGGGAAGCGGCCGTGTCGCCGTTCGTGGCGCTGGCGCCCCGGACAAGGGCTTCAGCCTTCATCAGGAGAACGTCGGCATAGCGGAAAATCGGGAGGTCGTTGGACTGGTTGCGGCCGTTCTTGTAGTCGTCCTGGATGACGAAATACTTGACGCTCTTGTAGCCCTGGGACCAGCCTTTGACGTTCTTGCCGGTGTTCAGGTTCTCGTCGTTGGCCACCAGCTCGATGGTCCGGGAGAGCACGATCTCCTCGCCCTTGTACTGGTACGGAGTCGTGGTGACTTCCCAGGTGACAGGGTCGTACATGTAGATCTTGCCGCGGATCACCTGGTCGGCGCGGAGGTCGCCTTCGGCGGCGGCCGCATCGAAGCGGGCGCCCGCCTCGGGCGTCACGGAGAAGTTGCCGCCGCAGGAGGCGCCGATGTCAGTTCCGAAGTAGCCGGCGCCTCCGTTGCCGTCGTTGCGGCCCTGGCGCCAGATGCGCGGACGGGCGTACTGCAGGCCCGTCTGGGTCACGGCGTCATACGGCATCGCATAGATGAAGTCCTTGATCTGCGGGCCGTTGTTCGGATAGAACTTGGCGCGGTAAGGGTTCTTCGGGGTGCCGCCGTCGCCGGCCTGCTCGCCGCCCGCCAGGGAGAACTTCCCGGAAGCGATGATATCGTCGCACAGGGCTACGAGGTCGTTCAGCTTGGGGTTGTTCGCCGTGGGCTCATAGGCGGTCACGTCGGAAGCCGTATAGACGGCCCAGTTCAGGTAAAGTTTCGCGAGCAGGGCCTCTGCCATCCACTTGGTGGGCTTGCCATAGGTGGCGACGGACACTTCCTCGGTCAGGTTCGGGATGACCTCCAGGAGTTCCTTCTCGAGCCAGGCGGCCACTTCGGCGCGCGGCTTGCGCTCGAACACCGGCTCCTCTGTATCGGGAACGGAGTCGATGATGGGAAGGTCTCCATAGTTGTCCATCAGGAGGAACATGTAGAAAGCGCGCATCGTCCGGGCATAGGCGGAAGCGGGGCTGTCGTAACCGCCCAGGTCCAGGATGGCCCGGTTGGCCTTCGTGACCGCAGCCGCGATTTCACTGTACCAGTCGATGGAAGCATCATCCGGGGAATAGTTGTGCAAAGCGGAATGTGCATAGGTACCACCGTCGTAGTAGTCACCGTCGAAGGAGATGGCGGTCTGCTCGTCGGAGGAAAGGGAGGAGGACTCACCGAAGCGGCGGCCCAGGGCACCGCGGAAGCAGTAGTACACATCGGCCATCTTGGCCTCGAGGGCTACGTCCGTGGAAGGATATTCAGTATAGAGGGACTTGATGTCCACGTCCAGGTTGGTGCAGCTGAGCGTCAGGAGCGCGGCCGCGGCCAGCGTGAGGATGATATTCTTTTTCATAGCCGTGTCGGATTAGAAGCTGAGTTTGACGCCAAGCATGAGGGTGCGGGTGTGCGGATAGCGGTATTCACGCCAGTCCATGCCCGGGGAGATACCGCCCAGGTCCACTTCCGGATCCAGGCCCTTGTACTTCGTCAGGACGAAGACGTTGTTGCCGGTGGCATACACGGTCAGGTTCTGGATCCAGTCCTGGATCTTGCCGAAGTTGTAGGCCAGGGTGAGGGTGGAAAGGCGGAGGTAGTTGCCGCTCTCCAGATAGCGGTCGGACGGAGCCTGGGCAAAGGCGGAATCGCTCCATTTCTGCTCGGTGGCAACCTCCTTGAGGACGTTCTTTTCCGGAGCGTTCGCGATGGCGCTGTATTGGGCGCGCGGGGCGTTGAAGACCTTGCCGCCGAAGTTGCCCTGGAAGAAGGCGTTGAGGGACAGGTTCTTATAAGCGAACGTATTGTTCCAACCGAGGGTCAGGGCCGGCTGGGCATAACCCGTAACGGTGCGGTCCTTGTCCTGGGGATCGGTGGTCATGGTGGAGAGGCGCTCGCCGGTATCGGCGTCGTGCTCCCAGAACTGGGAACGGCCGTCGGCGGTGTAGCCGGCCCACTCCCAGGTGTAGAAGGTACCCAGCGGGGAGCCTTCCATGATGCGCTGCACGTTCGTGGTGGTGAAGCCGCCCACGTTCGGGTTTGCCTGATCGATGTAATCGACGGAATAGGCGCCCTTGGAGATCTTCTTGACCACGTTCTTGTTGTGGGACAGGTTCAGGGTCGTGCTCCAGGTGAAGTCACGGGTCTGGACCGGAATGGCGTTCAGGGAGAACTCGACACCCTTGTTGGACATGTCGCCCACATTGGCGGTCATCCAGCCGTAAGGATAGATGTTCGTGGAAACGGCGTAGTCCCAGATCAGGTCCTTGGTCTCCTTGTCATACACCTCGACGGTACCGCCAAGGCGGCCACCCAGGAGGGAGAAGTCGAGACCGACGTTGAGCATGGAGGTGGACTCCCACTTCAGGTCGGGGTTCGCGTTGCGGGTGGCGGCGAGGGTGCGCTTCTTCGAAGTGATGCCGGTCACCGGGTCGGTGTAGTCGAACCAACCGGAGGCACCGTAGGTGGCGACGGCCGTGAAGGCGTCGAAACCGAGGGAGTTACCGCTCACGCCGTAGCCGGCGCGGAGTTTCAGCTGATCGAAGATGCCGCCCTTCATGAAGTCTTCCTCGGCGATGTTCCACGCGGCGGAAACAGACGGGAAAGTAGCCCAGCGGTTGTTCACGCCGAAGGCGGAGGAACCGTCGCGGCGGATCGTCGCCTGGAGGCTGTAGCGGCCCTTGTAAGAATACGAGGCACGGCCGTAGAAGGAGATCATGCGGAGGGTGCTCACGGTACCGCTGGAAACGCCCTGGACGCCGTCGATCTTGGAGGCGTAGGAGAGCTGGTTCCACTTGAGGTCGTCGTTGTAGAAGTCATAGACCGTCACGCCGAAGCCGTCGCCGGAGTTGGATTCCTCCCAGGAGTAACCGGCCATCAGGCCCACCTTGTGGTCGTTGGCCAGGGTCTTGTCGTAGTTCAGGTAGGTCTCCAGGGACTTCCGGTCGCCGAAATAGGTGTTACGGTGGGCGTGGCCGTTGTCCGAAGGATACACATAGGACTTCGTGCTGTGATAGTCGCTGTACACGCGCTGATTGCTCATGTAGGCGGCATTGGTGTTCCAGACGAGGCCGTCCGCGATGGTGAGGGCGGTCTTGCCGATGAACTGCATCTGCTTGAAGATGTTCTCGGAGGAATCCTCGTAGATGAGGGAAAGCGGATTGTAGTTCTGGGAGATGCCATACTGATACCAGCTGCCGTCCTCGTTCTTCACCGGGGAAGTCGGAGCGTAGTAGTACATTGCATCGTACACGGAAGCGCCGTCCTTGTTGGACCAGACGCCGCGGTTCTTGCCTTGGGTGGCGTTGGCGCTCAGGCTCAGGGTCAGGCGGTCCTTCAGGACGGTGGCCTGGACGAAGGAACGGGCGTTGATGCGCTGCATCTCGGAGCCGGTGATGACACCCTGGCGGTCGATGTAGCTGACGGAGGCGCTGTAGCGGGACTTCTGGTTCGCACCGCTCACGGACACGTTGTGGTTCTGGGAGACACCCATCCGCTGGACCTCGGAGGCCCAGTTGGTGTCGGCGTGCTGGTCGTTGACCAGGGTGAAGCCGTTCGCCGCCGCATAGCTGCGGAGGTCGGCGGCGCTCATCATCTCCAGGTTCTTGGAGATTTTGTCAAAGGCAACGTAGCCGTTGTAGTTGACATTGACACGGCCTTCCTTGCCCTTCTTGGTGGTGACGATGATGACGCCGTTGGCGGCCTTGGAGCCGTAGATGGCGGTGGCGGAAGCATCGCGGAGGACGTCGATGGACTCGATGTCGTCGGTGGCGACGAGGGAGAGGTCCACGCCCGGGATGCCGTCCACGATGTAGTACGGCTGCATGGCGGCGCCGCTGCGGAGGGTAGAGGCACCGCGGAGGGTGATGGACGGCGTGCCGTTCGGGTCACCGGTCTGGGTAACCACCAGGCCCGCCACCTTGCCCTGCAGGAGGGAAGCCGGGTCGGTATAGACACCCAGGTTCAGGTCTTCGCTCTTGACGGTGGTGATGGAGGAGGTAACGTCCTTGCGGGTCGTGCTGCCGTAGCCGATCACGACGACGTCGTCCAGGACATTCTGGTCCTCTGCCAGGACCACGTCCAGGGTACCGGCCTTCACGGTCACTTCCTGGGTTTCAAAGCCGATGAAGGAGATTTCGAGGATGGCTCCTTCCCTGGCCATCAGCTGGTACTTGCCGTCCAGGTCCGTGGTGGTCCCGTTGGTCGTACCCTTTTCGACTACACCCGCGCCGGCGAGAGCTTCCCCGTTGTTGTCATAAACGGTACCGCTCACGCGCACCTGCGCAAATGCAGCGGAAAGCGTCAACAACAGGGCAAAAGCCAAGGTCAACGCTTTCTTTGCAGTTAGGTTCTTCATAAAGTGGTTGGTTATAAAAAGTTGGTTGGTTTCCGTTTTAGGGCTGCAAAGTTAAGAAAAAGTTCGGAATAACTGCTAAACCTTAAGGAAAACTCTGTGCTTGTATAAAAAGTATAAAAGCAGCCAGGAGATCGCCAGATACCCCGCAGCGAGCAGGACCGCACCCCATCCGCCGGGAAGCAAAGCAGCCGCTCCGCCCAGGAAAAAGTCCGAAACAGACTGGACCGGGACAATCTTCTGGAGCAGGTAGATCGTAATGGAATTCTGGCCGATCACCCGGCAAGGGAAGGTCCATCCCTGGAGCCCCCTCACCTCGACAATGAAGTATATGAGCGCGTATAACGCGATGGAAATGGCACCGACCACAAGGACGTACGTACTGGTCCACAGTTTCTTGTTCAGGGGAAGGACTTTGCTGAAAAGCAGACCGATGGCAAGGAGCACGGCGGCCGCTCCGAACATCCACAGCGTCTTCTTCCCGCCGCTCATCTTCTCCTCTGGCAGCCGGATGAACTCGCCGGTAAACATGCCCAGCATGGCCGTCACCGTAGCCGGAATGATGCCCAGCAGGCCTTCCGGGTCGAAGTTTTCCCGGTGCAGGCGGCCGGGCAGGAGGAGACGGTCAATGTAGCCGTGCAGGCAGCCGTCCTGCGTCAGCGGACCGGCGCCGGCCGGCGCATCAGGCGCTCCGACGAGCGCGATGAGGAGGCCGTAGCCCACCAGCACGACGGCTGCGATGATGATCCGGACAGACCGCTTGCAATGGACATACAGCAGGGCCGCGAACATCCAGGCCAGGCCGATGCGGCCCAGCACGCTCGCATACCGCTGCGGGAACTCCAATTTGAAGAAGCCGTTATACACGATGCCGAGCAGGATCAACAGTACACAGCGGACGAAGATTTTCCGGTGGATCTGCCAGGAGGAATACCCCTTGGCCACCTGCTTGGCAAAGGAGAATGGGAAAGAGAGTCCCGCGATGAACAGGAACACTGGGAATACCATGTCCATGATGGTGAGCCCGTTCCAGTCCACATGGTGCATCTGGGAGGCGAGCCAGAAGCCCTCTCCGCCGGGGAAGAGGCGGCAGATGGCGAGAATCAGGGGAGCCAGGCCCATGATCAGGAGCATGTCCAGGCCCCGCAGCGTGTCGATGGAGAGCAACCTTTTCCCTTTGTTTTCCATAGCGTCAGGGGTATCCGTCAAGCCCTGTCCAGGAGGTCCGCCAGGACGATGGAGGCCATGGCTTCCACGATGACGGGCGTACGGAGGGCGAAACAGGTATCGTGGCGGCCGGGAACCTGGAGTTCCGTCATTTCGCCCTTGGCAAAGTCGAAGGTCCGCTGCTGCCTAGCGATGCTGGACGTAGGCTTGAACGCCACGCGGAACACCAGCGGATTGCCGTTGGTGATGCCGCCGTTGACCCCGCCGGCGTGGTTCGTCACGGGAGTGACGAGGCCTTCGTGGCCGTCGATGCCGTCGGGCGTGAAGCAGTCATTGTGCCCGGAGCCCTTCATCCGGGCGGCGGCAAAACCGTCGCCGAACTCCACGCCGCGGACGCCCGGGATAGCGAACAGGGCGTGGGAGAGGGTCGATTCTACGCTGTCCCAAAAGGGTTCTCCCAGGCCGGCCGGAATGCCGTCCACGACACATTCCACGACGCCGCCGAGGGAATCGCCTTCCTTCTGTGCAGCATCCAAAGCGGCCTCCCAGCGCGTTTCATCGGCGATTCCGCCGACTTCAACGAGGCGGGCGTCACAGCGGTACTGCACGTGGCCGTTCGTCTCCTCGGCGATGGTTTCCGCGAGGATTTTCTTCGCGACGACGCCGGCAGCGACGACGGGTAGCGTCAGGCGGCCGGAGAAATGGCCGCCGCCGCGCGGGTCCTGAAAGCCGCCATACTTGACGTTCGCCGTAAAGTCGGCATGCCCGGGACGCGGGATGTCTTTCAGGGCCGCGTAATCCTGGCTGCGCGTGTTCGTATTCTTGAAGACAATGGTGAGCGGAGCGCCCGTGGTATGGCCCTCGAAGAGGCCGCTGAGGATGTGCGGCTCGTCGGCCTCGACGCGCGGCGTCGTGCCTTTCGCGCCGCTCCGGCGGCGGGCAATATCCGGCTCGAAATCCCTCTCGCTGAGCGCAATGCCCGGTTCCACGCCGTCCAGGACGACGCCGATTTCCTCTCCGTGCGACTCACCGAAGATGCTCACTCTGAATATGGTTCCGAATGTGTTCATAGCTTTTCAAACAGTTCCGGGAAATCCGGGAAGGATTTCGCCACGCAGTCCGTATCATCTATCTCCACAGGGCCGTCAGCGCCCAGGGATGCAACCTTCAGGGCCATCACCATCCGGTGGTCACCGTGCGAAGTGAAGAAGCCGCCCTTCAAGAGGTTTCCAGTGAGGATGCGCTGCGGGAGGCCCATTCCTTCAATGGTCATTTCGTCCTCGTCGACCTGGACGGGAACGCCCATCCGGGTGAGGGCGTCCACGATGGCTTCCGCACGGTCGGTCTCCTTGTGACGGAGGCGCTCCACGCCGCGGATGCGGCTCTCGCCCGGGCAGAAGGCGGCCAGCACGGCCACGATCGGGAAAAGGTCCGGACAGTTGTTGAGGTCGGTCTCGAAGGCGTTCAGCGGGGCACGGGTCACGTGGATGTTCCCGGTCGTAGGGGTTTCGCCCTCCAGCTGGGACATGCCCGCCCCGGCATCCATCAGGATGTCCATGATGGAGATGTCGGCCTGGAGGGACTGGGTATCAAGCCCTTCCACCTCCACGTCCCCAAAGATGGCACCCGCCGTGAGGAAGTTCGCGGCGCTGGACCAGTCGCCCTCGATGCGGAAATCGGCCGCCCGGTAATGCTGGTGTCCGCGCATCTTGAACGTAATTCCGGTGCACAGCGTCCAGTCCTGCGTCTGCAGGAAATCCTCGTCCCCTTCCATCTCCGAACCGATCTCAATGCCGAACTTGCGGAGCACATCCACGGTGATGAACATATAGGGGATGCTGCGGGGGTCGTGGACATACACGGTCGAGCGGTTCGCGGCCAGCGGCAGCGCCGCCAGCAGGCCGGAAATGAGCTGCGACCCGCCCTTGCCGGACACGTCGGCCCGGCCCGGGACCAGGGGACCTTTCACCGTCAACGGAATATAGCAGTCATTCTTGCGCGCCTGGGATTGCTCGGGAATGAGCCGTACGCCAAACGAGGCCATGATGTCATGTGCCGCGGCCAGGGGGCGCTTGAGCAGGGTCTTTTCGCCCGTCACGCGCACGGGGCCGTCGGCAATGACGGACAGCACGGGGATGAGCATCCGCGTGAGGAAGCCGGATTCGCCGGCATGTATTTCGTTGATGGTCAGGCAATTCTCAAAAGCACCGATGCCTGTGATTTCCAGTTCAGAGCCTTCGGCCTTCACGCGGGCACCCAATTTACGGGCCGCAGCGAGGGCCGACTCGTTATCCCCGCAAGGCGAATAGCCGCTCAGGTGCGATGTGCCCTGGGCGAGCGCTGCGGCGACAATCGCCCGCTGCGCAAAGCTCTTCGACGCCGGCATTTCGAGCACAGAACCGGCCCGTTTTGCGCTCGGCCCTTCGTTTTCGCCCGGTTCGCGCTCAAAAACGGGGTTATTTGCGCTCGAGGACGTCACCAAGCCCGGTTCGCGCTCAAAATCGGCCGTATTTGTGCGCGAGCCGATGAAGCGGAAGTCGCCGTACACGGCGGCGCGCATCTCGGCGGTGGTCCATTGGCCCGGAGCCGTGGCTTCCCCGGGGGTAAGGCAGGCGTAGGTGAAGGGGGCTCCCGACTTGAGAGCATCCAGGCGGGATTCACGGCCCTGAGGGCCCATGCAGAACGCAACGAGGGTGCCGGGCTCTGCTTCGCGATAGAGGGATAGCACGGCGTCGACATCGGCCTTACAGGTGGCTGTTGTCACGATTTTGACCACTTCACCCCCGAAACGGCGGCCTTTCTCCAGAAGGGACAGGAGCGTGTCTTCCGGCGGAGTGCCGGAAAAATCGTGGAAGGACCGGATGAACATGGAGCCGTGCTCCTGACAGGCCTGGCGGATCTTGCGGCCCATCATGGGCGGGGCTTCCATCTCCAGGTCCACGTATTTGGCGCCGGCCTCGATCGCCTTCAGGAGCTGGTTCTCGGCCATTTCCTCGGCAGGGTTGCGGGAAAACCGCGGTTCGGAGCAATACAGGCCCTGCTCCGCCAGTACCTTGCCTGCATCGGAAAGCAGGTCCTCGCCGCCCGCACGGCGGGCCATCCCGGCGATCCGGCATGTTGCGATGAGCGGAATGTCCGACTGTGCGAACAGCGTCTCTATCTCCTCTTCATCCAGGTCACAGAGGTCCAGCCGAATCTCGGCCATTTCCACTTCGCCGCTATCCAGTATCTGTAGGATCTCCTCCAGGGTCTTGCCTTGTATGGATGTACAAATCATTTCTTTTTCAACAAGTAAAGTGCCTCTTCTACGGACAGGTCGCGGATGAGGACCGAGCCGGTGCGTTCCGCAAGGACGAAGTGCACGAGGCCGCTTTCGGCCTTTTTGTCCTTGTCCATCGCTTCGGCGAGGGCTTCCAGCGGATAAGGGCAGGCGGTGGGCAGGCCGACGGCGGTGAGATCCGCCGTCAGGCGGGCTTCCAAGCCGGCGGATATGCCCAGCGCATCGCCCAGACGCGCTGCGAGGACCATGCCCATCGCCACGGCTTCACCGTGCGTGATGTCGTCCCCGCGCAACCGCGCTTCATGCTCGATGGCGTGCGCAAAAGTGTGCCCGAGGTTCAACTTCCGCCGCTCGCCCGCCTCGAAAGGATCGCGGGAGACGATGGCCGCCTTCACGCCTGCCGCTGCAAAGACGAGGTCCTGCAGTTCAGCGTCGGAACCATCCGCGGCAAGCCGACGGACCGCCCGGTCATAATGATCGTCCTGATTGTCGATGACGAACGTCTTCAGCATCTCCGCTGCTCCGGACAGGAAGTCCCGGCGCGGAAGGCTGCGGAGCACCTCCGCGCAGACGAACGTGAACACTGGCTGGACGATCACGCCCAGCATATTCTTGTAGTCGTCGAAATTGACGCCGGTCTTGCCACCGATGGCCGCATCGACCTGGGCAAGGAGGGTTGTCGGGACATTGGCATACCGCACCCCGCGCTTGTAAAGGGAGGCGGCGAATCCGACAAGGTCCGTAGTGATTCCGCCCCCGACGGCAACGACCATGGCCTTCCGCGACGCCCCTGCCTCCAGGAGTGAACGTGCGATGAGAAGGACCGTCTCCATCGACTTCCCCTCTTCCGTGGCTTCCAGGGCGATGCTCCCCTTGACGCCCGTCACTGCAGCCATCACCTCCGCGGCCACCCAGGCGACGTTCTCGTCGTAAACGACGAACACTTCCGCCTCCCCGGCCAGCAGCGGGGCGATTTCCGCAACGCGGTTGCCCCCGACCACCCGGCCGGCTACTTTACCATCCACGATGACGCAGTGCTCTTTTTCCATAGAATACAAAGATACTTGAAAAATTTTGCAAATCCCCGATTTTACGGTAAATTTGCAGTCCGTCTCTTCCAGAGACCGCCCCTGCCCGGATGGCGGAATTGGTAGACGCGCTGGACTCAAAATCCAGTGTCCCTTAAAGACGTGCGGGTTCGAGCCCCGCTCTGGGCACACGGAAAGGTTCCCCTCGAAGGGAGCCTTTTGCGTGCTTTACCCCCTCCCGTCTCCCAGCGGGAACATTTTCAAGGATTTTTCGTATCTTTGAAAACAATTAACTGAACCAGAATGAAGCACTTGACAATGATCTGCCTTACCGCCCTGGCCGTAGCCTGCGCCCCCAAGGAGCCGGTGAAGTATCTCGCCCTGTCTTTCGACGACGGTCCCAACCTGACCACCGAGTCAAAGATGCTCGATGTGTTGGCCAGGCATGAGGTGCCCGCCACGTTCTTCGTGATCGGCAACAACATCAACGAGGAGAGCGCAGGGAACATGAAACGCGCCCTGGAGCTGGGCTGCGAGATCGGCAACCATTCCCTCACCCATTCCATGATGTCCCAGATGGACGAAGCGGCGGTGAAGGCGGAGATCGAAGCCACGTCGGCCCTGATCGAAACGATTACCGGAGAGCGGCCGAAGTTCTTCCGCCCGCCCTATATCAACGTCAAGCCCGAGATGTACGACTGGATCGACCTGACCTTCATCTGCGGCAAGGGCTGCGAGGACTGGGAAGCGACCGTGGGCAAAGAAGCCCGTTATGAAGGCATCATTGCCAATGCGGAGCCCGGAGCCATCTACCTCCTGCATGACTTCGAAGGGAATGAGGCCACCGTCGAGGCGCTCGACGAGGCCATCCCCGTCCTGAAAGAGCAGGGGTACGTTTTCGTGACGGTTGCGCAGCTGTTCGAAAAACTCAAGTGCACGCCGGACGGTCACACCATGTACACGGTCGTACCCGATGAAAGGAAGTAGGAGTATGGACCGTTCGAAACAGATCATCCGCACCAGCGTCGTCGGCATCGTCGCCAATGTGCTGCTGGCCGGTTTCAAGGCCCTGGTGGGCCTGCTGGCGCATTCCGTGGCCATCGTGCTGGATGCCGTCAACAACCTCAGCGATGCGCTTTCCAGCGTTATTACCATCATCGGCACGAAACTTTCCGTGAAACCGGCCGACCGGAAGCATCCCTTCGGTTACGGCCGGGTGGAGTATTTTACCGCCATCATCATCGCGGTCATCGTGCTTACGACGGGCATCACGTCCCTCGTCGAATCCGTCAAGAAGATCATCAACCCCACGCAGCCCGATTATACGACCGTCACGCTCGTGGTCATCATCGTGGCCATCCTGGCCAAGCTGGCGCTGGGTTGGTATGTCCGCCGCCAGGGAAAGAAGCTCGACAGCGACGCCCTGGTCGCCTCCGGCTCCGACGCGCTCTTCGACGCCGTCATCACGCTTGCGACGCTGGTTTCCGCCGGAATCATGCTCATCTGGAACGTGTCCATCGACGGTTACCTGGGTGCGCTCATTTCCCTGGTCATCATCAAGGCCGGCGTCGAGATGCTCGCCTCGCCCATCAACCAGCTCCTGGGCGCCCGCGCCTCGGAGGAACTCGTCCACCAGATCAAGGCGGAAATCATGGAAATGGAGGGCGTGCAGGGCGTTTTTGACATCATCCTGCACGGCTACGGCCCCAACCTGTCCATCGGGTCGCTCCATATCGGCATCCCGGACACGATGACCGCCCACGAGATCCATGGCCTGACCCGGCAGATTGCCGAGAGGATGATCGCCCGCCACGGCATCATCATGACGGTGGGCATCTATGCCAATGCCTCCGGGAACAACAAGGCCGCCGCTCTTCAGGACACCGTCGTCCAGACGCTGGCCGAACAGGAACATATCCGCCAGGTCCACGGCTTCTACTACGATGAGAAACGGAATCTGCTGTCCGTGGATGTCGTACCGGACCTTTCCGTCACCGACGACCAGGCCTTTACGCAAGCCCTCCTGGAGCGGTTGAAACAAGTCCTCCCGGATCAGAAGATCAGCGTCATCATCGACCATAACTACAGCGACTGACAGAATTCGCCGTCTTTGAATGAAACGACGGTTCGTCCGTAAGGCGGGAAGGACTCTTATGCCCTGCCGGAACAGGATCTGGGCGAACCCGACCTGCGTTCAGTGGCTTCTCAGGGAAATATACCCGCTCTCATCCACAATGTCCTTTGCAGCAGGGGTGGAGAGCCACCGATAAATCTGGCCCGGGACGGATTCCAGCGGCTCATCCGCACGGACGGCGGCATAGATCTGTGAAAAGTAAGGATAGGCATTCCTCTTCCCCTGAACGCCATTGAGAATGGATTCCGGGGTGGGGAACGTACCGTTCACGGCCAGGACCTTTACGTTGCGAAGGTCGGAGACCATCCTTTCGCAGAAATAATAGGGCGTGTATCCGATGCCCCATTCATCCGACTCGATGGATAAATAGGGAGACAGCATCGTATACCCCTGCATCTCCGGCAGGTCGGTCATCTTCTCTCCCTGCATGACCAGGGTTTCCATTTTTTCCTGGCTGCCGGAATCGGGATCCCGCGTATATGCGTTGATTGGGTGGTCTGCTCCGCCCACTTCCTTCCAGTTGGTGATCTTGCCCGAGTAGATCTTTCGGATCTGCTCCTGCGTCAGGGACTTCACCTTGTTGCCCGGATGGACGATGAAGACCAGTGCATCCCAAGCCAGCGGCTTCGTCTTGATGGACACGCCTTTCTGCTGGGCGTACTGCCTCTCGTTGCGGGAAATGTCCCGCGAGTCGATGATAACGTCCGAAACGCCATCGATCAGATTGACATACGCGCCATGGGAGCCGCTGCTGCGCCGCAGGGTGAAATTCAACCTGTCCGTAAACGCTGCGTGTTCTTCGCTGCCCTGAACCATTCCGTCGGGAAGGAAGAACCAGACGGCATATTGCGAACCCGTCACGACATCGAGCCCCCACTCATAGGGAATGTCCAGCAGCGTGTACATCACCATATCCCGTAAGGGGGACGTACTCGTCGAACAGTCGATGAACGGGAAATCCTGCCAAGTCAGTCCTTCAATCGTGAAATCGTCGACGGCATCCGGGTCGACATATTCATACTTTTGGACTCTGCCGCACGCCGCGATGGCCAAAAGGCCCACAAGAAGGATTGTCAAATGCTTTTTCATACTTGCTCTCAGTCAGTTACGCCATAAATGCCAGGTAACGCCCAACCTTGCATCAGGTCAGGTGAAAAACCGCCTTGACGGTGTCTTTATACTTGCGGGAAACGGGAATGGCCTGTCCGGCGACCGTAACCATGTCGGCCGATGTCCAAGTGGACTCGGCCGCATTGACCAGATAGGACCGGTGGACGCGGAGGAAATCGTCGCCCAGGAGGTTTTCCCACTGGCTGATGCCGGTTTTGTTGCGGTAAGACTCTCCGGAGAACGTGACGAGGCGAACCTCCGTGTCGTTGGATTCGACATAGGCGATGTCGGCCAGCCTCAGCGTCACGCTTTTCCGCTCGGAGAAAAAGGTGACGGTGCGGTCCTTCGTCTTGAAGCGTCGGTCTATCCATTTTGACCAGAAATAGTCGCCGATGGCGAGCGCCGTGAGGACGAGGCCGAGAAACGCAGGATTGATGAGCATCGGCGGCACCTGCTTTTCCATAACCTGTCCATACAGGGAGAACTTGGTCCATACGATCGAGTGGAGCGACAAGATCAGGATAATTACCGCAACAAGGACGGCCAGTGACAGGTACACCTTGTCCATCGGCTTCCGGGCCTTGGGCATCAGGTACTCCAAGATCAGGGAGCAGGGGCCGAAAATGAGGCTGATGAGCAGAGCCTGGACCGGCGTATAGTCCAGACTCACCAGAATGGCGACCACCACAGCCAGCGCCACCAGCCAGTATGCAATCTTACCGAGAACTCTCATCGCAAGGCAAAAATAGGCAAAATCCGCTGCGAAAGCAAGCTGAATGGCTTTACAATGGGTTTTGACAGACTTGGAAAAGGTTTCGACTTTGGAGATTTCCCCAAGCCTGTCGTACCTTTGCAACAAACAAAACACTTCAAGCCATGAAAGAAGAAATCTATTATGTCGTGGACTCCCTGGGAGTCTCCCATCAGGAAGTCATCGAACGTGCCCGCGTGACGCTTCCCCAACTTTTTGTGGAGGGCGGCCTGGTCTGGATGATCGGCATCTCCCTGTTTCTCATCGCCCTTTTCATCGCCGCCTGGAAAGCACCCCGCTGGGTGCGGGAAATCGGCATCGGCGCCCTGGTTTTCGGTATTTTCGGAACGCTCTTGGGCCTGCTCCAGGTACTGGACGCCGTCCAGATGATCGGTGATGTCAGTCCGGCCGTCCTCTGCGGAGGTCTGAAAGTGACCATGATCACTACCTTTTACGGCCTGATCGTCTATTTCATCTCCCTGGTCATCCGCGTCATCCAGAAGCCCAGGATCTAGAACAAACAGGAAGGGCTCCCTCCCCGGGAGCCCTTCCTTGTTGTATTTGCGGTTTGGATTACTCCAGCATGGCGTTCTGGAAGGCGACGACATCAGCATAGGGAATATCCAGGGTATTCACGACGTAATTGACGGCCTTTGCCTGGAAGGTATCGCCATATGAGCCGCCACTCAGGGAGTAGATATAGTCCACGCCCTGGACGGTTCCGTTCTTCGTCCGATAATAATAATTGACAGGGCTTCCGGTACGGCTGCGGGGTCTCCCGCTATCCACTGCTCCGGAGAAGGACGTCAATTCATAGTCCACATCACACCAGCCCTGCTCGACACCCAGAATGGCCTCCAGCAGCATACAGGTATAACCGGTACGGTCCGCACCGACCATGCAGTGGATATAAACGCCTCTCTCATCCTGTACAGCACTGAAAATTGCTGTCAGAATCTTATTCATCTTGGTCTTGTTGGACAAATCCGACCAACTGCTAAATGTCTGGGTCGTATGCCATTCTTCATCCAACCCCAACGCATTGTTCAATTCTGATGAACCACGAAGATCCACATCCAACCCGATTCCCATTTTATCCAAAAGATAGCTCTTGGCTTCAGGAGTGACTTCGTCCATATTACTGCCTCGGAACATCTTTCCGTATTTGATCGTTTTGCCACTGATTGTCTTCTGGCCACCGAAGTCGCGGCAGTTATTGGCGTGCGTCTTGCCATATGTGCTTTCGCCCACCTTAATCATTCGGCGACGACCGACCGTCCGGAAAGTTCCCGTCTTGAGCTCGCTGTTGCCGTTCATAACGGTGTAATAGTAAACCCTGCCCGGAATCAGGTTATACACATCTGCCGTTTCAGAGGAAGCATTACTGACTTCAACGGACAATTCGAGTTGGGTCTTCGCTTCATCGTTATACACATATACGACCTTCGTCGAGTTGCCGGAACTCGGATTGGTCCAACTCACGGGAACAGGTTTCGGCCAGTCGAGCCGATTGGTCGTGGACGTATTCCCGCCATACAGATCCTGCGTCATGTACGTCATGGAATAATCTGCCGGCGGATTGTACGGGTTGGCATCAACGAGGTCCAGATAGGCGGCAAGCATATCATTCTCAATACTGAATACCGGCTCGGCATAGACCGTCAAGGTATAAGAGGCCGTGCTGGCCGGATAGTCTCCGGAAGCTTCTGCCGAAGCAGTAATAACCGTAGTTCCCGTTCCTTTCACCGTCACAGTTCCAGAAGAAGCATCGACCGTTGCAACGGATACGTTGCTGGAGGAGTACGTCACGTATGTAATGTCACCCGACAACGAAGGAACCTCTGTCAAAACTACGGGAGGAATCTGGCCATCAAGGGTATAAATGAACGAAGCCTTACTGAATTTCAACTCCTGGGTTGTCGACGAAGCATCACTCAACAAGTACAAGGCAAGATCCCGGGAATTGTTGGAAGTGCTGTGCTTGAAATAATTGGAACTGGTGGAATACTTGAAATAGTTGTTGGTGCCGGCCGTGATGTTCACGACGCCCGCATTATTGGAAACCGTGCACGCGGTATGTTGGGAAGTCCCTGCCGTGATGTTTGAACCGGTAGGATAGAAATAATACCCGTCCGCCGAAACAGCCTTCAGGTAGTAGCTGTCACCGGATTTATTTTCAAAAACCACCTGGCACTTATCGACCTCACTGGTAGAAAGGATCCGATTCCCGTCAATCGTCACGCCATATACGTTGCTGCTGCCTTCAACAAGCTGATTATTGTTCCTGGTCGGCTTGAATGCCTTGGAACCACTCTCATAGACGATGAGATACTTACCTCCGCTGACCATTTCGCCCGAAGAGGTCACCTTGACGTATTCGCCCCTGTGTTCCTCCCGGGTCGCATTGTCCAGATTCATGTTGTAATTCTTGACAACGTTGCGTTCGAGCTCCCTGTCCGTGAAATTGAAGGTGTAGGTGGCGGCGTTGGTGGTGACGGTGATCGTACCGGAGTACGTTCCCGGCGCAACGATCATATAATGACTGCCGGCGGCAATGGCGTCATCTTTGGTCGATGCGACGGTGAAAGCCTGCTTCAGGATAACGGAAGAAGCATTTGCGCTTCCGGACCAGTTGAGACCGAGAGACTCTTCGTCTCCGGGAGCCACGCCAGTCAGGTCAAGGGTAGCTTCTCCAGAAACGGGATGGCTGCCGGAGTTGGCCGTAAAACGGATGGAACTGACCTTCTCCCCGGCATGATGGGTAGAATAGATTCGGAAATTGATGATGGCGCCAAGGTTCAGGAAATGGATCTGGCCATTGGACGCGCCGTCGGCAAGCTGGAAAGGAACGCCGGCCATGGGCATGGCAGACAGGGCGGATCCCTTCTGCTGGGAAGGGATGACGACCCTGGCCTGGGTGGCGCTGGTATTCAAAGCGCCATAAGGATAATACGCATAGCCATACGTGCCGGAAGCTACCGGCTCCGGCGTGCTGAACGAAACGGTCTTCGGGCTTGCGTCCACATTCACCGCAGCCTCATTATGGTATTGTCCAAGGAACAACCCTACGTAATCACCGGCTTCCCAGTAAACGCCATCTTCCCCGAGGGTGGCTTTAGTATCACCGTCAATCAGTTCGAAATGATAAACCTGACTGGAAGGGCTGGCGGGCGTTTCCGGAGCAACGGGCGCGACCACTTCCAATTCTTCCCTCGTGCACGAGGCCAGGACGGCGACGACGGCCGTCACGGTCAACCAATTAAAAATCCTCATCTTCATCGCTGACCCTCCATTTTTCATTGTTGTCCCCATTGTACGTCCCATCCAGGAAGTGTTCTTCGAAGCGGATGACTACAAGCTCCGCCTCAGGTGTTTCATAGTGCCGCCTTAGTTCCATAAAAGCTGTTTTTCTGTTTGTTTTCCAAAAAGAGCCGCAAAGGTACGAAATATTACGGATAATACAAGTATTATATTTACTTCCAATAGTTTATATAAAAAAAGAACGCATCCCTGCGTCCTTTCCCTTTCCAATCATCATGAATTCCCGTCAAAACCTGTATCCGGCGCCTATCTTGAGGATGGACCAGGGGGCGCCGATACCGACTTCGAAGGAAAAGGTCCACTTCTCCCCACGCGAAAAGCCGAAAGGCGAAACAAAATAACTCAGTTGAAAGTCGTGTTCAGGGATGGTGTCTCCTTCGAAGGTTTCGGCAAACTGACGGTAGCGGACACCCGCTCCCAGGGAGCCATAAAGCCTGAAATCAGGGTCGTCGTTATAATAGAACCGGATTTCCGGAACGGCGTGGAGAATGATTTCCTTCTCCTGCAACAGGCTGGGGCCGCCGTACAGGTCGTTCCAGGCATAATTGCCGAAAACGTTGAAGAAAAGACCCATGTAGGTTCCCGGAAAACGGTAGCCGCCCCGAAGGGAGAAGGTGGGCAGGAACACCGGGTTGGAATGACGGACGGTCCGGGAATTCCGGCTTTCCACAGAATTCGCCTTGGGCTTCAATCCGGCCCCCCAGATATAACTGCGGTCCAAAAAACCGGAACTCAGGCCGACATCGAATTCCCAGCCGCCGGGCTGGGCAAGGGAAGGGATGGCGGACGCAAGCAGCGCCGCGACCAGGATGGGGAAGGCGTGTCTCATTGCTCGCGATGGTTTTCCGTGAATAAGCGGAGGAACCCGTGCCGGACGTCGAACTCCTGGTCCCGGGTTTTCCCGTACAGTTCAAACCGTGCTTCCGTCGTGGAGGAATCAGACCCGATCCGCAGGAAGACAATCCATCCGCTCAGCGCGGTGGAACCGCCCTCGACATAGCCCAAAGAGGCGGTGTTCCCGCCCTCGCCGATGGAATACTTGACTCCCGGCTCCAAGGAGGCATCGTCAGTAACCGTCAACTTGAAACGGAGGGACTGATTATCCAGCTTGTTCCGCAACAGGATGTCGGCCGTCTGGAAGGTGAAGACATTGCCGACGGTGTAACCGGCTCCGGCCACATTGCCCGGGATGTCATACATGATGCACTTGTTCCCGTTGATGTTCGCCCGCAATCCGTCACCGCCTTCGAAAGGGTCCATGTCCGTTGCGCAGGAACAGAGCAACAAGGCAGATACAACAAGGAAGAGTGTTCTTTTCATCCGGGTCGGTTTTGGTTCCGCCGTTGAAATCCTCCAGGGGCGGGAATCTTGCGCCGGGGCGGGTTATTTCTTCGTGAGCGTGATCCGCTCTACCTTCGCTCCGGCCTTTTTCTCCTTTTCGGTCAGGATGTCTTCGATGACCAGTTCCTTGTCGGTCAGGGAGATAATCTTCATCTGGTCCACTTCCTTGAGCGATTTGTTCAGTTCCTTCTTGATCGGAGCGGAGAGCATCCCCGCCAGGAACGAAGGAATGCCTTCCACTTTCATGTCCACCACGGGTTTTGACTTTTTGTCGGGCGTGAGGGTGAGCACATCGCCCTTGCGGGTCCAGGTGCCGTTGTTCTTGCCGGAAATGGTGATTACCATGGTCACGGTCTCACCGTCCTTCTCGGCGGACATGTCCACCACAACCAGCATCTTCTCCGTAAAGGTATTTCCGGAGAAAGTATAGGTCCCCGTGGCCGTAGCGGCGACATCGGCCCCCTGGGAGTCATCATCCATCGCCATCTTCCCGGTCCAGGTGCCTTCCAGGCTCTGCGCGAAGGCAAGGACGCTTGCCAGGATGGCGGCCATGGTCAGAATCAATCTTTTCATCTCGTTCATCTTTAGCGCGATAAAGTTAGAAAAAAATCCGATATTTGTCCAAACACTGTTCCGAATGAAGCGCTTCCTTCTCACCGCGGCCGCCCTGACGGCCCTCCTTTCCGCTTTTGCCCAGAATTCCTCCGTCCACGACCGTTCCGACGGCTATGTCTGGCCGACGGACCCGCAGGTCCTTGAAAAACTGGATGCCTGGCAGGACCTCAAGTTCGGCGTCCTGATGCACTGGGGACTGTACAGCGTGCCCGGCATCGTGGAATCCTGGAACCTGTGTAACGAGGACTGGATCGTCCGGCCGGAAGGATCGGCCTACGAAGGCTACAAGCAGTGGTACTGGGGCCTGTCGAAGGACTTCAATCCGGTGAACTTCAACCCCGAACAGTGGGCCGACGTCTTTGCGGACGCCGGCATGAAGTATATGATATTCACCACCAAGCATCATGACGGGTTCTGCATGTTCGATTCCCGGTTCACGGACTTCACCGTCGCAAAAGCCGGACCATTCGCTTCGAATCCGAAAAAGGACGTCGCCAGATACGTCTTTGACGCCTTCCGTCCGAAGGGCTTTATGATCGGTGCCTATTTCTCCAAACCCGACTGGCATTGCGAATGGTTCTGGAACCCCTACTATGCCACTCCGGGCCGCGGTATCAACTACAAGGTGAACATGCATCCCGACTGGTGGGAGAAGTATGTGGCCTTCACGAAGAACCAGCTTGGGGAGCTCACCGGTGGCCGATACGGCCGGCTGGACATCCTCTGGCTGGACGGCGGATGGATCACCGGCGATGAGGTGGGGCTGAACGAGGTCTTGCCGGAAGCCCGGCGCGTGAGCCCCGGACTCATCTGCGTGGACCGCACCATCCAGGGCCCCAACGAAAACTACCAGACCCCGGAGCAGTCCGTCCCTGCCACCCAGCTGGCGCACCCCTGGGAGTCCTGCATGACCCTCGGGAACGACTGGGGATGGACCCCGGACCCGCATTACAAGAGCGCCCGCAGGATCATCGGCACCCTGGCCGAAATCACCGCCAAGGGCGGCTGCCTGGCGCTCGGCGTGGGCCCCACCCCGGACGGCGTCATTGAGGAGGAAGCCATCGTCATCCTCCGGGAGATCGGCGACTGGCTCCGCCGCTGCGGGGAAGCCATCTACAACACCCGTATCACGGAGCACTACAATGACGGCCGGATCTGGTTCAACATCTCCAAGGACGGCCAGACCCTCTACGCCGTCTACGCCCTTCCCGACGGGGAATGCCTCCCGGTCGAACTGACCTGGACCGGCAACCTTCCGAAGGGGAAGGTCACCCTCCTCAACAACGGGAAAAAAGTAAAGGCCGCCATTCGGGGCGGCCAGGTAAAGGTCAAACTTCCCAAGGGCATGGCCGATGAGCCTATCGCCTTGAAGTTCAGTCTGTAACGGGAATCAATACTTGTTTCCGTCCCCCTCGATTTCCGAGGAGGTGATCTTCTTGCGGTCCATTGCATGCCAGGCATAGGCGATGTAGGCGGCCACGAAGGGGATCAGCAGCGACACCCAAGACATCACCTTCAGCGTGAAGTAGCTGGAGGAACTGTTCCGGATGGTCAGGGAGCACTGGGGATCCGCATTGGAAGGATAGTACGGCGTATCGTTGAAGCCGGCGATGAAAAAGACGGCCATCACCACGAGGATGGTGCCGGCAGCGGAAAACCAGAAGCCGTCCAATTCCTCGACGAAGCCGCCGCGGACCAGGCCGAAGATGACCAGGACCACACCGACGACCAGCATTCCGGTCACGACCGGCATCGCCAGCAGGTTTCCGAAGTATGCCCCGCGCTGCAAGACCACGGAGCCGTCGGGTTCGATCGCATAGCCGTAACGGAAAAGCAGGATCACCAGCCAGGCTACGAAAAGTACCAGGAACGGGATGAAAGCCTTGCGGATGGATTCGTACATCGTCTTCCGGATTCCGGCATCATCCACGTTGTTCAGGAGATACAGGGCGCCCAGGAGATAAGTCAGGAAGACCAGCGAGAGCCCCAGCAGCACGGCGTGCGGCTGGGCGAGCGCTTCCAGACCGTGCCAGGCGCTGCCCCAGGTGCTGATGACCGGTGCGGACGGGTCCGCGATGGCCATCTTGTCCACGGTGAAATCGGACCCCGTGAAGAAGGTGCCCACGGCCGTTCCAACAAGGAACGGGGCCAAGAAACCATTGACCATCAACGCAATGCGGAATCCCTTCTCGCCCAACAGGTTGCCTTTCTTGTGCTGGAATTCATAGGCCACCGCCTGGAAGACAAAAGTGATCAGAAGCAGGACCCATACCCAGTATGCCCCGCCGAAACTGGTACTGTAGAATAGCGGGAAGGAGGCGAAGAAGGCTCCGCCGAAGGTCACGAGCGTCGTGAAGGTGAGCTCCCATTTGCGGCCGGTGGAATTGAGGATCATCCGCCGCTGCGTTCCGTCCAGATGCTTGTGTCCGAGGTGCAGGTTGGCCCCCTGGACGAACATCAGGGCCACGAGAAGGCCGCCCAGCAGGGCGACAAGGCACCACCAATAGTTTTGCAGGAAAGTATAGGTCATGGTTTAGTCCTCCGAGATTTGCGGTCCTTTCCGGATGGCGGCGAGCATGATCCGGATTTCGATGACGAGGAACAGGGCGAACACGCCCAGGAACACGAAGAAAGTCGTCTTTACCGCGCCCGCGCTGAGGCTCGAAATGGCCACGTTCACGGGCAGCAGCCCCTGGATCGTCCAGGGCTGGCGGCCCACCTCGGCCACGATCCAGCCGCACTGTCCGCAAATGTACACGAGCGGGATGCAGCACAGCGCCGCAATGAAGAACCACTTCTTGTTCTCCAGCTTGTCCTTCCAGGCGAAAATGAGGGCGAGCAGCAGCAGGAGTGCCATCAGCATGCCCAGGCCGATCATCAGCCGGAACGACCAGAACACTATGCCCACCGGCGGCACCACGTCTTCCGGCTTCTCCAGATAGCCGTAGCCCATGTACTGGACGTTTTCCTCCAGGACAGCCTTCGCGACGGCCGCGGAATCGGGATTCGTTTCCTTCTGTTCACGATAGGCGGCAAGGGCGTCCAGAGCCTTCCGGCCGCGTTCCATCTTCTCCGCCACCGACGGGACCACGTTACCGTCATTGTCGGTGTAACCGTTCAGAATATCGTTGATGCCCGGGACGAAGCCGTCCAGGTCGTGCGTCGCCAGGATGGAGAGCATCCCCGGGACCTTGATGCCCGGGACGATGGTGAAGGCCGCCCTCGGCCCGCCGTCTTCGAGACCTTCGGCCGCCGCCAGTTTCATCGGCTGGAACTCGGCAGCATGGACACCGGAAGAGTCGCCGGAGAGCATCACGGCCGCAGAACCCACGAGACCGACGATGGCACCGATGAGCATGCTCTTCTTCGCGAACAGGATCTCCCGTTTTTTCAGCAGGTACCAGCCGCTTACCGCCACGACGAAGACGCCGCCGGTGACCCAGCCGCTGGTGACGGAATGGAAGAACTTGGACACCGCGACGGGATTGGTAACAACCTCCCAGAAAGCCGCGGCCGAAGCCATTTCACTGCGGACCGTATCGGGGTTGAAGGTCGTTCCCACGGGATTCTGCATCCAGCCGTTGGCCACCAGGATCCAGTAGGCCGATATGGTGGCACCGATGCCGGTAAGCCAGGTCGATGCCAGGTGGAACCGCTTGGACACCTTTTCCCAGCCGAAGAACATCACGGCAAAGAAGGTCGCTTCCATGAAGAAGGCGAGGATGCCTTCGATGGCGAGGGGTGCACCGAACATGTCCCCGACGAACCAGGAGTAATTGCTCCAGTTCGTACCGAATTCAAACTCGAGAATGATGCCGGTGGCGATGCCCACCGCAAAGTTGATGGCAAAGACCTTCATCCAGAACTGGGCGGTCTTTTTCCAGAAATTGTCTTTCTTGACGACATAGAGCGTCTCCATGATCGCCATCACCAGCGCAAGGCCCAGCGTCAACGGGACAAAGAGCCAGTGATAGGCGGCGGTCATCGCAAACTGAAGGCGCGACCAGGTGATCACATCCATAGGTTTCGTTAAGGGTTATAAGTTTCAGTCTTGTCGTGGTTACGGGTCAGGTTCTTGCCGACGGTCTCGATCTTCTGCTCCTCCGTCATGCCCGACATCGCGGGACGGAAGAAGAAGACCTTGAGGATGGCAAAAAGGATAAAGAATTTCAGGACGACCAGCCAGATCAGCGGACGGCCCCAGGTCTGGTTCCTGAAGCCATCCCGGTAAAACTGCCATACCGATTTTAGCTTTCCGCCCATCTATTCTATCCGATTTTTGCAAAGATATGAATTTTCCCGAAAAATTTTGTTATATTGCCGTCCAAGCATAAAAAAAGACCGATATGAAAGGAAAGTTCTTAAGCCGCCTGGGCGACATCTCCAAGATCCACCAACGCGCCGCATTTGCTGACGTGGAGGACCAGATCAAGAAGAAGAAATACGGGTCCGACGCCTTCATGCAGATCCTGCAGAGCCGGTATTCCTGCCACGCGTTCAACCACTATCCCGTCTCCGCCGCCAAACTGGAGATGATCCTGGAAGCCGGACGCCTGGCCCCTTCGGCCAAGAACTACCAGCCTACCCGCATCTGGGTCGTCAAGAGCGAGGAAGCGCTCGCCCGCCTGCATCAGGTACACCCCTGCTACGGGGCGCCCGTCGTGCTCATCGTCGGCTGCCGGAACGAGGAGGCCTGGGTCCGCGACAGCGACGGAATCAACGCCGCGAAGACCGATGCCGCCATCGTCCTCACCCACCTGATGCTCACGGCGACGGACGTGGGCCTCGCAAACATGTGGATCTGGGATTTCAACCCCAGCAAGATCCGGGAAGTCCTCCCCGAGACGCGGGAACACGGGATATACGGTCTCCTCGCCATCGGCCATCCGGCCGCAGGCGAAGGCAATCCCACGGAGTTGCACGAACAGCGCAAGTCCCTGGAGGAAATGGTTATCGAACTGTAATCCCCCTTAATGAGAGTCGTCATCCAACGGGTACGGAACGCTTCCGTATCCATTTCCGGCACGGAGACCGCCGCCATCGGAGAGGGCCTGCTCGTCCTGCTGGGCATCTGCGAAGAGGACGGGCAGGAGGACATTGACTGGCTCGTCCGGAAAATCGTGGGCCTGCGCATCTTCGACGACGAGGCCGGCGTCATGAACGTCGATGTGCGCGAGGTCGGCGGCGACGTTCTGGTCGTCAGCCAGTTCACGCTGCTGGCCTCGACCAAGAAGGGCAACCGCCCGGCCTATATCCGCGCGGCCCGGCCCGAAACCGCCATCCCGCTGTACGAGCGGTTCTGCGCCGCTCTGGAATCGGCTTTGGGCAAGCCGGTACCCACCGGCACCTTCGGCGCCGACATGCAGGTATCTCTATTGAACGACGGCCCCGTGACGATCTGCATCGACACGAAGAACAAGGAATAACTATTTTCCCAGAATCAGCCGGATCCCGCCGACCGCCAGCAGCGACTGTGCGGCCAGGTAGGTGACCATCACCAGGAACACGCGCAGGGAGAAGGTCATCATCCCGAAAATGTCCATGGCAAGGCAGGTGTCAGAGAAGGCGAAGAGAACGGCGCCGAGGAGGAGGATCCACCACGTGCACCGGCTCCCCCTGGGCATTCTGAGCACGCCCGCCAGGGCGCTGAAAATGAGCATCATCAAGGCGAATCCGTAGATGAGCATCGGCCAGAACAGGTCTCCCTTGATGCCGATGGCCTTGACCAGGCCCAGCACGGCGGCAGCCATCAAGGCGAGGGAAATCAGCCACTGCCACACCGAAAGCCCTTTCCAGGACTGGCTTCCGAACAAGACCATATAGAAAACATGGCCGATGAGGAAGGCCGCGATCCCGCCCAGCATGAAGGGGAATTCCGTCCGGATGAGCAGCACGTCTCCCGTGAAACCGAGAAGCTGGGCCGCCGCCAGCATGCCCATGGGCCTGTAATCGACAATGTCCTTGCCCAGCAGATAGGCCAGCGAAGTCGCGCACAGCAGCGGCAGCAGGGCGGGTTTCACAAGATGGGCCAATCCCGATCCCTGAACGCTTCCGATGAGGTTCAGGACCGCTGCCACGATGAAAAAGGCGCAGGGAATGCACCAGACGGCATGTTTCTTCATCAACACGATTGGTTTTCGGCTTGCAAGTTAGCCATTCCCGGCGAGAAAAGCAATGGCGCCCCGGGTTATACCCGCAGGGCGCGCATCGCGTTCAGGACGGCGAGGACGGTGACGCCCACGTCGGCGAAGACGGCCATCCAGAGGGTCGCCAGGCCGAAAGCCGCGAGGATGAGTACGAGCACCTTTACACCGATGGCGAAAAACATGTTTTCGCGGGCGATGGCGAGTGTCCGGCGTGCGATCCGGACGGCCTCGGCGACCTTCGACGGCTTGTCGTCCATCAGGACGACGTCGGCAGCCTCGATGGCAGCGTCGGAGCCGAGGGCGCCCATCGCGATGCCCAGGTCCGCGCGGGCGAGGACCGGCGCGTCGTTGATGCCGTCGCCCACGAAGGCGAGGGTACCGTTGGAAAGCAGGGCCTCCACGCGGGCGACCTTGTCGGCCGGCAAAAGGCCGGCGTGGTAGGCGTCCACGCCCACGGAGGCGGCGACGGCCGCGGCGATCTCCGGCTCGTCCCCCGTGAGCATCACGGTGTTCCGGACGCCGGCTCCGTGCAAGGCGCCGACGGCTTCGGCCGCATCGGCCTTCACCCGGTCGGAGATGATGATGTGTCCGGCGTAAGTGCCTTCGATGGCGACGTGGACAATCGTGCCCTGGAGTTCGCAGGGGTGCGAGGCGGCGCCTTCCGCAGACATCAGTTTTTCGTTGCCTACGGCGACGCGGCGACCGTTGACGGTTGCGATGACGCCATGGCCGGCCGTCTCGCGGATGTCGGTGACGGAGCAGTCGTCCTGCTCGTTGGGATAGGCATTCCTCAGGGCCGCGGCGATGGGGTGCGCGGAGTGTCGCTCCACATGGGCCGCCAAGTGCAGAAGCTCATCTTCGTCAATCAGTTCTGGGTGCACGGCTGTGACTTCGAAAACGCCTTCGGTCAGGGTGCCGGTCTTGTCGAACACCACCGTTTTCACGCGGCTGAGCGTGTCCAGGAAGTTGGCCCCTTTCACCAGGATGCCCTTCCGGGATGCTCCGCCGATACCGCCGAAGAACGTCAGCGGAACGGAAATGACGAGCGCGCAGGGGCAGGACACCACCAGGAACATCAGCGCCCGGTAGATCCACGTGGCCCATTCGCCCGTCATGACCGACGGAACGATCGCCAGAAGTACGGCCAGTCCCACGACGATGGGCGTATAAATCTTCGCGAACCGGGTGATGAAGCTCTCGCTCCTGGACTTGTGCTCTGCCGCGTTCTCCACGAGGTCCAGGATCTTCGCTGCGGTGGACTCGCCGAACGCCTTGGTCGTCCGGACCTTGAGCACGCCGCTCAGGTTCACGCAGCCGGAAAGGATGCCGTCGCCCTCGTGGACGCTCCGGGGTACGCTCTCGCCCGTGAGGGCAACCGTATCCAGGGAGGAATCGCCTTCCAGGACGACTCCGTCCATGGGCACTTTCTCGCCCGGGCGGACAAGGATGGTTTCACCCGGGCGCACCGTCTCGGAGGCGACCGTTTCCACGACGCCGTCGCGTTCGACATGGGCCGTGTCCGGTCGGATGTCCATCAGATGGGCGATCGACTTGCGGCTCCGTCCCTCGGCGATACCCTCGAAAAGTTCACCCACCTGGAAGAACAGCATCACGAACACCGCCTCCGGGAACTGCGTCTCCGCACCGGGCATGAAACCGATGCCCAGGGCGCCGAGCGTCGCCACGCTCATCAGGAAGTTCTCGTCCAGCGCCTCGCCATGCAGCAGGGCCTCGCCTGCTTCCTTCAGGGTATCCCAGCCCACGATCAGGTAGGGGATGAGGTACAGCAGAAGGTAAGCCCATGTGGGCCAATCGGTTCTCTTTTCGATGATGACGTCCGCCACGAGCAGTACCGTCGCCAGGGCGATCTTGAGGATGCTCTCCTTCATCTCTCCCTCTTCGTGGTGGTGTTCGTGTGCGTGTTCATGCCCATGCTCGCGGAAGTGGCACTCGTGCTCTTCGTGATGGTGGTGATGGTCTTCGTGTATCATGACGTATCTTGTTTTCCTGGTGCAAAGGTACGTCATCCCGCGTGCAACCGGGTTGCAAACCGCATCGGCCTATCTTCGGTAGCGATCCCGGTCCCCGGGTGTAATCTTCCGGATGACCCGGCAGGGATTGCCCGCGGCAAGGACGCCCTCCGGGATATCGTTCACGACGACGGACCCGCCGCCGATGACGCTGCCTGAGCCGATGGTTACGCCGGGCATCACCGCGACCATTCCCCCGATCCACACGTCGTCTCCGACCGTGATGGGCAGGGAATACTCCAGCTTCTTCCGGCGCAGTTCCCGGTCCAGCGGATGGCCGGCCGTGTAGAATCCGCATTGCGGCGCCACGAAAACGTGGTTCCCGAACGTGACCTTCGCCTCGTCCAGGATGACACAGTAGGCATTGATGAAAACATCGTCCCCCAACTCGATGTTGGAACCGTAGTCGCAGAAAAAGGGCGGATTGATAATCAGGTTCTTCCCGGCTTTTCCAA
>JAEEGL010891233.1_pt1 | contig 37885 bp, 37 predicted proteins | sample 9134231 | NCBI WGS metagenome assembly JAEEGL01 (sample SAMN16246548, study PRJNA631951) | gut metagenome | biome: gut microbiome; feature: rumen; material: fiber-attached | host: Bos | place: Iran: Karaj | collected 2018-10
CTTCAGCGCGGCAGCATGGAACACATAGTCCACGCCCTTCATCGCGTACTTCAGCGTGCTCTTGTTCCGCACATCGCCGATATAGAACTTAATCTTGTTCGCCACCTCCGGCATCCGCACCTGGAAGTCGTGCCGCATGTCGTCCTGCTTCTTCTCGTCGCGGGAGAAGATGCGGATTTCGCCGATGTCGGTGCAGAGGAAACGGTTCAGGACGGCGTTGCCGAAACTGCCTGTGCCGCCGGTGATTAGGAGGGTTTTGTCTTGGAATAAACTCATAAAATTCTTATTGTTTTTCTATTTTCGTCAGGTTTATTATGTAAAGATACTCATTCTTTGGCATTCAGAGTCGCTCCATAGTCATTCCATGCATCCCCTAATGCCACTTCGACTTCGCTGAAGAAAGTAGTGAAATGTGTTAGTAGTGAGAATAAGCCTAAATACTTTAGACTATACTGTAATAATACGTTTGAATAGTCGATAGATTCTCCGTAACGACCACAGGTCGACAGCCCTTATCCTTGATGTTGATTAACGTATCAATATTAGGGTGATGATGTCTGCTTTTCTCGCCTGCAGAGATGAATCCCCTCAAAGCAAACTGATACAAATCGGGATGATAATTCAATCTCGATCCATGGTGAGGAACCTGTATCGATCGTATCGTTTCCCAAACAGGATTGTAATAGGTTATCAATTCCGGGAGGAAAGGTGATGGTTCAAAGTCACCCGTGAACAAGCAGTTGGGTGTATCCACACAATAATATTGACGCCACCGATCGCCTAAATAATGACGAGAAGAACGATTCTTCTCTATCCATTCGCTTCGTTCTAGATGCAATAATCCAGAATAGAGAGTCATTGAATAAGCATTATGATCTGTCCCAAAATAGTCTCTGTAAATCTTCTTACATCGATCCACTCTCCCTTTTATAATTTTAGGAAGGTCTCGAAAAGTAAAATCCGATTCGTTAAGCCTTCGTTTTAGATATTCATAAAAACCATTTTCTTTAACAGGAGGATTATAAGGGATATATGCCCAAGATGGGAATGTGTCAAAAAAAAACCGAGTCCTAGGATGCACTTCCATCCTCGTATCGCTGCTTAAGAGATCAAAGCCGCTATCTTCTTCGAGATTAATTGCCGTACCTGGCTCCGATGGCTCTACTTGGACTATACGTGTATCACGGTAGAAACCGTTCTGTCCATATAAACTGAGGATAAAATCATTGATGCCCTTATCTCCTTCATTGGTATGAAGGAGATTATGTGTCACTGCATCCCACATCAACTCCTCGGTCAATTGGGGAAGAATTAGATACTTGACATCGGCATTCTTTAGCAGATACTCCAGACCGTTTACATGGTCTGCATGCAAATGTGAAATAAAGACAGCGGCTATCTTCATCTTATTGCCGTGGATATCGCCATGAAGATACTTATCCAAGTATGACTCCATAAACGATATGCCATTTCCGCCGCAGTCATATACGACGGTATTCTTTTCTTTATCGTCCTTAATGGTTTCGGTATAGAAACCACCTTGCCCCACAGGGTGAATTGTGCGAATGACGTCAAACATATCTCTGAATAATGGTTGAAAAGTGCGATATACCCATGCCCAAAAGGCACTGATTAGTTCAGCATAAACAATAGCATCTACAAGAATATGCCGAAAGCGAATGTGTCACCCTCACAGAAGGTATCGCCAGAACCGGACTTGATGTCACAGGAATGGATGGTGATTGTTACTCCCCTTTGATGGCTGATTTCCATCCGGACAGGACATATCGGAGATAGAAAACCACAGTATCGATAGGAAAGACTCTTAGCCTATAAACAGCATCCCGTGTAACCCTCTGGAAAGAAATAAACTTCCGTATCAGAAAAGGATGCTTCCGGAGATAACTCAAATCCCGATTATGTCCAAAGTTGCCTGTACGGAGAATGTGTTCCATAAGCCGGTTGGCTTTCCTGTCCAAACCGGGTGATTTGCGATAGAAAGGAATTGCCTCCAGCGGCATTCCTAGGTAATTAACTGCCAAAGATGCGAACACATTCCATTCGGACCAGAGGCGTACTTGCCCCAAGCGAGAACTTAAGAGATCCCTGTCAATCTCATCTCTAAAGACCCATAGCAAGCGGCACCAGTCACAAACCTGCCTAAGGCCAATCCCTCCAGCAAAGAAATGCTGAAGGATGTGCGTGAATACAAAGATAATGTCATTATCAACCGATGGAAGGAAAACATCCGTTTCACCATTTCTCCAGACTCTTACATGTCTGTTTCTAAAAGTATCATCTTGAGCAGCATCGATACAAGAATTCACTCGGCCCAAACGATTACTCCGCAGAGACCCATGCAGTTCGACCGTCCAGGAATCAAGTGTAAGTTCCAAATGCATTCGATCTGAATACTCTTGTCCGACATAAGAAGCAAGAGGGGACAAAAACTCTTTCGCTTTTATATAATTATGCTCGTCTAGCAGTAAGTCCACATCCCCAGCCGATCGCCACTGTGGTCTCTCATAACACTGGCCAATTCCCTGCCCTTTGACCAAAAGTGCATAAATGCCTGTCTCCCTCAATTTGGCAAACAAGTTTGAGACGAAACGATTCATCTCTGAATTCCTGCTCTCTATCGCATACACTTTCTTCAAAAACGGCAACGCCTGTGGCTTAGTCACCTTTCGGTTCTGCACTTGTTCTAATCCTGCCGCCACCAGTCCCACGACAGATTGTTCATCTGCCAACTTATACACCGCATTGAAATCCACATCCTCCCACTCCGACAGGCGAACTGTCCGCTCCCAAAGACCGGCTTGAAGTAAGCAAAAGAAAATTATATGATTGGGACTCATCAACCTATACCTTCAGATGAAAATCAACGCAGAGAAAAAGGTAACTCCGCCATCAACACATCAAATGTGTTTTGCCGATAATCATAGAGTCTTCAAATACTCCTCGTGCAAATGATAATACTTCTTCATGAACAGGACATACACCCCTGACAAAACCATTATCACGAAAATGAGATATATCCAATGGGCGGCCTCTGTGTATGGTATGAAATAGACCATTACCAGCGAAATCACCAGTTGAATGGCCATATAAATCAATGAAACCGCCACGTGACTCATCCCCAACTCATTCGCCATCAACTGATACGCGTGCTTACGATGCGCTTCACCAAGATGCTCGTGCAGCATAACCCGATGTACAATCGTGCAGCAACCGTCCACGCCATAAACAATCAGAAAAATCAACCATGTAATATCTCCCGTCTTCATGATCAGGCGCCCAATCAAGAAAAGCAGAATAAATGCAAGCCCAACGCTCCCTACATCTCCTGCAAAGCACTTTGCCTTGTTCTTCGGTCTGAAATTGAAAAAGCCAAACACCAGCACAGAAAGAATTGTCACGACAATAAAACTAGTCTGTACAAAGCCACCCACCTCAGTCCTGCCCTGACCCGGAATCTCATTTACCAGCAACAAAGGAATTATCACAGCCAACGAATACCCGGCCGTAATCCCATTGATTCCATCCATGAAATTATAAATATTTGTCGCTCCAACGCACACAATCAGCGCCAGAATCACCGCCCACCAAAGGTTCGCACGTATCATATCCAACTGATAGAGCATCAAGCCCATAGCGATGAACTGAACAACCAAACGAACAGAATCGGGCAATGAATGGATATCATCCACGAAACTCACTCCTGCTGCCAGAGTGATAGCCGCGAGAAACCACGGATAATGGAGTCCGAAAAAAGCGCTCCAGATCAAAGCCCCAAACAAGAAAATAATGCCCCCACCACGAAGAACGATTCTTGTATGAGAACTGCGTTCATTAGGTTTGTCAACAATATTGAAATGATCTGCGATGTTGAAATACACCAACTCAACCAGCAAAAGCAAAATCGCAATTGTGATATACTTTATGATAGAAATCATGACTATTCACCTTTAAATGCCTCCAACGTCCTCCTCAATCCCTCTCTCGCCTCAATCGGCATCCTCTCGATGCCTAACGCCTCCTTAATCTTCACATTGGAAGAAACATAGTCCTCCGTCAACTTCCTCAGCCTATCCGGATCAAGCGGAAGGTGCAGCCATCCGCCTATCTTTGCCACGCCATGAATCATGCCTTTCGGGAGTTTCCAGATATGCGCCTTCTTGCCAAGCGACTCACAAATCACCTCAATCAACTCATTGGTCGATAATGCTTCGTCATCGCCCATGTTGTAAATCCCGGGAGGGGCATCCTTCGTCAAAAGACCGGAGACAACAAAGGAAAGATTGTCGATACTCGTAAATGTCCGTTGATTCTCAAATGCTCCCAAGGGCCAGGGAATCCCCTTCTTAACAACATTGTACAGAAGGTTCAAGTTCCCTTTGTTCCCAGGTCCATGTATCATGCAAGGCCGCAGGATATACACTAACTTTTCCGGATCCGGATGCGAGATAATATACTCCTCCGCCCTTATTTTGCTTTCCCCATAGGGCCCCACGGGGGCAGGTACAACATTCTCAGTCAACACACCATCCACTTTATCTGCCGCGGCTTTCGCAGTACTGAAGAAGATGAACTTCCGTGACGACGATTTTAAAAAATAGTCGTAGATTCTCTGTGTCAACTGTGTATTCACCTTAAAATAAACCTCGGCTGCGGCCTGGTTCTTCGTATCATGCGCCTTGCCGGCAAGATGGATAATGGCATCCACGACCGGGACAATTCCTTGCTCTAAATCATCCCAAGAGAAAGTGTAAGAAACACCCTCTTTTATCGGAGAGACGATATCCAGACCATATATGGTATGCTCATCACTCAGAGCCCGAACCAGATTCGAGCCCACAAAACCGTGGATGCCAGTAATCAGTATCTTCATTTTCCCATCAATTCACTATAGATACTTAAGTGCCTGTCGATAACGATATCTATTGAAAAGTTTTCCTCGGCATATTTCCGCGAATTGCGTCCCATCTCCTGTCTCAACGAAGGATTATCCAACAAAATGTCTAGTTTCTCAACCAATGCCTCCACATTCTTAGTTGGGATAAGAAATCCATTGAAACCGTCAATTACCGCCTCTTTGCATCCCACTGAATTACAGGTGATGACAGGCCGCCCTATCGCATCCGCCTCAATCAAAGACTTGGGCAAACCTTCCATATAATAGGAAGGGAAAGCAACGATATGACAGGATTGCAATAATTCTTTCACATCACTTCTATATCCTAACCACTTAATATACGCTCCATCACAAACAGCGTCCAATTGCTCTCTGGTAATAGCGCCAGGATGATCATCCAGTCCTCCGACCAGCAGAAACTCCGCGTTAGCGGCATACTTAGAACGTAACCGTTCCGCCGCCTCTGCCAAGATAAAGATTCCTTTCTCCACAATCATTCTAGCGGTGAGGATTACGCGGACTTTGCCTTCCTCCGGTTCTGGTGTATAGCAAAACTCATCCAAGTGAACCCCTGACCCCTTAATGTAACGAGCCTGCTCTTCTTTAATCACTCCTTTATTAATGTATAGTCTTTTATCTTCGTTGTTTTGAAAGATACAAAGCAAATTCTTTCTATGGTGAGAAAAGCGTAGAACCAGAGGCATCAAACGAGATAGCAAGCCTCTATTTTCGTCTGCAAAGAAACCACCCAATCCGCTGATCGCATTCACCACGCCATTCACATTTGCAAATTTAGCGGCTAAAGTTCCCCAAAGGATTGTCTTCATTCCCACATGGTGTACAACATTGGGTTTCTCACGTTCATATAGTCTCTTCAGAAAAAAAAGAGTTCCTAACTCTTGGCGGATGTTCATCCCCGAGCGGGACATCGGGAGATTGATGGTTTTGAGCCCCAAAGCCTCAATATCCTTGAGTTTTCCGGTATCAGCAGTAACGATGGTTACATCCCATCCTGCTTTCATGGCTGCCATTGCAACATCCTTGCGGTGAGACAGGAAAAACCAATCAACATTGACTACAATAAACAGACTTTTCATTCTTGACTTAAATACCTGACAACTTTTGCAGGATTTCCTGCGATAACACAGTCAGAAGGAACATCTTTTACTACAACACTGCCTGCCCCAACAATTACATTGTCGCCAATGGTTATCCCCCCCGACAATTATTACATTTGCGCCTAAAGAAACGTTGTTACCCACTCTGGGTCTCCCTCCTTTTCCATATCCCAAAGTCGTACATTGCAAACATGTAAAACTATCGCCTATTCTTTCCGCATTGAGTACTGTAGAATAAGGATGATATGCCATAAAACCACCTCCTATCTCAATCTCCTTGGGGATAGCGAAATACCTATCTCCAGGTCTGTACCAAGCCAAAAACGCTGCGGCAACTGGGCCAATTCTATAATAAAAAACCTGTCGATAGTATCGGTCAATCGTCAGGAGGTAGAGTAAATACAGATAATCAGGGCAATTCTCATAATGGAAATGATTCTTGTATCGCAACAAATCACTCTTTATCAGAGTTTTACATCTTCCCGTCACATAAAAGGTCAGATGAGGAAGATGAAGTGGAAACAGGATAATAACTCCCGTCCATCTTAATACTTCGCGAAGTCTTCTCATGGATAAACTGTTTAGGAGAATATCTGTTTCAAGGCAGAGTACTTCTGTTTTTATCAAATGGACGACAGAAAAGCACGTGTAATATCCATGAATTTTCTATAATCAAACATCTCCTTATCAATCGTTTGTTTTTGTTTAATGATATCGTCTTTACTGAGGGCAAGCGGTTTCATAAGGCTGTTGAACAAAGACTCTTCGTTACTGATATCCAACTCATAACTATTGACTCCCTCAATCATATAATCCTTTAAATTGCTTGACGCATTCGTCAGGACTATCGTACCAGCCGATACAGTTTCAACAAATTTTGTGGGAAAGCCTGCTTTATTCGCCAGATGGTTCTCTCTTATAAAAATCTGGAAATCAGCCTGTCGCAGTTGTTGTATTACGCTCTCATGAGGGATCCTTCCCATAAAATCGACAAACGCAGGTATCTGCTCATTTCTGCCATTCAGATAAGCCGCCTTATACTGTTCTTCAGTTATTCCAAAGATATCCAGTTTAAAGCGACGTCCTGTACTTGCAATTCTGGAGAGAGCGTTAATGACAAAATCCAACCTGTCTTTGCTCCCTGCTGGTGCCCCAGCATATAATAAACGAATAACACTATCGCTTGGCTTTAGTTCAGAGGTCCATTTTTTCTCTCTTTTATCAACCAGAGGAGGAAGCAATAGTGTTTTCATTCCCTTCGAGACATAGAAATCATCCAAAAACCGGCTAATTGTTATTATACCATCCAACCGAGGATGAACTCTATACATCCGCTGATTGATATCCCATCCCTTGATCAACTTGAAAAACACATTGCCTTGCGGTTCATACCATTCCGTACAATCAGAGAGCGTTTTTATCCCCTGTTTCTTGCCATATTCGTACAATCTCTTCAATGCCAGAGCCGGATGGTTATAGGCGATAACCAATTGAGGCTGCTGCTCAAGAAAAGGCAAATAGTGATGAATGCTAGTAAGATACTTCAACCATTGCCTTCCATTACTCGGGTAAGGAAGATTGATACAGTTAAAGCCATCATGTTCGAAAGATTCAAGTGCTTGTCCAAGACCCACTAACTGAACCTCATGCCCCAAATCACGCAGCAATTTGGCTATAGCCATCACCCGTTGCGCTGCAGCATTCTTATCTGGGAGGTTGAAGCCACCTATGTATAATACTTTCATTAGTACCTAAGATAAACAGAGTCTTGCCAGAAAAACACATAATTATCTATTCGGAGTGTTCCTTCATGGGTCCCTAAATAAAAATAGACAAGGCACAACACCACGACGATAAAGGTTGCTATAGGTTGCAAATTGCCATGGATCCTTTTCAAAGCCATCGGGATAAGAATCATGTAGGAATTCATGAAATAAAACCCTAACCGCGCAATCTGATTCTGACTCAAAGCAAGATTATTAAATGCCACCTGCAAAGCAAGGAAAATGAACATTAACGACAGGGCCTTACTATAAGTATGCTCATTAATCTCTGGTTTAGACACAAGCACGCAGAATATACCGATGGCTATCGGAACAAGCAGCGCCAAAACATTCATCATATAGCCCTCTTCCAAGTCGTACTTTTCATATTTATCCAACACGAAGTTGCCCATAAAGTCGACAATATCGGTACGTAGCACGAGCGTTGCAATTGCTACCATCATAATGATGATGGTTTGCCACCTTGACAATCGCAAATCCATCAAGAAAAGGATGGGAAGAAATACAATCGCCGAGTTATGGAATGTATAAGCAAGAAGGACTAACATAATACCGACAATCAGACGCAAAATCTTATGCGGGCTTTGTTCCTTCCCTTTCTCCTCACAAACTTTAGCCCAAATAACAGGGACAGTACATATTGAGACAGCCAATATCTGGCGCAAACCCGACATAGACATCGTGAACAGTCCAATCGTCATATAGATAAAAAGGCTGAAGTATATGTTGGTTGAAAAGTGTTTGAGGAACAGTGCCAGTATGAAGCATACAAAAGCAGCCACCACAGCATTAAACACCCAGAAGGGGGCACCGATAATATCATGGAAGAAATAACTGAAAAGGTTGTACCCTGGTTCGGTGATTGCATTTTCTGCCGATAACATGTCAAAAGCACCGACATACCGAGTAAAATACGATATCGTGTCCGATCCTACCGACACCGACTTTAGTGCCATAATCAAAAAAAGTGGCAAAACAGCGAAAAAAAGCCGTTTGTTAGTTATCTCTTTCCTACCAAAAGCGAAAAACAACAACCAATAGAAAAGAACAAGGAAATATAAAACCATAAGCGCTTTACTATTCAGTACTGGATTGCTTCTTGAACTCTGTCGACAAAAAGGTCTCTGTGAACAGAGTTCTTTTCGTCATCTACAGTATCTGTAACCTCTCATTCACATTCATTTATGATGGATTTATACACAGAAAGCCATTCTTGCATATATGAATCATTCGATTTTCTTTCCGAAGATGTAATCAAACAATTGTTGCCGAGTGTATTGGCCAATTCTGCATCCTCTAGCAGACGAAGCATATTATTCGCTAACGCGGAATGATCTCCGCTTTCTGAAAGGAGGACGCACTCTCTTTCTTTGTTTAGCGCAGGTGTTGCAGGCGTAAACGTTGTCAATACCGGCAGCCCGTTAGCCATTGCTTCTCGGACGGTACTGGAAACCAAATCCACTTTTAAAGGCAAAAGTGCAAACCTGGATTTTCTAACCTGATTGATTACGTCTTCGTGTGTATCCAAACGGCCTTCAAAGCGTACAGAGCCAGAAATTCCCAGTTCTGCCACCCTGCTAACCAAGCCGGAGATAAAACCGGGTGTTCCTCCGCCCACAATGTCCAATGTTATTTCAGGATGCACGCGATGTGCAATAGCAAAAGCCTCAACGGCCCAATCAGCCGCTTTATCGATACTGCTTGCGAAATACACGAAGTCAAAAGACGTCTCTTTGTTTTTTTCCTTAATTGGCTCAGTCACGGCCAATGCTGTCCTATGTATGGTGGCAGAAGGATTTATCTGCTTGATAATCTCGTGAAAGGCTGTCGCTGGAGATCCTATATGCTTCGCCTTTAAAAGGATTTCATGTTCGACCTTCCGCCTGAAATCATAATCCCCCTCTCTCATGAAATAATTCTCCCTAAAGTTTGGAGAAGAGAGTAATGTCTGGAGTTGTACAATATATGGAATACCATCTGGTATATCCATCGCCGCCAATGAATAATTGGGATTCTCTGCACCAATAATGTGGACGATATCAGGATTAATCGCTTCAATCTCCTTCCTTATATGGGCTCGGTTCTTTTTATACCAGTACTCATACTTACCGAATAAACGCTTACGAGCCTCTAGATAAAGGAACGATGGGGTATCTCTAAAGAAGTAATAATGCACCCCACGCTGAATGAATCGAACTTCCGAAGGAACAAGATAGTGATAGGGAGCGATTATAAATAGTTCAACCTGGTCAACCATTCTCTCCATCGCGGTAATCCCGTTTGTATTCCATACAGCAAAGTCTGACTTTTCCTTACTGGGATTATGCAGAATCCACCTGATGAACTGTTCGTCAAACGGCACACGCTCTGGCAAATACTGCCTAACCTCCTGGTTAGACAGATGACATACCCAAACGACCTTTATTCTCTGCTTCAATCTAACTCTTTATTTCTTTGAATACGAACATCTTCGGTTTGCTCGGTGTCCACAGCAATACCCGATAAAGATCCAATTCTATTTCTCTCAATCCTCGTACCCCTGCTCTCCTTGCGGATATAAACACCTTTCCCTTTGGTCTTGAGAATATTTGCCAGAATCGCCAGTCCCTTGGAATCTATGACATACACGCCACTGGAACAATTCTCAATCGTGTTACTCTTTATCACGACATTATCCGCGCCATCAGCGATTAGTACTCCCGCCGATGCATCTCTGATACTATTCTTTTTCACGATCGCCAACGGAGATGTCACGATTGTAATTCCGTTATTCTTCCCGTTAGCGATGATAGTGTTTCCGGTGATCTTTGCCCCCGCCCTTACCACCGATAAGGTGGCATTTTCCGTTTCACTACAGTCGATATAGCACTTGTTTACAACTATTCTCTTCTTTGCTGATTTGCTCCCCCCGCACGATATTCCACAACCAATCATTCGGCAGTCCGTTATGCTCACCGTACAATGCTCATCCCTATTATTGGGTTCCACATCAACGGCATAGGATTGTTTCCGATTGTTGACCATCGTGCATTTCTCAATGCGTACGTCCTCCGCATAGACCACGGCAATTGATTGCCTTGGATTGGTTGCATTCCGTCCACAGTCTTTAAAAAAGCAGTTACTGATACGAATCCTTTCACAAAACCTGTCTTTTCCACCTCGTCCAAGATAAATACCATCGCCTCCAATTCCAATCAAAGAACAATCCTCCACCACCAAGTTGCGTACGCCACACATATAGATTCCTGCCGTATATTCAGATACTGCATCAACAAGCAATCCATTGAAAACAATCTTCCTGATACTGATATTGCAATCCCAATCCGCATCCGACACCTGCGAATGCTCATTATACAGGATGAAGGAATCTTTTGTTTGTTTGATGGTACTTCCCTTTTCACCAAATAACTGCGTATCGGAATGTATAATCAGTTTACCACTGATAAGATACTCACCGGGAGGCAGGAACACCTTGCCCCTACAGTCTAAAGCCGCTTGTAAAGCCTTTGTATCATCGTGAACTCCATCAGCCTTCGCTCCAAACTGCTGGGGGGTAATGGAGGCATATGAAAAAGACGTAAAAAAGAATAGAGAAAAAATAGACAATACGAAATGAATGTGCATATAGACTAATGATTACAACAGTTCCAAAGAAAACTCATTGCATCTTCTATTTTAAACTCAGTTCTGAACAATGTAAGGAACCAATATGCTGCGGCACAAGAGACGGAGAACCACATCGCATACTCCTTTTTCTCTAAGAACGCCAAGAGCCCCAGCGAATGAAATATGGCTTACAATACATCAATCATTTTCAAATACTCTGGCCACTCTCCCATATCTTTCCAAGAATGTTCACTAACAGGGAAACATCCGACACGCCCACCCTTTTTCTTAATCTTCTCCATCAAATGGGTTATGTGATAAAACTCCCCTTCTGGTATCTCTTCAATACAATTGGGGTTCAAGATATAAACGCCCGTATTTACCTGATATGTCAACTCTGGTTTCTCACTGAGAGAGACCATCAATCCATCCTCTCCCGTTTCTATCACGCCATATGGAATTTTAAATGACTTGACCATAGTGACAATAGTGAGATCGTTATGATTACTCACATGGTAATCATATACATCCCGGTAATCTTGCTCATTTATACTATCGCAGTTAGAAACAAAAAAAGGAGTGGTAATCTTACCTTTAAGAAGAGAGACACTCCCAATAGTCCCTAACGGTTTCTCCTCTTGGAAAAAATCGATGTCGTACTTGTGGTCTAACTGACTGAGGTAATACTTCATTAATTCTGCCTTATAGTTAACCGACATATAGAACTTCTTACAACCTATAGACTCAAATTGGTCAAGGATAGTTTCAAGGATTGTCTTATCTCCGATCGGGACCAACGGTTTAGGAATAACATTGGTTATCGGCTTCAAGCGAGTTCCTTTTCCTCCAGCCATGATAACAACCGGCAAGTCGATCTTTGGACGCAGGTCTGTTTCTTCTTTCTCAAAAAGATCATGCCAGAAAATCACTCTTTCCAATCCTCCATCCTCATCAAGTACGGGCATACATTCAGCACGCAACGCCATCATTTTCCCCCGGATAAGATCCATCGATTCGCCAACATAAGCGAACTTTTTATTGCGGTCTACGACAGAAGAAACTGGGGTATCCAATGCGATATTATTGACAATTGCCCTTTGGATATCACCAATAGTAAGAATACTGACAAACTGCTCTGCATCAAATACGAAAAGCATCTTAACCTTTTCCGTATCCATCTGCTTCAAGGCCGCCAGAAGGGTTTTGTCTGATAGGATAATACGATTCTTTATACTATTATGATTCTCCATATCAACAATTCTTTTATCTAATTCTAATCCCAAACGGTTCCAATAATCGCTTTGATTCATCAAATTCCTCAATATGAAACACCTTACAAACGACAAGAAAAACTACCACACCAACTATTAGTTGTATAGGTAGAATAATCCAATTGCTTAGGGGCAAGTATTTAAAGAAATACACTGAAAGCGCCACAACAAAAGCGACCCAATAACTGGGCGCAATATCTTTAAGTTGCATCCATGAAGAATACCCTAAAAATTTGCCCGAATAATAACTATTGAGAAAAAAAGCGATCAATCCTGTAGCGAGGTTTAAATATAGCATTGGAAGGATACCCACAAATGCTCCAACAAATAGAGGGGCCAGCCCTATGATTTTCTTAATTACTTCCAAGCCGAGGAACAAGTCACTTCGCCCCTGTACTTGTAACATATTTAAATTAATGGCATGAAGGGGATACAATGACCCGGCGATACATATTAAAGGCAAATAAACAGCAGCCTCATGCCATTGGGGACCAATGAGACAATATAATAACGGTTCTGCGATTGCTCCAACAGAAAGCATGCATACTGCGGTGATGAACATAGTAGTTTTAATAATCCTTCTATATGCTGCGACTAATCGAGCCTTATCATCTTGAATATCGCTCAAGACCGGGTAAGTAACTCTCTGGATAACTGCAGTTAGATTGCTGGAAAACAATTGCGAAAAGCCTTTTGCTCTTGTGTATTGTCCCAATGTCGCCGGACTGTAAAATTTACCAACAACCACTTGATATAATTCTTTCCAGATCGTATCCAGCAAACTACTAACAACCAATTTCCAACTGAAGCCAAACAACTCATTGAAACTCCTTTTTGAAAAGCGAAGACGAGGAGCCCAATGGTTGAAAAACCATAATAAAATGGTTCGTAAAGACTGACTTGCTAAACTCTGAGCGACTAACGACCACACTCCACATCCATGAAAAGCCATCACAATGCCAATAACACCACTACAGATGGAGGCAATTATAGTAATTAAAGTCTGTGTTTTAAAATCAATACGTTTCGTAAGTCGGGTCTGCTGAACAATCGCCAGGGCATTTATAATCAATCCCAGCGAGGAAACCCGTGTTAAAGAAACAAGTTCATCCCGTCCGAAAAAAGAGGCTATAAGCGGAGAACAAAAATAAATGATGACATACAAAAACAAACTCATAAATAGATTAACTATAAAAGCCGTATTGTAGTCATCCTCTGTAACATCCGTTTTTCTAATGATGGCTGGTCCGAAGCCTCCACTAAGTAAGACTGTACATAATGTCGTGAAGATTGTTATTATTCCTATCAAACCATAATCGTCAGGAGATAGAAGTCGCGCAAGGACAATGCTCACGATGAACGTCACTCCGTACTGCGCAACATTGTCTATCCCACTCCAGGCAACTCCTCTTACGGTTTTTTCTTTTAATGAATACTCAGCCATCGGATCAAAAAAGTCCTGAATCCTATTTACAACGTTGAATAATACTATAATGGAGCCTTCCGATACTCGGGATTATGTAAAAGGATGTTGCGGATAAACTAATACAAAGAGTCTCAGGACTATCATTCAAAAATTAGTATGTTTTAATGATATCTCGTATCTCTTGAGATACACCATATAATTGCTCAATACTTATAAACTCAGGAGTATCAGTGAGCGAATGAACTGGATGCGGACACGACGGCACGCAATAATCGTGAAAATTCAGGTAAGGAATACCAACATTATAAAAAGACGCAAAATCCGAATACATCCCTGTCAACCTCTCCCGAAGCACATAGTTAAACCTCTCTCTAGATTTTGTCTTCTCAGCTTCTATCCTTACTCTTCTTTCAGAAGAAAACTCCAAAAGCATCTTATGCTCATCATTAAACTGATGCCCCATCGTATCAACATTAATATACAAGATTGTACGCATCTTTTCTTCTTGAGAAAGAGTTTGACAATAATGCGTGGATGCCCGAAATGGAACCTTTTCGAAAACCTCTTCACTCCCCCAGAGAATTATTCTTATTGTTTTCTCTGTATCGAGTGCATCCTCATACAAATCTTTTAGCAGAATTAAAAGGGTTACCGTCCCCGAACCATTGTCATTTGCTGCAGAATAATGACTTGATCCCATTGACTGTTTCGCACCATCAAAATGCGCCCCAACTATTATTGTACTATCAACGGTACCGGGAATCGTCACAATAATACTGCGGATATCAACCCCATTCTCTGTTTGGAATTGCTGCACTTCAGGAGCATATCCCATTTGTGATACTTCTGAGAGTAGAAAACTGAATGCTTTTTCACAACCCAAAGTGCCAACTTTACGTCCCTCAAATGCTCTACTACATAAAACATCCAGACAAATCCGACCATACTCAATAATCTTTTCAGAAAAACTCTTATTCGCATCCAAAAAACAAGCATGTGGACTAGTCTCTATATCAAGGTCCAACCGCTGACATGATAAAGCACAAAAAAGAATAGCGACGAACAAACAACGAAGAATTGAATTCATCTCAATAATGGTATTGATTGGATTGCAGTATGATAGTTCTTTCCATAAAAAAACTCACTCCTGTTTCAACCTTCATTGGGATTACCAATACCTTCGATTTTTCTTATAGGTAGCACCGTCATCTTTTGAGTTCTCAGCAACATTGTTCCCCAAGTCAAGCCCAATCCAAATGCAGAACATATCAAAACTAATGGTCTTGACCGTAATTCTTCCGCGAGATTATATGTCATTAACATCGGAATTGATGCTCCGCCAAGATTGCCAAACTCTTGCAGGTCATATGGCACTTTATCAACAGGGAGTTTCAGTTTCTTGACGATACGGTCAACTATTAACTTATTAGCCTGATGAATAAGGAAATAATCAACATTTTCCGTAGTTAATTGATATTTCTCCATCAAGTTCTTGATACTGATAGGTGGCCTAGAAATGGCAAAAGAAAGGACATCCATACCGTTAATAAGCGTATCTTTCGGAGCCCTTACAATCCCATTTCCAAAGTCTTCCTCAATGAATGATTCTTCTGTAATAGGATGCCTATATCCTCCATGAGGTGTCATCAAAGCCATGTACTTTTCACCCAACGTATTGAAATCTATTATGATATCTTCAGCATCTGGTTCATACTCCAAGGCCATAGCCGTACCGCAATCACCAAATAACGGCACTCGACTCTTATCTTTCAAAGACCCCATACGTAAAGCGGTATCTCCAATTAAGAGCAAAGCACGTTTCACAGTACCAGAACTCAACAGATTCCCCGCCACATTAATAGCATATACGCTACCGCAACATCCCATCGGTATATCTAACACAAATGTACTAATGGGCAGACCTAGTCTATGCTGAAGGATACTAGATGTAGGAGGAGTCCTGTAATCACCTGTTACTGATGCAAAAACCAGCACATCAATACTATTCTTTTCCCAACCTAAACCAGCAATCAAACGTTCTGCCGCATCGAAACACAGATCCGAAGCGCAAATACTATCAGGCCCAATATACCGGTTTTTAATGCCAACCGTATTATCAAATACTTCTGCATCTTCTGCCGATAACACAGCGAAATCTGCAGTCTTAACCGGATTATTAGGCACCGTCCCCGTTACACCGCGGACTATCACATTTTTGATTTCCCAAAAAGCCATTAAAGGAAGATCTCGTATTTGGTCAATATCATCTTAGCCTTATCATAAGAGGTGAATTCTAGAATATCTTCCGCATCCAACATGATGTCAAACTCATCCTCTATCGCCGTTGTCAAACTAAGTTGATGGATGGAATCCCACCCTTCAACAGAATTCTTATCAAAACAGCAATTCAGCGAATCCTCGTTAACTGAGAATACATCGCAGAAAATCCGATTTAATCTTTCTAAATTACTCATTGAATCCTAATATTTTATTGAATTGTTGGTCATAAGGGGTGTTCCCTTCCGGGAAAAAACTATAAAACAGATCATAATTATGAATACTCTCTTCCCTTGTCAAGGGCGTTCGAATAGTTTCATCGGTCATATCTTCCTCAATGGAATAAACATAATAGCCTTGTGAAACGAAATGCTTGTATAAAATGCTGTCTTTAAAGAAAAAGATTTTAATGCCACTTCTAATACATAGGTAGATATTCCCTAAACCAGATTGACGAAGCATCCCAAAAACGGCATGTGAGCATCCTAACACAAGCGATTTATATTGGTCGAAAGGAAGGACTTCTTCTATGCAATTCGTTTTTGCATTCTTGAAAACCGCGTTTGATTTGACTGCTTCTTTCATCTTATAGGACCCATAACTCAGAGGGATATGAATAATCCTATCTCTCATATCCAATCGTTTTAAAGCGTCAATTACATCCAAATGGTTATTAGAGATATGTGCAGAGTGTTCGAGCAATATATGACCCGATTTCTGATGTGCCACGATTGGTTCTTTAACTCCTATCCCCTTAATCCTAAAAGCTTTAGCATGTAAACACCTGTTCTTTCTCTTTAACTCATCTAGTTCTACTGGAAGCGGGGTGAAGGCAAAATCAATACGAGCCAGCATTCTCCTCAAATAATCTGGGCGTCTATACAAAAGATTCTTGATATTCTTAATAATATCGTAGAACTTGGGATAATAAAACGAAAGACTCACACCTAATCGCGAACGGAGAGTACTACAATCGCTTAAAACAAACTGATAGGTTCTTGGCATCAGTATTCTCATACGCATTAATGGAGCATACCCAAAACAGTTTTCATATATCTCCATTCCATACACCCACCACATCACCTTTACCCCATCTCGTATATAATCAATAGCTTTTAAAAAATCCGGCCAGAGCCCATGGAGATAAATAATGTCTATCTTATCGTCATTTACAATCTTCCCCCATGTATCTAAAGAACCTGTTTGAATGATTTTTTCTTTGTTCTTGATATACTTAAAATCTTTATCAGCCCCCAGGTTACCCATTAAATATACCTGCTCATACTCTTTCATTTGCTCAAACTTGGGGAAAACGTGATCAAATAAAATGCCATCGAAAAGGAGATGAAGGATTACATGCTTCCCATTATGCATAATAAAATGGATTTATTGATTTATCACTTTCCCTGATTCGTTGCGTAATATCGTAGGAACCACTTCCACCTCTATCATTTGATGAAACAAGTGGGTCTTATCTTCTACGAAATCCGGTAAAATCTCTTGCAACGTCGAATCAGTAACAAGTATTATCAGTTTTTCATCATTCCCCTTACAGAAGCAGTCGATTCTAAACTCTTCTTTAATCATTTGCTCAACTTCATCTAATCCAATACGCAATCCGAATATCTTCAAGAAACGTTTCAATCGCCCGATGATGAAGTAATAGCCGTCCGCATCCCGCCGGGCCAAATCCCCAGTATGCATGACACCGTTATTCTCGTCACCCTTCATTAAGTCCTCTCGGCATGAGGCATATCCCAGAGTCACATTCTCTCCACGATAAACCATTTCTCCTTGAGCTTCTCCTTCAAATGTCTCCTTCCCATTATCATCAAGAATGGAAAGCTGGCCACCCGGTTCTGCAATTCCAATGCTGCAAACCTTCTCCAACGCTTTCTCGGGCGGTAAGTAGGCCATGCGGGCTGTGCACTCCGATTGCCCATAAGTGGCAATGAACTGCTTCCCTTTTTCGTGCGCATATTGCGCCAGAGTATTCCACATCGCCTCAGTCAACTTTCCACCGCCTTGAGTGATGACCTTCAGGTTGGGCAGATCCATGCGCGTAAAACGCATCTTGGTAAGGATCTCATAGCTGTAAGGAACGCCGGTAAAACTGGTGGCTTCTTTCAACATGCTCCAAAAACCTCTGTCCAGCAAAGAACGATTACTGAGAAGAAGCGTAGAACCGGCCAGCAAATGAGAAGCAATTACGGAAAGGCCCATGGTGTAGTGCATCGGCAGTATTGCCATAGCCTTCTCACTGCCATCCAGCTTGAAAAGCCGCCGTACATTGTCCGCATTGGCTTCAATGTTACGGTAACTGTGCCGTACCAGTTTGGGGCTGCCCGTCGAACCGCTGGTTGGTAACAGCAAGGATAATTCTTCGTACATAGGAGTCGGACCGTTCTCCGTCTTGACCAGACTGTATTCCCATGCGGAGAACACGATCTCCTTGCCCATTTTTGCGGCCTTATCCTCAGGCATCCACAAGTATTCAGGCTGATACAGATCATAAAGATGATTATATAACCCTTCCTCCGTTGACGCGCTGATGATTAACGGCACGATACGATTGCTGAGAGCCGCCGTATAACCCAGCAGTGAACCGATACGGTTTTCTGACAAGATGAAAATGAGCGAGCGCTGTGGCAGATACCTGGCGAACGTTTTGGCGAAGTCGCATATGTCTCCGTAAGACACAGAGCGCTCACTATCATCAATGACAGCGATCCGTTGCAGTTCTTTTCTATCTAAATCTAGAAACACCGTTTTATCCTATATTGTTGCACAACCATCAACTCCCAGTATCTGACCGCTGATATAGTCAGCCCGGTCCGATGCGAGGAAAGAAACGGCATTGGCGATATCCTGAGGGGTTCCCAATCGTCCCAAAGCAATCCGTCCGATACGTTCGTCAATCTTATTACCCGTCGCCTCATAGAGTTCCTCAAATCGCTCGGTCCTGACAATACCAGGAGCTACGGCATTAACACGGATATTCATCGGTGCCAATTCTTTAGCAGCGGACTTTGTTATGGTGATGACCGCGCCTTTTGATGCGGAATACGCTACCTGACCGGGAGAACCGACTACGCCCGTCACTGAAGCCATGTTGACGAAGCACCCGCCGCCATTTCGTGCCATGAGTCGCGATGCAATTTGTATCATGTCGATTACGGCAAACACATTCACCGCATACATCTTCTCCAGCAGCGGTTTCGTCACCATTCCCAGTTTCTGGTTCTGGATGATAGCCGCGTTATTGACCACGACGTCAATCCGTCCTTCAGCCTTGTAAATGCTCATAAGGCCCGCTTTGAGCGCCGTGCTGTCCGTTACGTCAAAACAGATGGGCTTGGCTCCTTCGACATCCGGTTCAGTTAAGTCGTTGACATAAACGATTGCACCGTCAGCAATGAACTGCTCTGCGACCACCTTGCCTATTCCCCGACCTGCACCGGTAATTAAAGCCACTTTGTTTTCCAGGAGTTTCATTTCTAAATCTAACTCAATGTCATTCCACCGTCGATTTTCAGTGCGGTTCCCGTCACGAAGGAAGCAGCGTCGGACAGCAGATATACGATACCGTTAGCGACATCCTCCGGCTTCGCAAAGCGCCGAAGAGGATAATTCTGCATTTCCCGCTGCTTCTCTTCTTCCGTGAAGGAACCAATAAGAGGCGTCTCTACCATACCGGGATTCACACTGTTGCAACGGATTCCCTTGGGGCCGAACTCCAGCGCCACTGTGCGCATAAATGCATCTATTCCGCATTTGGTGGTAGCATAAATGGCATTCCCGGGAGATACACGGAATACACCGGCTGCAGACGCCGTGAAGACAATCGATCCCCCTTTCGCAATCTTCTTTTTCTTCAACAGGGTCCGTGTCAAAAGGACAGGAGCATTCAGGTTAATCTTCTGGACCCTGACCAGTTCTTCTTCCGTAATAAACTGGGTAAGCGTCAATTTCATGACTCCCGCATTGCAAACCAAGCCGTCCAATTGAGGACAAAATTGCACCAGGGCATCAATCTCATCCTGACGGGTCAAGTCTGCCACGAAAAGCAGGTTCTCACCACCGCACGAAGGGGAGGGCAGCGAAGCGACTATCTCTCGCAAGGCATCCTCACGTATATCTGTCAACACAACACGTGCCCCCATCGCAAGGCAGGTTCGTGCAGTAGCCTCCCCAATTCCTCCGGCTCCACCGGTAATCAGAATCGTTTTCCCATCAAGAGCAAAAGGATTATCAGACATTATGCTTTAGATTGAACTATGTTAAATAAGTCCTCAATAGTCTCTGCTTTTTTCATATCTTCCGCACCAAGGGTAATGCCATATTCCTCATCAACCATTAAAATAATGGACAGACCAATAAGTGAGGACCATTCATCCAAATCACGGAATCTCGTTTCAGGAGTAAACACTTCAGCCTCAGTTTCGTCAAACTGATCTGCAAAATTCTGGACAAAAACACTTAATTCCATATTACTTTATATTTGATTAACAATCAACTACATACTATTTAACATTAATTAACCTTGATGCTGCGGACATGTATTGCCCCGGCTTCTTGATATCGGATACAACAATTGAACCCGGCGACAACCAGACATCATCACAAATCGTTATTCCGTCGGAGACTACCACTCCCACACCAATAAAACAACGTTCTCCAATGGTTACATTACCGGCAGTAGTTACTCTAGTAGAAAAATAACAATGCTTTTTCACATATCCCCCATGATTAACAATAGAATGAAGTGTGACAAGCACATTATCTTCTATTGTAGAATGCTGTCCAATATAAACACCATCAGAAAGTTGAATTCCCTCTCCAAGTGTCGCTGTGGGATGAACATAGGCTGATGGGGAGATAATATTGGCAAATGGGACAATACCCTTAAACCGATTATACAGTTTCTCCCTTACCTGAAAATTCAAATAGCCAATAGCGATGTAAATACAGTCGAATGTGCCGCTGTTATACAAATCAACCACATCGTCGTCACTTCCAAGGACGGGAAAACCGCCTATAAGCGTTCCTTTTTCGCAATTCCCATCAAAAAAACCGACGACCTCATATTGATTCCATAACTGTACCCGTTCACACAAATCAACAGCCAAGTCTCCTGTCCCTAAAAAAGCAATTCTCTTCATTCTAAAAGTTTGTAAATACTCTATTCAACGTTAATCATGTCAAGAATTCTAGCCTCATACTCGCTTAGAATAGAGTCAAGATTCTTATAGTCATTGGCCTGAACAATAAACTGTCCGTACCTATTCAAACTGCTGGTGATAGGGTGAATCTCATCGCCCTCCTTAAAGGAAAACGAAAACTCTACAACTCCAGGCCATTTGTTCACTTCTCTAATGGAATTACTTATGGCTTTTACTCTTCCTGATGGCAGATTCAAAAAACACACGCCGGATGCTCTGCTAAAACGGCCAGAAGAGATATCGACCATTTCACCTAATGATATACGCAGCAACTGGTCTTCCATATTTATTCCAGAGGAAAGAGGGACAAGTGTCGATGTTATATAATCGCCACCCAACCGAGGACTTGTCTCGATAACAACAATACCTTTATCTGTTATCTTAAGTTCAGTATGTGAAGGACAATTCTCAAACTTCAGCGCCTCACCTATCTTGACCAAGATTGCATGAATGGCCTCTTTCTGCTCATTAGTCAATCTAGCGGGCTGTTTATGTCCCAACTCCACGTTGTATGGGAATTCTGTCGTTTTCTTTTCCGTGAACTGAATCACCACACTCTCCCCACCGTAATGCAACCCTTCAATGCTATATTCAGGTCCATCGATAAACTCCTCCACAAGCACAGTATCCAACTTGGAAACCTCAAACGCTTCGCGCATGGATGCGTCCAGTTCTTCTTTACAATGGCAGAGTTTTACGCCACGACTCCCAGAGTTGTCTCTGGGCTTCACTATTACAGGATACTCAAAGTCCTCCACTTCTCTGACTGACTTGACCAACCTACCCTTGGCGCAAGGAATTCTCCCCTCCATAAAGCGTTGTTTCATCAAAAACTTGTCGGTACTCCACTGTGCTGTGTCAACAGAATAAAATGGGAAGCCATACTTCTCCGCCACGCGCGCCATCATCACAAGAGGCTTATCTGTTGCAGCAGTTACTATGGCATCGATACCATATTTATCAACTACAGCACACGTCCCTGAAAAATCTTGACCGCCCACCACTTCAAAGGCATCCACATCATCCTTGCCAACAGCATCCTCGGCCGGATCAATGCCGACAGTAAATAGCCCCATCCGTTTAGCCCTATTGATAATGGACTTCTGTAACGGGCCGACCCCGAAGATGAGGACGGCTTTCTTTCCCTGGTACATTACCGAATCTCTTTTACGGCTTTCTCGAATGTATCACAGATGAAGTTGATTTGCTCTTCGGTAAGCGCCGCATACATCGGAAGGGTAATCTCATTATCTGTTACATAATCAGTTTTTGGCAGCACGGCGCCATAATCCTTATACGTAGAGAAATGATGCGCTGCCGGATAGTGAACAGAGGTCTGAATTCCCGAAGCATGGATAAACTCACGGATCTTGTTTCGGCGCTCTTTATTGCTATTCAACAGCACAACCGGCAGGATATAGTTGCTCACGAACTCCGTGTTCTCCGCAAATGGAACGACCACGTCTTCAATTTTACTCAGCCTTTCAAGATACATCTTACGCACTTTGATCCGTGTCTCCAAATCACCCTGGAGTTTCTTCAACTGTTCAATGGCAATGGATGCACGGATATCATCCATACGAAAGTTATAACCTAAACAGGTAATATCATACTCTGTGGCATGTCCGCTGGCACGTTGGTAACTCATCGTGCTCATACCGTGGGAACGGATGAGGCGGGCTTTCTGCGCCATCTCCTCGTTATTGGTGATAAACATACCGCCTTCACCTGTGGAGATGTTCTTGTTGGAAAAGAAACTGAAAGCGGCACAATCACCAATGGTTCCTAATTTCTTGCCTTTGTATTCTGACAGAGGGCCGTGACAGGCATCCTCAACCACTTTGAGGTTATGCTTCTTGGCAATGGCCATAATCTCATCCATTTTGGCAGGAAAACCTGCCATATGAACGACGACAATACCTTTTGTCTTTGGAGTAATCTTGCGTTCAATGTCAGCAGGATCAATGTTAATATGGTCTGGTCCGACAATATCAGCGAATACAGGCGTAGCCCCAACATAGCGGATGCAGTTGCAGGAAGCGGCAAAGGTCAAGGATGGGCATATCACTTCGTCACCGGGTCCAAACCCACACACCATACAGCAAACATGCAATGCATCGGTGCAATTGCTCATGCTCACTGCGTATTTCACCTTCCAAAGGTCTATAAACATCTGCTCAAGTTCAGCATTCTTCGGGCCAGTGGAAATCCAGCCCGATTTAATGGTATCATATGCGGCTTGAGCCTCTCGCTCATCGAAATTGAGATTGAAAAGAGGAATTTTGTATGCCATTTAAACTAGGGATTGTCGTATGACCAAAATGTGTATGTGTTAAGAATACACCTCTATTTCACTGTATTTTGGGGTATAGTCTCTCCACATTACACTCCAAGTCTCCGAAATACCATGAAAAAAGTGATTTACAATCTGCCTAACTAGCAGCACTTAATCCATGAAGTCAAGGATATCTTGAACAGTCTTGAACGCCCGAATTTGTTCTCCGTTAAGTTTCTTTCCAAATTCGTCATCCATAAGCACGATAAGCGAAAGTTTTGCCATCGAATCGTATTCGTCGATACTGTTCAGTTCCGTTTCGGGCTTTAAGGTACCACCATCAAGTTCCAGCATGTCTTCTAACAATGCGATTTTTTCTTCTTGTGTCATTTCTTTTGGGATTTAAGTTGTTAAACGATATTGCTTTCAATCATATAGTGACTCCGCCGTCTATCACCAGCGAATGACCTGTCACCCAAGCCGCTGCATCAGACAGCAGATAGATAATACCATAGGCTATATCTTGAGGTTCTCCGTAGCGTTTCAATGGATAAGTCTCCATATCGGCTTTATGCTGTTCCTCACTTAGAGCACCGCCCTTAATTAGGCTTGTATTAACCATGCCTGGAAGCACGCTGTTGCAACGTATTTTTTTAGGCGCAAGTTCAAGGGCAAAGAATTTCATTGTACTATTCAATGCTGCCTTTGAGGCACCGTAAACACCATTTCCAATGGTTATGGAATCAATCCCACCGATGCTTGCAACAAAAACCAGAGAAGCCCCATCTTGAATACATTTTTTCTTCAAGAGAAGTCTGACAAGTTCAACGGGCGCAAAATAGTTGATATCAAATGTCGGTTCAATCCTTTGGCGAGTGGCCAGTTTCATGGGAATGACATTTCCCTGACCAGCACTCAAAACAAGGCCGTCAAGTTTCCCAACATTCTCAACAAGCGAAGCCAAAGATTCGGTATTGGTTAGATCTGCGGGAATCGCCTGGTGCCCGTCTCCTTCTAGAGTGGACAGGGCCTCATGCAAACGCTCAACATTGCGACCCGTTAGCACAAGTAAGGCACCCATACGACTGCACTCTAAAGCAGTAGTTCGGCCAATACCCGATGAGGCTCCTGTCACCAGAATTCGTTTTCCGGCAAGTGAAAAGGGATTATTCATAGAGTCCATCATCAAAGTACTCGTCAGTTTCAATTAGGGGGTATATATCCATTATATTCACATCCATAATGCCTGCAGCCCAAGACAAACCCACACCATATCCGCAGATGAGAGAATGAAGAATCTTGTCCGCCTGCTCATCTCCGTATTTCTTCACAAAACTAAGAGGAATGGAAGCGGCACTTGTGTTGGCGAATCTGTCAATCGAAATCAGCATTTTCTCCTTATCAAACCTTGTTCGTTTTGTTATCTGCTTCATTATCATCATATTCGCCTGATGAAGGGCTAAGCAGTCAAAGTCATCCGGTGAAAATCCTTCCTGTGCCATCAATTCGTTAATCAAATCGGGCGCCTGATCAATGGCGAAGTTAAAAACGCCGATCTCGTCAAACACTCCTTCAGTATCCATCTTGTCTGGGTGCTTGGCATAGCCATAAGGTCGCAAGATGGCCTTAAATCCTGAACCGTCTGTACGTGAAGCAATAACTAGTGGAGAGGCATCTTCTGTTTTTACGAGCAATGTTGCTGAGGCGGCATCGCCAAACAAGTTGCGGCTATTATCATTGCGCACACCTTTAGAAGGTGTGTCGCCAGCCAACAATAATCCGTACCTTGAATTACTGCCTTGCATAAGTGAGGCCACGATATTAAGGCCATAGACGAAGCCCGAACAGCCAAGATTTACATCAAAGGCAATACAATTGCAAGACAAGCCTAGTCTGTCCTGCAAAACACAGGCGGTAGAAGGTGACTTATAGTCGGGGTATTGTGTCGCATAAACCACAACACTAACCTCGTTCTTGTCAATTCCCTTATCTTCCAAAATGTGTTTTGCGGCAACACAAGCCAAGTCAGCGGCAGATTGCTTCGGACCACATTCATAATGTCCAGTAACGCTCGTGTTTTTCACGAAACGATCCAGCATCTCGTTATTAGAGCCATCTTTCAGTGACTCAACTGAAATCCATTTTGAGGAAACGGCACATGCCATGCCACCGATGCCAATAATAGTGAACTTGTTTGTAATCATAACCTTCTCTACATTAAGATGATAGTTTTCCTCCATCGACTGGCAAACAAGTACCTGTTATCTTCCCAGACATGTCACTTAACAAAAAAGCTACTGCATTTGCGATATCGGAAGGAGCACAAATACCTAGATACTGCCGTTCTAGTATGGCTTCATGCTCTTTTGAATTTGCTCCATATTCTTCAGCCGCTTTAGCCATTGGTGTATCTGTAACACCGGGAGCAACAGAATTAACACGGATTCCCTTGGGGGCAAGTTCCTTGGCCATACATCGAACCGCTGCGTTCATCGCTCCTTTTGAGGCACAATAAGCAGTCTTTGTAGAATTCCCCAGAAAGGCTCCCAATGCGGAAATACCGACAATACTCATCCCCTTAGGATTATACCGCCCTTTTGCCGATAAACACCTTACCATTTCCACGAAAGAGAAGAAATTGATATCCATCACTTTAAGCATGAAATCGTACTTTGACATCTTTAAAGGACGAACCGCCCCAATTCCGACACAATGAATAAAGCCATCAACAGGTCCATTTTCATCAATGATGCTCTTTATCATTGCTTCAATTCCATCAATGTTAGAAAAGTCACAATGATACGCCCTATTATCAACTCCAGATAGCAAGGACATTGTGTTGTTAAGATTCTCATCACTAATATCTAGTAATAAGATCCTTGCTCCGAGACTGTTCAGTACTCTAGCTGTTTCTGCCCCAATGCCTCCTGCTCCAGATACGATAAATAACTTCCCGGAAAAATCTATTCCCATCATAATGAATATCCTCCATCAATTACAATTGAAGAACCCGTGATTGTTCTTGTTGCGTCGCTTAAAAGAAAAGCGACCACATTGGCTACCTCCTCTGCTGTAGAATGCCCTAGGGGTGTCATCTTTTCAGCAAGGCCTTCGTTGATGGCTGTTACATCCATGATATGTTCTTTTTCAAAATCCGTATCAACGACACCTTTTTGAATAGAATTGAAACGAATACCTTTATCTGCGAGTTCAACTGCCAAGCAACGAATTGCCGCATCAAGCGCGGCCTTTGATGAACAAAAAACCATCTTTGCTTTCATCGCTCGGATACTACTTATTGAGGACAAGGCCACTACACTAGAACCATTATTCAGCCCTTTATTCTTTCTTAACACCCTCATCGTCTCAACAAAGACCGCATAATTATCGTTAATGATTTCTGATACAACATCAGGTTTTACGAGTTGAAGCGGTCTGAAATCACTATGCATAAAAGTAAACACAAAGCCATCAAAAGGGCCGGATTCGTTCAGAATACTCCTTACATCTGATTCAATACAACTGATGTTACTTTGAGAGAGATGCACCAATTCTGCCCCTAAATCAGTAAGTTTTCCGACAATCGCCTTGTCAATACCAGAATTCTTCCCATGTATTAGGACTCTTTTTCCAGTAAGTACCATCGGGTTATCCATACTACATCTGTAGTTTTTGGATTAAGTTCCAAATTGCCTCTGCGGAGTTGAAGTTCTCGGGGTCTAGTTCGTTGATACGAATTTGAACACCAAAAACATCATCAATCTCGGAGATAATAGAAACCACATCAAAAGAATCGAGATATCCATCATCAATTAGTGATGTTTCATTCTCAAAATCAATATCCGGGCGGATACCTTTCAAAAGAACCAATAACCTTTCCATATTACTTGACTGATTGTTTGATCATCGACAAAGTTGATTTCCCTACATATTTAAATCCCATTTTCGTATAAAGATTTGTGGCCGCCAAATTCTGCCGCTGAGTCCATAACGAATAACGAGTTGTATCATTTTGTACCACATCCTCGATATACTGGAGAAAGAGCCCTGTCGCAATATGCTTTCCTCTGGCTTCCTTCGTTACAGCAAGATGATCCATCCAAAAGAGATTAGAAGCCCCTTGAGATACATGTAATGCTCCAGCCAAAGAACCATCAAGCAGTGCCACATATAATTGCTTGTTTTCTAATAAACGAAGACTCTCTTCATTCGAAATATGGTCACCAGAGAACCGATCGAACAACGCATTGAACAGATTGGTGCCAAAAGTAGCCTCGTCAATGGACTTGGCTTTCCTAATCACAACACCGTCCGGGAGGATAAACGGTCTCTCAATCGCCAAATCCTTATATCTCAATTCGTACAAGTCTCTTACTAAGTTCCTAGCAAAGCCACAACCTTCCAAGTAATTCACCACTTCTGCTGGTTCACCCATATGGCCTCGGAAAAGGATCTCCGTGGCCATGTCTTCCCCATCAATATCCAAAATCTCTTCCAAATCATTGATGTAATAATAGACTCTCCAGAAACCATCCTTCTTTACCAATAGAAAAGCATTCTTTTTACCACAATACTCAAACAAAGCATCGTGATCAATCATGTTTGATGCCTCTCGTTGTATATAGTCGTTCGAAAAACTGCCTCTGTTTCCGTAGCGACTAACAATTTCCTGATATCGGTCAATTGTCTCAATCTTGGCCGGCTTCATACATCTTCTTTAATTCGATTCTGTCAATCTTACCATTCATGTTGTAAGGCATAGTCCCCAGGCGGATAATAACCTCCGGGAACATATACACGGGTATCTTCTCCTTGACAATATTGATGATATCTAAATCGTTATTGTCAGAGGTAGTGTAATAGAGTATGATCTTATCGTTAGGCTGATCAAAGACGCAAGCAGCATTAGTGATCGTTGGAATCGAGTTTACTGCAACTTCGATTTCCCCCATTTCAATCCGGTTTCCCTTATGCTTGATTTGGAAATCTTTCCGTGATACAAACTCTATCTCTCCGCGCTCGTTATACTTCACTATATCTCCAGTACGGTAAACCTTGTCCTCATACAAGTCGTGAAGAGGATTCTGTACAAATACTTCCGATGTCTTTTCTTTGTTGTTGTAGTACCCTAAAGCAACTCCTGATCCTCTTACACAGAGTTCTCCTGGCTCACCAATCCCAACAAGCTTATTGTCATCGTTAAAAACAAGAATTTGTTTGTTGTGACAATTGCGACCGATGGGAATGAATTCATCATCGCTAAATTCTCGGTCTACCTCATAATATGTACAATCCACCGTAATCTCTGTCGGGCCATACAGATTAATGAAGCGGGCGTTCGGTAACTTATCCATCCAAACCTTCAACTGTTTAGCCGGCATGGCCTCTCCGGCAAATGTCACACGTTTAATATACTTCGGGATATCAACATCCAAGATATTGCTGTTCCCTACTAGCACAATGGCAGAGGTAGCCCATAAGATGGTGGTAATATGGCGTTCGTTCAGGAATGGAATAAGATGCTTCGTAAAAGTGAAATATTTCTTTCCTATGACATTTAATGTAGCACCGGCTTTCAAACAGATACAAAGATCCTTAACCGAACCATCAAAGTAGAACGGCGTTTGGTTGCCCAGAGCATCTGTCTCATCAAAATCGAAGGTATTCACCAACCATTCTGCCAAATCAATCATACCCCTCTGGCTAATGACAACTCCCTTGGGGACCCCTGTGGATCCACTGGTAAAGATTGAGTAGACGGGGTCAAGGTCTATTACTTGATCGCGAATACTTAAAAGAAGATCCTTGTCTTTATTGGACTGGATAGCCTCCGCATAATTGAAACGAACACCTGAGAATTCTATTTGATCCAGTACTTTCTCATCTGAAGGAGTAACCGTTATCGCTGCAATAGGATCGAGAACATCGCTAATAAGTTTAACTCGCTCGTAGGGCATCTTACAGTCAATGGGGACATAGAAATTGCCACTCTCTACGACCCCCATAAAACCTACCATGCACTCAATCTTTCGGTCAACAAAAACCAACACAGGCTTGCGCATCGCTCCAGTGGTCAACTTCGCCAATGTCGTCCCAATGCGCTCTGCATAATCTTTCCACTGTGCAAAAGTCAGCGCATTCTTGTCATCTGCGATAGCCGTTCTCTCTGGCCATGATGCAGCGGAATGTTCAAGATACTCGAGTATATTCGTTACCATCACTTCTTTTCGTAAAGTTGGTTGGGGTCAGTTATTAAGCCATCCTCATAAATAGCATCGTCCTCAAAAATGGGCAAAATGTCAGCCGTATTAATATCAAAAGAAGTCGCACCAAGAGAAATACCTATACCAAAACCGCATGCCATCACCTTGATAGTCTTATTCTCATTATCATTTCCATACCGGTCGCAGAGTGACACGATGGCAGAGGCTCCTGATGTATTGCCATAACGATCAAGCGTGATAGGCATACGCTCAAAGTCCATCTTGGTTTTCTTGGCAATTTGTTTCAGAATATACAGATTTGCCTGATGGAAAGCAAAGCAATCATAGTCATCTGGGGTTGTCTCCGTTTGGGCCCAAAAATCCTTGATTAAGCGGGGAACATCAAAGATGGTGAAGGTAAAAACAGACGTACCTTGGATGAATGAATTCATCAATGTACGAGGGTTCCCATCTTCACACATCACGACTTCTTCGCTGGCATGAAGGTTTCTATAGCCCCCACCAGGGACAATCATATAGCGATAACCGCTTCCGTCGCTTCTAATAAGGGCATCAATCTCATCATGCGGGTCATCAGTCTTTTCCAATAGCATCACGGCACCAGCTTCGCCAAAGAGCATCGCGGAACTACGGTCCTCAGGATAGGCAGATTTTCCAGCGGTATCGCCAACGAATAGCAGCGCTTTCTTGATGTCGCCAGTATTCATTATGGATGCTAATGTCTGCATCCCAACAACGAGAGAAGAACATCCTAAGCTAATATCGAAGCACACTGCTTCTTTTGGTATGCCTAAACGATATTGTAGCACAAAGGCCGTGGCAGGCCGGCGATAATCAGGGCTATGGGAAGAAAAGATTACGGCACCTATTTCTTCAGGTTTTACCCCCTTGTGTGACAGGAGTTCGCTTGCGGCCCTATAGCCTAAGTCACTGCAAGTCTGATGCTCTAAAGTACGGTGAGTCCCTCGGACGCCCGTCATCTGCATAAACTTCTCAACCTCTTCTTCTCCGAAAAGAGACTTGTAGGACTCTGTCTTCACCTCGTTTCGAGGCACAGCACAAGCTACACCTGCGACCCTTATGTTACTATATTTAAAAAAAGCCATAACTTAAAAATCCATTTTCCTAGCGGGATTTCCAAAGACTCTAACACCCTCTTTTACATTACTAATCACCACACTCCCTATCCCCACATATGCTCTATTGCCTATCTTCTTATGCGGTGCAACGACAGAACGACATCCAAGATACGCTTCCTCGCCAACTTCGACATAACCATTCAATACTACTCCGCCACTGAGCACCGAGTATTTCTGTACTCTTGCATCATGACCGATAGCCGAATTCAGGATAGCCACGTGATCACCTATGTACGTGTCTACAGACACACCAGTCCCTCTTGTTAAAATGCAACCAGTACCAATATGAGCATTTCTCCGCACTGTTGCTGCAGGACTAATTAACGTGATAAACTCCCCTCCTTTCCCAAGTACTATCTCTGTATAATGCTTTCTCCATTCAGGAGCACCTAAACCACAAATGAACACATCTTCAGGCTGTATCTCATAATCCTCAACAGAAGAAATGATAGGTGGATAATCTCCTAATCCATTCAACGCGTCTGCTTTGTCATCAAGAAAACCTTTGACGTCAAAATCAGATCCTGCCTCGATGCAGTTCATCGCAAGGTCATACACCTCTCGCCCAAAACCACGAGCGCCAATAATAAGTAAATGCTTCACTTTACGATTCAAGTTTGTTACAAATTTGACAACACAATATCAGAAACCGCTTCCAAATCCTCCATCGTCATACGGACATGCAACGGCAAGCAAAGGATTCGGCTAGCGATATCCTCTGACTTAGGCATAGGTACATAAGGTACCAACTTGGTGAAAGTGTTAACGGAAGGATAAAAGTATCGTCTCGGGAAGATATTCTCGGCATTCAGTGCGGCGACCACTCTCAAGGCTGTATCTTCATCTTTGAAGATGGCCGGGAAATAGCTACAATTACAGTCGGAGGTAATCTTCTGGAAACTGATTTCCGGATTTTGACCAAGAATCTCTTTGTAGCGGTTATACTTCTCCTTACGGTCTGCAAGGGCTTGATCCAGGTAGCGTAAATTGGCAATACCTATGGCGGCATGCGCTTCCGTCATCTTGCCATTGAAGCCGTCTTCCACAATGTCAGCATGGTTTTCGAAACCAAAGAAACGGATACGACGCAGTTTCTCGTCAATCTCTTTATCCTGGGTGAACACTCCTCCGCCTTCCGCGGTATTAAGCATTTTTGTGGCATGGAAACTGGTTACGGAAATGTCTCCCTGGAGGAATACACTCTTTCCCTGATACTTGGCGCCCACTGAATGACAAGCATCGTAAATAACAGGGAGATTATGCGCCTTAGCGATAGCATTGATTGCCTCGAAATCACAGTTGTTGCCAAACACATGTACCGGCATAATGGCGACAGTGTGACAGGTAATCTTTTCCTCGATCTTCTTGGGATCAATATCCAATGTCTCGGGATCGATGTCCACAAACACTGGTGTGCAATGCTCCCACATGATAGAGCTGATTGTTGCAATGAATGTGAAAGGAGAAGTAATAATCTCACCTGTCTTTCCCAAGGCTTTGATGGCCATTTGGAGCGCAAGCGTGCCATTGCAACAACTGACCATCCGGGGCACGCCGAGATACTCGCATACTTCTTTCTCAAAACGTTGCACCAGTGGTCCATTATGGGTCATAATGCCACTTTCCCATATGCCAGTCATCAATTCGTTGACTTCCTCCAAGGGAGCCAAAGTCGGCATGGTAACATAAATGGGCTTTCTCATATGTCGATATCTAAAAGATTTACTTATTGGATGTGTAAGCCTGATAACTCTTTGAATTCTTCCACCAACTTTGCTTGCTTCAAGAGTGAACGATAGTTATCTTCACGGACATCCACATCATCAATACAGCGGCTAAAGTGAAGAATCGATTTCTTGAAAGCATCATCGGCTGGAAGATTCCTTCTTTCTTCGTCATTACCCTTTCGAATGATTACCTCCGGTGTAAACCCGGCCGGTGCCGTAAGAATACGATTTGTATATAAAGTACCTTTACTGCACCATACTTCCAACTCACATTTATAATTGTGATCCATTCCAAAGGCCACCTGAGCAGTTACCCCTTCGTCATTAACCAAAGCGGCGGAACCATACATGTCCACGTTGAAACCATCTATGCTGTTAGACTGCGCATATTTCATTTTTGCCGTGGGACCGAGCAGAAGCGACGCATACTTTAAAGTATAACCACCGCAGTCAAGCAAGGCTCCTCCGCCAAGAGCCTTATTGTAACGAAAATCGTTTTGAGCCCGCATCGGGAACCCAAAGGAGATTCTGTAAAGACGCACATCACCAATCTCCCCAGATTTCACAATTGCATTCACTGCCTCCAATTGGTCATGAAACGCAAACATATAGTTCTCATGGACAGCGAGCCTTTTCCCCTTTGCGGTATTCAGCAGATCTTCAGTATTGTCAAATAAAGTTGTACACGGCTTCTCAACTAAAATATGCTTTCCCGCCAAGACCGCTTCTTTAGCCCACTGGTAATGAAGCCCGGGTGGTAATGGAAGATAAATGGCATCGATATCTGCGGAATGTATGAGGGTATTATAGCCCTCATATATCTTCACGCCATAGTTGTCGACAAACGTCTGGGCTTTGGCCCGTTCTTTATCCAGGATTTCATCAGTTGCCCCGACAAATTCTTCCTTACTGGCTATTGCCACTCCGGCATACTCAAAACAACCGGCTTCTTTCAATGCCGGAAGAAAGCGACGGAAGGCGATCTCGGATGGACAAATAATACCTATTCTCTTCATAGTTTGTTATACTTTAGCGCGGACAGAATGCTACGGGCCTGAATATTCAAGTAGTTGTTAAACTCCAAGAAATGATTGATTTGTTGGAGTGTCATCCAGATATAGTGTTCCGGTAATTCCTGTGGGAGGTCATCACCTGCTTCCACAATCATATTGCGATTCTGTTCGCGATAGAAACGTCCGCCCTCCTCTGATTGCATCACATCGTAGAGTATTTGCTCTTTCGCTGCACTCAAGACATAGTCGGTGAAAGGAGGCTTCCGCTCCGAGGCATACACATTACCTGTCAAGCACTGTACTGTCGGGGCCAATTCCATCACATCGTAATTGCCACATTCCAACTTGGCCTGAACCAAGAAGTGGTATATCCCTCCGATTTTCCGTATAATAAAAGCACACAACCCCTGCTGCATCGGTTGGACAAGTGGCTGGCACCAACTTGTAACTTCCCTACTGGAAATACTTACTTTCACGCCAATGACACGGAAATACTTCCCCTCATCATTCGAAATCTCAGCATCAGAACGATGCCATCCCTCTAACTGATCAATCGGTTTATTACTGACAAAGAGGTCATATCTGGACTTCAAACCAGAGAGCCAAGAGAGGATCTGCGACATGGTGTGAACGCCTTCCTGAGTCCTGGCCGACTTCAGCATGTCGTACCCGAAGTCAGAAAGATTCCCCAAATTTGATAAAGGCGTGAGATAGCCTATGTAGTCAATACCCGAAAGAACAGTACGGGTATCCATATTTACCATGTTGTCGTAATGCATGAATGACTTGATCTGCCCAAGGGTCATCCAGCGGAAATCCGGCAATACTTCAACTTCTTCGTCAACTTTGATGATGATATTACGATTACGCTTACGAAGGAAACGTGCCCCTTGCTCACTCTGCAACTGATCAAGCAACACATTCTCAGGTTTAACATTTACGAAGTAGTCCAGATAGGCAGGCTTCTTTCCTTTATGGACCCTTGAATAGTTGCTCTTCGTCGCCTGTAATGTGGGCGATATCTGCACACAGTTAACATTCCCCGGTTCAATCTTCGCCTGCATCAAGAAATAAAGCGTACCGTTAATCTCTTTGGTGAGGATTCCCAAATAACCAATTTCCGGTTGGTTGATGATGGGCTGGTCCCAGGCGTGATTAAAGCCATAATCTGTCTCCACATGAATGCCCTGAATCGTGAAAAAGCGCCCCGTATTATGCCTCAAGTTGCCGTCCTGATCCACATACCAACCAGACATCTCATTGAATGGAATCAATTGGACATCTACCAATACTTCTCGATTTCGCTGTCCAATCCATTGGCGAAGCGACTCGGTGCTATTGATAGGGTTATCGGTTGTGAGCAGGGATTTTATCATTCTTAGTTTATTGTATTCTGTCTTTTGTTAACTTATCTATTGACAAAGGCTTTCACTTTGGCAACGAGTAGCCAATCATATCAAGAGTATACTATTTACTGGAAAACCTTATCTGTATTAATTCTTTTCTTTACCCAACCGCCAACAAAATTACATCTTTTGATCCAAATTCTTCCCTTTTTCTTCGTGCTCGAAGTTCGGAATGAACTCCTTGATTGCCTCAACGACCTGAGCCTTGGTAAAATCGTCCTTGGCAAAGATACCTTCGAGTCTCTCAAAAAAGGCATTGACCTCGCTCATCTCGTGACGCGACGTCTGCTCAACTACACCCAGCGCCATGAAGCGTTCCAAGTCGATCCTTTCACCGGGAACGTAGAATTCTTCGTATGCTTTCTCGCCGGTGGTATCACTCTTGAAGTAAACTACGGGATATGTCTCGCTATCGTCATCCATTTTCGAAGCAAACTGCTTGGCGACCGATTCATTAGCACATTCTTTCTTAATGAATCCCTCAGCCTTCACGAAATCGTCACAGATGCTGCTGAAGGTAAGCATCTGATCCTCACCCAGTTTCGGGAAGAACACCTCTCCGGGGCGACCAAGGATGCAGGCAAGCATGCAGATTTGACCGCTTTCCTCGGGGCTGACGAAGTAACGCTTCACATCACAGGGGGCAGCAAGCGGCTGCTTCTTCTGCAAGCGGTGAAGCCAGCCGTCAGGAAGGGAGCCGTTGCTGAAAGCGACATTGGCAAAGCGGGCGGTTGTGACCTTGAAGTACTTGTTGTAAGCCATCACGAGGTCCTCCATAATCCGTTTACTGGCGCCCATGATATTCACAGGGTTGGCAGCCTTATCTGTGGATACGCAGAAAAAGTGCTTGGGAGGATATACTGTCAGCAGGTCCATCAGTTTCTTTGCCTTGATGTCGTTGTTCTCAATGAGCGCCTGGACACTGTATCGATCCTTCTCGCTGCGAACGTGCTTATGGGCAGAGAAATTGGCGACGATGTCGAAACCTTTCTCCTCACGGAAAATGCGCTCGAAAATAGGATCAGCAAAGTTAAGAGTATAGCAGCGGAACTCATCCGGGACATAGAGCCCCTCCGTGCTGCGCACATCGCGCACCAATTCAGCGAGGCCGTTCTCGTTGAGATCCACGACAACGATGCTTTTAGGTTCGAAACGCAACACCGCCTTGATGAAACTCGAGCCAATCGAGCCTGCACCTCCAATGACGCATACTTTCTTACCCTTAATCTCCGCTGTCAATGTCTCCATATTCTCCACTATATCTGGGATGAACAAACTGACCTGCCGGAAAGTAACCGAGTCGGAAATGAATTTGTCAAGATTGAACATATAGGGTTGTGTATATTACAAAATCTCCCATTCCTCGCCTAAAAAACCAGAAGGCAAGGAATTAGTGACCGGGGACTCTCCTCTCCAGGAAAACATCGGCCGGACGTGGTGTACGTAAGTACAATTTTAATTGCCAAATATACGAATATTCTTCTGAAAATCCTATTCAGAAGCACGAAGAAGGGCTTTTGTGAAAGGAAAAATAAGAGAAAGCCCCCTAATCCCTCTTAAAAATATCCCGCGTATAAACCTTCTCCTCCACATCATCCAGCGCCGGATCATACCGGTTCGCAATAATGGCATGCGCTTGCGCCTTGAAGGCATCCAGATCATTCACAATCCTGGAGCCGAAGAAGGTGATTCCATCAGGCAAAGTGGGTTCATACACGATCACTTTCGCGCCTTTGGCCTTGATGCGCTTCATGATGCCTTGGATGGCGCTTTGGCGGAAGTTGTCGGAGCCGGTTTTCATGGTCAGGCGGTATACGCCCACGACGACTTCCTTTTCCTTCGCGGAGTCGAAGGCGCTGGAGGCGGTGTAGTAGCCGGCCTTTTCCAGGACGCGGTCGGCGATGTAATCCTTGCGGGTGCGGTTGCTGTCGACGATGGCCTTGATGAGGTTCTCCGGGACGTCATTGAAGTTCGCCAGAAGTTGCTTCGTGTCCTTCGGGAGGCAGTAGCCGCCGTAGCCGAAACTCGGGTTGTTGTAGTGTGCGCCGATACGCGGATCCAGGCACACGCCGTCGATAATCGCCTGTGTGTCAAGTCCCTTCATCTCCGCATAGGTATCCAGTTCGTTGAAATAACTCACGCGGAGCGCAAGATACGTGTTCGCGAACAATTTCACCGCCTCGGCCTCGGTCGATCCCATGAACAGCACGGGGACATCCTCCCTCAGGGCGCCTTCGGCGATGATGCGGGCGAAGGTATGCGCTGCGTCCGTCAAGCAATCATCATCAAAACCCACAATGATCCGGGAAGGATACAGATTGTCGTACAGCGCTTTGGATTCGCGCAGGAATTCGGGAGCGAAGAGAATCTTCGGGACAACGACCTTCATGGTGCCGTCGGCCTGACGCTCGCGGTAGGAGAACTTCTCCCGGACATTGCGGGTATAGCCGACCGGGACGGTGGACTTGATGACCATGACCGC
>JAEEGL015841197.1_pt1 | contig 37885 bp, 43 predicted proteins | sample 9134231 | NCBI WGS metagenome assembly JAEEGL01 (sample SAMN16246548, study PRJNA631951) | gut metagenome | biome: gut microbiome; feature: rumen; material: fiber-attached | host: Bos | place: Iran: Karaj | collected 2018-10
GTCGGAAGGGTCGCAGATGCCGCACCAGGGTTCGAGGCAGACGAAGGGACAGCCGGGTTTAAAGGGCGCCCAGATGCCGAAGGCTTCGGCTTGGGGGCAATCCACTCGCAGAACCAAAGCGCCGTGCTTGTCGAGGAGATCCACCACAGCCACCTGAGCGCCCTCGAACAACAGGGCATTGTTTCGGAACGTGGCGTCCGTAATGGGGAAAGCGCCTTCGCCAAGATAGGTCTTCGGCTCATTCAGGGGGACCCTCGGGCCGTCTTCCAACTCGGAAACGACCATAGGCATCGTTTCCCGTCCTTCGCAGTCGTAGAAGCGGAGATATCCATGCGCCAGGTCGTTCGCATCATAGTCGGGCAAAAGGAACCCTGGATGCGCACCGATCTGGAAGAACATCTCCCCCGCCCCAGTATTGACGACTTTCCACTTCGCCACGAGGCGGTTTCCTTCCAGTACATAACGGACCGACAACTCGAAGTCAAAGGGATATACATCAGCCGACGGTCTCTCCGCCAGTCTCAGTTCTCCAGAATTGCCTGTAGGCGCAAAACTGCAATCTCGGGCAAAGCCGTGCTGTTTCATCGGGAAGCGTCGCCCTTCGTAGGTGAAGCCGTCGTCCTTCATCCTCCCCACTGCGGGAAACAGGATGGGCGCATGACGGTTCCAAAAGGCGGGATCGGCATTCCACAAGTACTGGCGGCCGAACTTCTCAATGCTCACCGGCTCAGCGCCGTGCTCGGAGATCTCTACGCTCAATATGCCGTTGTCAAGTCTCATAAAAAGCCCTTTAAGATGCCGAGAATTCCCTGATGCGTTGCTCCTCACTGCGTTTGCACACGAGGATTTGGCCGTTTTTCTCACTAACGATATAACCGTCGAGACCTTGGAGCACCACCTTACGGGCATCTTCAGTATGGACGACGCAATTCGAGCATTCATATAGTTTCACATTGCCCACAGTTCCATTGCCACTGGCGTCTTTTGTCAGTTTGTCGTGCAGTGACGCCCAGTTGCCAAGATCGCTCCAGCCGAAGTCGGCAGGATGGGTAAAGACCATTCCGTCGGCGGCGGCAGGCTCCATCACGGCGAAGTCGATGGAGATCTTTTCGCATTGCGGGAACACTCCAGTTACATCCCCCGTAGCGGCAATCTTGTCCATATCTGCCGCAATATTAGGCTTATACTTGATGATGCTCTCCGTGATGGAATCAATGTTCCAAACGAAGATACCGGCGTTCCACAGGTAATTACCTGCTTTCAAATACTGTTCAGCCACCTCCAGCGAGGGCTTCTCCTTAAAAGCATTCACCTTGCAGATCTCGCCACTCACGGCATCAGCAGCCTCCACATAGCCATACCCAGTCTCTGGGCGTGAGGGCTTAATGCCGATGGTCACGATGGCGTTATTGCACTCAGTGAAAGCCAAGGCATTCTTAATCACCCTTCGAAACTCTTCGGGGTTCATCACTACGGCATCTGCAGGTGTTACCACCACGTTGGCTTGAGGGTCTTCCTTCTTGATGCTCCAGCAAGCCCATGCAATGCAGGGAGCCGTATTGCGGGCAGCAGGCTCGGCAAGAATGTGCGAAGCGGGCATATCGGGAATCTGCTGTTTCACGATGTCAACGTAGGCCGCATTGGTCACCACCCAGAAGTTGCTCATCGGGGCAATGCCTTTGAATCGGTCCACGGTCAGTTGTATCAGTGTACGTCCGCAGCCGAGGATGTCGATAAACTGTTTGGGGTAATCAGGTGTGCTCAGCGGCCAAAAGCGGCTTCCCACGCCACCGGCCATGATTACGATATGGTTGTTTCTCATTGGATGCTTATATTAAGGAATGATTATGATGCAAAGATACTAATCTTTAGAGAAACCCGCATTATAGAATACGGTGATTCTTTTTTTCGAACTCGGATGTTCCTTTTTTTTCGAACACGGATTGAACGGATTGAACGGATATTTTGCTACCGGCAGGCATCCGTATAATCCGTTAGATCCGTGGTCAATTCAATACCGTGTTTTATTTTCAAACTCGGATAATGTTTCTTTTTTTCGAACACGGATTGAACGGATTGAACGGATTTTTGCCACCGGCAGGTATCCGTATTATCCGTTAGATCCGTGGTCAATAAAACAAATGCCGAAAACTTCGTTCATGGCCATGATTATGCTTTTTCTACAGCAACAACTTCCTTATCTGTTCTGCGTTCTCAAAGCGGACTGCTTTCATGCCCAAGCGGAGGGCGGTGTCAACGTTATCTTGCTTGTCGTCAATGAAGAAGCAATCCTTGGGTTCCAAATGGAATTGGTCGAAAAATACCTGATAGATGTCGGCGGATGGCTTGGGCGGACATTTCTGACCGTCAGGCTTGCAAAGGCCACCCGACACCACATAGTTTTCCACCTCTTGAAGCACCTGGTATTTTTCACGGGCACGAATGAATTCTTCCTTGCACCAATTCGACAATCCATAGACACGATACGTCTGTTTAACCTCTTGAAGCAGTTGGCGCATTCCCGGCACCTCCCCTTTGACCATCTCCATCCAGTTTGTCTTGAACAGCCGTATCTTGTCTTCAAGGTTGGGAAAATCATGAACCTTGGCCTCAATCAGATCATCCATAGTCTCGCTGGCGTCAACCTCCGTCATCCAATCCGGTGTAAGCACATGCTCTCTAAGGAACTGGTAATCGATGTCGTCATAGTCCGGCTGAACTTTGTAAAGATAGTCAGGGTTCCAGTCCACCAGCACATTACCGAAATCAAAAACGACAGCTGTTTCATGCACCTTCTTGTCCACCTCCTCCAACAGCGACTTGAGTTCATCCGAACCCACTTCCGACATGATGGCAATCCTTTCGGAATGACCGGTCACACCCACATAGTTCTCAGGCAACAACAATCCTTTCAGCACTTTCACAACCGATTCGGTATAGGTCGCAGCCGGATAGTTCTCCAAGGTGTTCGACATGAATTTCGACAATTCCTCAAGCAGGTATGTCTCTACCGGCACACGCTTTTCAGGGGCCGAATCGCCAGTAGTACCCCACCCTGTTGATTTGACCGAGGATGCGGCTGACATTATAGAGCCTCAACCGAGGGAATTTGTCAGCGTATGCGCCGTTAAACAACTCTTCCCGTCCTCGTAAACGGCATAGTCGTGCGACTCCCCGCTGGGAAGAAGATAATGCTCGTACACCACCGAATGCGGATCGAACAGATCGCGAAACGCCTCTATGGTATCTTCGTTGTATTGGTTGAAAAAATGAAGCACGTTCGACGACAGTTTCCTACCGCCGTACTAAGCGACAGCAATGCAAAAGTCAACACACTCACCCACGGAATGAAGCTCAGCCACATGAATGGTCAAATTGAGGGCGACCAAGGCCATCCAGACCTCGATATTCGTGAAGGTCTCCGTGAGTGTATTCCAGGTTTCCATAGATTGAATTCGTATGCCGTTTACAAACGAGGCGAGCCCATAGGCTCGCCTTGATGTTATCAACAAAAAATATAAGAATTAGCCAACAATAGCTTCCTTAATGCAATCCACGATGTATCTGACATCCTCATCGCTCACATACGGACCGGCAGGCAGGCACATTCCCACTTTGAAGAGTGCTTCGCTGACGCCGTTGACGTAGGCTGGGGCATTCTTATATACTGGCTGCTTGTGCATCGGCTTCCACAGCGGGCGTGCCTCAATCTGGGCCTGGTCCATGATAACTCGCAAGGCTTCCACGTTGTCATTCGGCTGGCAGTCAGTAACGGCTGATGAAGCGGCATGGATGACACCAGCGGCACCACCCACGGCACCCGTCACGATGGTCTTGTAGGCGTTCTCCTGTCCCTTGATGCGCACCTCCGGGTCGATGGTCATGGTGCAGAGCCAGAAGTTGGAGTCATAGCGGCTGTCGGGATTTCCGTGAACCTTGATGCCCGGCACATCCTTTAGCAACTCCTCGTACAGTGCCTGCACATGCTTGTGGTGGGCAATATGGTCGTTCACGATGGTCATCTGGCCACGGCCGATGCCGGCGCAGATGTTACTCATACGATAGTTGAAGCCAATTTTTTCGTGTTGGTAGTAAGGATAGCTCTCGCGGTATTGGGTGGCGTACATCATGATTTCGCGCCAGTGTTCCTCATCCTCTGTTATGAGAGCGCCACCGCCCGAGGTGGTGATCATCTTGTTTCCATTGAAGGAAAGAACGCCATATTTGCCAAAAGTGCCAAGCACCTGACCGTTCCAGCGGCTGCCGAAGCCTTCTGCGGCATCCTCGATGACGGGGATATCGTAGCGGTTGGCGATTTCCATAATGCGGTCAATCTGGTACGGCATGCCATAGAGAGCCACGGGAACGACGGCCGCAGGCTTCTTGCCCGTCTTGGCGATACGGTCCTTGATGGCCTCTTCCATCAGTTCGGGGTCTATGTTCCACGAGTCTTTTTCGGAATCGACGAACACCGGAGTAGCTCCAAGGTAGGTGATGGGGTGCGATGAAGCGCAGAAGGTGAAGCTCTGCACGATCACCTCGTCTCCAGCCTTCACTCCGGCAGCAATTAGTGCCAGATGCACCGCAGCGGTACCCGCCGAGAGGGCCACTACCCTTTTGTTCTGACCCACGAAATCCTCGAGGTCTTTTTCAAATCCGTTTACATTCGGTCCAAGCGGCACCACCCAATTGGTGTCGAATGCTTCTTTGATATACTTTTGTTCAAGGCCTTCGTCCGACATGTGGGCGAGGCAGAGATAAATACGTTTTCTTTCTGACATAATATGATGTTTATTGATTTCTAAACTCCAAAAACTCCTGATAATCCCTAATATAATCCGAAGCCAGATACACATCGCTGGCTAATACCATGCACACCGCCCCCGAAGAGAAGTCTTCCAAATCACGCCACATTCCTGGTTTCACATACAAACCTTGGTAAGGACGATTGAGGAAAAACGACCGTTTGCATTTACCGTCATCTAACGTAACAGTGAAAGAGCCAGAAGCAGCAATAATCAGCTGGCTCAATTCTTTATGAGCGTGCGAGCCGCGGTTCTCGCCGCCAGGCACGTCGTAGAGATAATACACGCGCTTCACATCGAATGGCAATGTCTGGCCGTTTTCCACTACCGAGAGATTCCCCCTACGGTCTTCGTGATGCTTATCCAACTCGACCATTGTACAGTCAAAGACGCAATATTTTGAGGGTTTAGGGGGTTCAAGTGGTTTAAGGGGTTCAAGGCCTTGAACTTTTGAACTCTTGAACTTTTGAACTTTTGAACTCTCCTCGCGCCAGCGAAGGTACTCATCGTGGTCTCGAATGTAGTCGTTTTCGTCGTAGTGAATCGATCCGAACTCCAAGGCGAGAGAGTTGGTTGAAAAGTTATTCATTTCCCTCCAAAGCCCGGCAGGAATATAAAGCCCATAATAGGAACGGTTCAACGTGAACAACTTCTTATTCACCCCATCGTCAACCACCACGTCAAAAGCACCCGACAATGCAATCACAAACTCTTGGTTTTCTTTAAACGCATGACCTCCTCTTGCTTCACCACCTGGCACGTCGTAAATCCAATACGTCCTTTTTATTTCAAATGGAATATGGTTAAGCTGTTCTGCGAACGACAAGTTGCCCCTCGCATCAAGGAACTTGGGTAGCTCAATTATTTTAACGTCTTCGACTGTTGCCATTTTACTTATAATCACTCTATGTTTCTAAAAGAATCGGAATCAATTTCAGCCTTCTTCTCGTCAATCACTTTCAGCAGATACTGCCCATACTGGTTCTTCAGCATCGGCTTGGCCAGTTCACGCATCTTCTCCTCGGTAATCCAGCCGTTGCGATAGGCAATGCCTTCGAGGCAGGCCACCTTCAGGCCCTGGCGTTTCTCAATGACTTCAACGAAAGTTGATGCCTCTGAAAGTGAATCATGGGTACCAGTATCTAACCAAGCGAAACCGCGGCCAAAGACCTGCACTTTTAGTTCACCATCTATCAAGAACTCTTGATTCACAGTGGTAATCTCCAGTTCTCCACGAGCAGAGGGCTTGATAGTCTTTGCCACATTTACAACCTTATTCGGATAGAAGTACAAACCGACAACAGCATAGTTGCTCTTAGGCTCTTTTGGTTTTTCTTCAATGCTTAAACAGTTGCCTTGCTTGTCGAACTCTGCCACGCCATATCGTTCCGGGTCTGAAACCCAGTAGCCAAACACGGTGGCTTTCTTGTTCTCCTCGGCATCCTTCACGGCGTTGCGCAGCAGGGTGGTGAAGCCAGCACCGTAGAAAATGTTGTCGCCCAGCACGAGGCAGGCGCTGTCGTTGCCGATAAACTCCTCACCAATGATGAAAGCCTGTGCCAGACCATCTGGTGAAGGCTGTTCAGCATACTCAAAGTGTACACCATAGTCCGAGCCGTCGCCCAGCAGACGCTTGAAGCCTGGCAGGTCGTATGGAGTTGAGATAATGAGAATATCCCTAATACCAGCCAGCATCAAAGCTGATATTGGATAATAAACCATCGGTTTGTCATAGATAGGCAGCAATTGCTTGCTCACGCCCTTGGTAATTGGATAAAGGCGGGTACCACTGCCGCCTGCTAATACGATACCTTTCATATTGTATGTTTTTATTGATTCCTAATTTTTCTTAATATCATCAACCAATTCCGTTAACTTGGTTTCAAATTCATTGTCGTCTGTCATAATCACACCTTTCCTTTTTCCAAGGTAAATAGGGAATGATTCTTCAACAGAACCTTTTCTGACAATGGGGATAAATTTAGTTAAACCTTGATTGTTATACAATTCACTACTAATAAGCACCGACTCATACCCAACACCATTCTGCCTATTATCAGCTTTTTTCTTGTATTTGGGAGTCAATATCAGCAAAACACGGTTGGCCTTTGTTATCATCTGTTCCATAAATGCATTTAAATCGGTGCCAAACGGTGTTTTGACATCTATCTTTACATCGAAATACTCCGATAGCCTTTTTGCTAATTCTTTTACCCAAGCACAATGCAATTCGTCATCCCAACCATAAGAAATAAAGACGGTTTTCTTTAGTGAATCGTTTATAGGATTAGTTTCCTTGCTCGCAGCTTCCAACACCTCTTTTTGCAATATCGAAACAATCCTGTTTCGAACATTGGGAATAATGTTTCTGAAATAATCGCCCCTACTCTCTTGATACATTCTCTCTATTCTACAACCAGTTGGATATGAATAGAATTTTAGCAAAAGATCCATCTGTTCTTTTCCAAGTTCCATTTGGATGTTATTGCCAACCGTTTCTAATGTTTTTTCCAACGACTCTAACCCTTGACGTATTAACATTTTGTCAGGTCTTGCATAAGGTTTATCGTCACAATTAAAATACTTGGTAAGGGTAGATGTATCCAATTCTTCAATTCTTGTGCCTATATAGTATCCGCTTATTACGACTTTGATTGCGCAGTCAAGAACCCTGTAACCTGGCAATAAATCAGGGTCATCATAATGCTCCAACTCATTACAAATCCACTGATAGGATTCTTCACTCAGATATTCTTTATACAACACCTTGGCCAACATCATTCCCTGCGAAAGGGTGATTTCACCAAGAATTATCTTTTGTATCAATTCATTTATAGCCATTCTTACATTTCAAGCATATATTATGTTAAGGAGCAACCTTTCTTCTTAAGTAATTAACAAAAGCACTACACGATACCAACATATAATACGCCTCGTCTTTTGATGGCACATACGTCCCATCTTGATCCATTAAGGCATGTCGAATACCGCTATTCGCATCATTTGTATATACATAAAATTTGGTAAATTCATCTTTAAGCATTTTGTGTATGACAATGCCTTTTGATTCCAAATGATTCAAAGCCTTGCCCAAGGTATCGTCACCAGTCAATTCACGACAAACCGCCTCAACTGCAGATATGGACTCTTTAATAGAATTTCGCACATCAGGATTTGGCCTTTTTGAATAATGTTCTATAGCTTTCTCCAAATGGCCACTAACATTGTCCTTTGATTGAGTTATTGCTTCATTTATCGTTTTTAGTTCTTCATCCGTTGTTATGTCTGTAATACAATGATTAATTATCCTATAGCCATAATCAAGACGATCGAACTCATTATCAATATTTGTTTCAAATTCATTTAAAACTTCACTTAAGTAAGAGTATTTAGAAATGTTCAAATCAATCCATTTACATACATATTCTACCATATCCAAGACCCTATTCCACGGCAATTGACCAGACAATAATAACTCATTGAATATTAGATAATATTGCCCCCTGTCGGTAAAATCAGCCAAACGTCTGTTTGCAAAATGTATCCACAACTCTCTTTCTATATCTTCCTGTAAAAAGAATTGGGAGTTAGTGTGACGATATTTTGAAAGAATCTCCTTTAATCTATCACAAAGTATATCATAACAAGAACCAATTGCATTGATAACCTCTGGAGTGATGTTATTCTTAGTTATAATATTTGATTCTCGCATTAAACCATGTCTGTGAGAAAACAAATCCTTAAACACATTTTTCATAACAATAATTCCTTTTAATTAATTCGATCAGACTCTTTCTGGTCAAAACATACACACAAAACCGCTACTTTCTTTCTAAAACATTTAGAATAAGATAACCTTAGTCATTAATAAACTCATCCAACCTCGTATAGCTTTCGCCCCTGACATTCTTGCAAAACTTATCAACACCAATCAGATATGATGCGTATGACGGGTCTCTTCTCTTTTTCGCTCTATAGAAATCTGCATAGGAGCAGATGGCTCCCATCAAAAGACTACCGGCTATCCTCAACAAACTAAATGGATTTCCTTGAGTGGGAGCAAAAGCACCACAAGCAGTCAAAGACACAGGAACCCCCGTTGAAACAGCCAAAGCTGGTATGTCTTTCCACCCATCCATACTTTTCCGATATTCTTCCTTCGTTTCCATCAATTCATTCACGAAGTCCATTTCAACCTGACCAGCATAATCAAGATTCGAAATCATGGCAAGATGGCTGGTAAAATCATTGAATTTTTCTCTCAGGAGTTTCCTTTCGTCTTTACGCTTATTGACAAAAGATATCAGTTCGTATGAACTCACTCCTCCAATGTTTTCGGGAATAACATCCTCCAAAGTGACCGAGCAGAAAAAGCCTTTGGCATCAGGATCTTGAAGGAAATCACCGAAGTTTGCATTCTCGCAGAAAAATGGACTGATTGACCAAGCGTCCAAATCGTCAGTGCCTCTGTTCAGATTACGAATCCTTGCAACAACCTGCGACAATTTGAACATATAGCCTCTTGCCAATTCTTTCGAAAGGTGAAGCCACCTAAAATCATCAATGAAATGCTCACCTATCAAGTCAAGATAAGGGTATAACCTCTTGTCAATTTTATCGGGGTGAATCCTATCTTCATCAGAGGGGACAAGACCTGCTGGTAAACGATTGTCTAATTTATCACAAAGTCTCAGGAATTCATCAAAGGTTTCAGCTCTATCCTTATCATCGAGTTTAATACTTCTAACAAGGTCAGCATCCACCAGTGCCTTGATTTCATCGCTGTCATTTGGAGTATAATCTTCAGGCACAATCCTATAAACATGATCCCATAGTAGCAAACTTGATTTGACCCATGCCTCATTTTGAAACTCAATATGAGGATAATACAATATTGAATTTGCCTTCATAACTTATAAATGATTAAACAACCTTGAACCGTTAACCTTGAACTATGCTGCCCGACCAAAGGGAATGGCCTGCGAGCCTGATGAGCAAACCATAAGTTACTTCCACCTCGGCCAAAACAAATACTCACAAAACTGCCAAACGCCTTTCAAAACCGTTTTCATAGCTCTTACTTCACGCACTCCAATAAAGCCTTAAACACAGACTGCGGATTAACAGAGGTCAAATTGTCTTTTGCACAATCTGTCATCTGCTTCAACATAAAGTCCAGCCATTGGAGCACTGTGACCTGCTCCGAATCAGACAATGGCTGTTGAGCAGAGAGTTTATCGACATTGGCCTTGTATTCATTGACTAGGACATCGTCCATCAGGCCGTTGTCGATGACTGCGGCATAATTCTGGTCAATGAACTCAACTACACTCTTATGAAGTTCAAGCCTTTCAAAGGTCATTTCTTCCAAATCATCTTGTTCACTATCCCTACGTAGCTCTGGATGAGCTTAATGACTTTGGTGGAAACATTCTCATCCACGTATGCTGGTACTGGGCAGGCATCGTCACCATTGGCGTGCATTGAAACAGCCAAGTCAACAGCTTGCAAAACCTGCTCACTGGTGATGCTACCGATGGTGAACACACCCTTATCCATGGCTTCGGGGCGCTCTGTAGAGGTGCGGATTGAAACCGCTGGGAAGCCGAAGAAAGCACCTTCCTCAGGCACGGTACCACTATCGCTCACCACACAGAAAGCATTTTGCTGCAACTTGTTGTAGTCGAAGAAACCCAGGGGCTTGTGCTGAATCACCTTCTCGTTAAACTTGAAGCCTCGCTTCTCAATCATCTTCTGGCTGCGGGGATGGCAACTGTAAAGCACCGGCATGTTGTAGGTCTCCGCCATGGTGTTCACGGCGTTCATCAGCGAGAAGAAGTTGGCCTCGATGTCGATATTTTCCTCACGGTGAGCAGACAGCAAAATGTATTTACCCTTTTCCAGACCAAGGTCTTGCAGCACAGTGCTGGCTTCGATTTGTGGAAGCACATCACGCAGCACCTCAGCCATCGGGCTACCCACTACGTAGGTATATTCAGGCTTCACGCCAGTATCCAAGATATAGCGACGGGCATGCTCGCTGTAGCAAAGGTTGATGTCGCTGGTTACGTCCACTACCCTACGGATGACCTCCTCGGGCAGGTTCTCGTCCTTGCAGCGGTTGCCAGCCTCCATGTGGAAAATCGGAATCTTCAATCTTTTGGCAGAAATTACGCAGAGGCAGGAGTTGGTGTCGCCCAGCACAATAACTGCATCTGGCTTCACCTCAGCCATCAGCTCATAGCTCTTGGCAATCACATTGCCCATGGTTTGGCCAAGATTGTCGCCCACCACACCGAGGTAGTAATCAGGCTCACGCAAACCTAGGTCTTTAAAGAACACCTCGTTCAGCGTGTAGTCATAGTTCTGGCCGGTATGCACCAGCACTTGGTCGAAATATTTGTCAGCCTTCTTGATAATGGCCGACATCTTTATAATCTCAGGGCGCGTGCCCACTATCGTCATTAATTTCAATTTGCTCATACTTGCAACTCTAAACTGTTAAACAACTCTAAACTCTAAACCCTCAACTCTCAACTATAAATTATAATGAGGATATAAATCTTTATGCTTGAAAATCCATTCGGCCATTTCAGCCACCATCTGCTCGTAGTCAGGGATACGGTAGTTGAAATCCCAATTGGTGCGTTTCAGGCTCTTGTCGGCATTCACGCCCTCTACAGGGTTGATCTGCACACGACCGCTACGCAGATACTTGTTGAAGAGTTTCAGCAACTCGTACTTTGAAATATCGGTGTCAGGCACTGCATTCACCAGGCCGTGGGCACGCTCTTTGGCAGCAGCCTCCATGGTCTTAGCCAACTGGTAGGTACACTGGCCTGTCCACATGGCTTTGGTATAGCCGTTCACCACAGGATGTTCACCATTGGTGTTGTTCATAAACCAGTTCAAAAGGCCGATGCCCTTAGGATTGATGTCGGCACCCACAATGGAATTTCTGAGTGAAAGGTTCTTGTCGTCTTCAATTTCGCCCAGAGCCTTGCTGCGGTCGTAGAACGTCTCGCCATCGCGCAGGTCATGCTCGGTGTAGCTACCCTTCTTGCCGCTGAACACACAGTCGGTGGTCATGTGAATCACTTGGGTATCGGTGCCCTCGGTGGTCTTGGCCAAGAAGTGCGGGAAGTAGCTGTTCAAGAAAGCAGCCAAAGCATGGTTCTGCTCTGCAAACTGGTTCAACACTCCAATGCAATTAATCACAGTGTCGTAATGGCCTTCCTTGATAGCTTTGGCAATGGTATCGGTGTCGAAAGCGTTACCTGCAAAGCTCTTTATATATTTGGATTTCTGAAGGTCGAAGCCATAAACTTCATGACCTTGTTCCTGAAGATAAAGGCTGATAGTATGGCCTGCCATACCGTTGCAGCCGCATACAAAAAACTTCATAACTATATACTTATTTAACTTATTACTCTAAACTTGTTTAACTGACTCTAAACGCTAAACTCTCAACTCTACACTTTATTCCGAGCGGTAATCCCGTGCTTTTGCTCTTGGCTGCAAGCCTAAGTCTTCACGAATGAAGTTGAGTTTCAGCAGCAACTGCTTCATTCCTTCCACATCGAGGCGTTGGGTATTGTGGCTGTGGTATTCCTCCACCATTTCCACCTTGTGGTCGCCCTCGGTGAAGAACTTGTCGTAGTTCAAATCACGGTTGTCGCAAGGTATGCGGTAGTAGCCTCCCATATCGATAGCCTTAGCCATTTCCTCACGTGTCACCAAAGTTTCATACAGTTTCTCGCCATGACGAGTACCTATCACTTTCACCTCGGTCTCACCAAATTTCGGGTCAATCTTGGCGTAGGTCTGCTTCAAGGCTTCAGCCAGCACATCCAATGTGGCAGCCGGGGCTTTCTGAACAAACAGGTCGCCATTCTCGCCATGAGTGAAGGCATAAATCACCAAGTCAACAGCATCGTCCAGCGTCATCATGAAACGGGTCATGTTGGGGTCGGTGATGGTGATGGGCTTGCCTTCCATCATCTGTTCCACCCAAAGCGGAATCACCGAACCACGGCTGGCCATAACATTGCCATAGCGGGTGCAGCAAATGGTGGTTTTGGCGTTTGTGCCAAGCGCACGACCTTGTGCAATGGCCACCTTCTCCATCATAGCCTTGCTGATGCCCATGGCGTTGATAGGATAAGCTGCTTTGTCGGTACTTAATACAACCACATTTTTTACACCATGTTCAATGGCACTGAGAAGTACATTGTTAGTACCCTCCACGTTGGTACGGACGGCCTCCATGGGGAAAAACTCGCACGAAGGAACTTGCTTAAGAGCCGCTGCGCTGAATACATAATCAACACCACCCATGGCAAAGTCAACTGCCTCGCGCTGACGCACATTGCCGATACAGAATTTCACTTTGTGAGCCACATCGGCACGGTTGGCTTGCAGGAAGTGACGCATGTCGTCTTGTTTCTTTTCGTCGCGGCTCAGGATACGGATTTCCCTGATGTCGCTGTCCAAAAATCTGCGCAGCACGGCATTGCCAAAGCTGCCTGTACCTCCAGTTATAAGGAGGGTTTTGTCTTTAAATACACTCATTGTTATTTATGATTTTGTTAATTGTCTTTATTAAAAGTTCAAGAGGTTTAAGACGTTCAAGCAGTTCAAGATGTGTCAACCTTGAACTTTTGAACATTTGAACTTTTTAAACCCTTAGAATATCAACGTCCGTCAGTGGTTCATACTTACCATTCTTGCATTCCAGCAGTACGGTATTTGTTTCAAGGCAACGCAGTGAATGCCATTGGCCGGCAGGAACATTTACTGCAACTACTACACCATTGGGCGATAATTCTATTGAATCAGTGCAAATGCGCTCCAACTCATCGTAGAACTCTATAACAAAGCGTCCTCTCAAGCAAGCAATGGTTTCCGATGTTGTCTGATGCCGATGAATGGGCATTATTGTACCAGGTTCAACCGCATTCAACAAACGTTGGGAGCCATCTTCGGGGGTGTTCCTGAGGTCGTATGCCATGCGCAACCGTGGCGAAGCTTTAGCTTGGGCTGAAATGCTATCCAATAAGGCTTGTGTAATCTTCATATAAAAATTCTCTGGCAAACCTAATCACGTTAGTTCGTTCCATCAAACGCTTTCAACTCAGCGGCACCGTCAAAGTTGATGTCTTTGCGCATCAACACATTCTTAATAGTGATGAATATCACACGAATGTCAGTCCACAAGGTGCAGTGGTCAACATACCATACATCCAATTTGAACTTCTCTGTCCAACTGATAGCGTTACGGCCATGGCACTGTGCCCAGCCACTAATTCCTGGACGCACTTCGTGACGACGAGCTTGTTCAGGTGAGTACAATGGCAGGTATTGCACCAACAATGGCCGAGGGCCAATCAACGACATGTCACCTTTGAAAACGTTGATCAACTGAGGTAACTCATCAACAGACGTGCTGCGCACAAATTTCCCAACTTTTGTCAATCGCAGTGAATCAGGCAGTAAATTACCATTTTCATCACGTTCATCAGTCATCGTCTTAAACTTGATGACTTTGAAAATCTTGGCATTCTTACCCGGTCGTTCTTGGAAAAAGAAAGCACCAGCCCCCTTGTTCGCAAAGTGAAGGAAAATGGTGACAATAATCAAGAACCAACCAATTAACAATAAGGCAATACCTGATATGAGGATATCTAAAACCCTCTTGAAAAAGTGTTTATACATAGTCTTATTATTTACTTCATTATCCTACCAATCAACCCCGTCAGCACCTGACCCGGACCACATTCCACAAACTCGGTCATGCCATCATTAATCATGTTGATGACACTCTGCGTCCAGCGGACGGGGGCGGTCAACTGCTTCAGCAGGTTGTCCTTAATTTCCACTGGGTCGGTATGCGGCAATGCATCCACATTCTGGTACACAGGGCAAATAGATTTGCTCACTGGGGCTTTCTCGATAGCAGCAGCCAACTCAATGCGGGCTGGCTCCATCAGCGGTGAATGGAATGCGCCACCCACAGCCAACGGCAAGGCACGTTTGGCACCAGCCTCTTTCAGCTTGGCGCAAGCCTCTTTGATGGCTTCCACGTTGCCAGAGATGACCACCTGACCAGGGCTGTTGTAGTTGGCGGGAACCACCACCTGACCGTCCTTACTCAGTTCAGCACACACCTTCTCAATAGTCTCGTCAGGCAGGTTGATGATGGCGGCCATGGTGGAAGGGGCTGCCTCGCAAGCCTTCTGCATGGCCATAGCACGGGCATAGACCAAGCGGAGGCCGTCATCAAAAGTCAATGCGCCAGCAGCCACTAAGGCAGAGAACTCGCCAAGGGAGTGACCGGCCACCATATCGGGGTGAAAGTCTTCCATGCACAGTGCCGAGATAACTGAATGTAGGAAGACGGCAGGTTGGGTGACCTTGGTTTGTTTCAAGTCATCGCTGTCACCACTGAACATAATGTCTGTTATGCGGTAGCCAAGGATGTCGTTGGCTTTGTCGAACAATTCTTTTGCTTTGGGATTGCTCTCATAGAGGTCTTTGCCCATGCCTACGAACTGGGCTCCCTGACCAGGGAATACGTATGCTTTTGCCATTATACTATCTATATTAGTTTTAATCTAAAATTTATTTTGGAATTTCACCCTTAAACATTAAATCTAAATCATATCCATCTAATTCAAACACATCACCGTGCCCAGGATAGACTATGTATCCTTTCCCTTGCAGGCCATGTAAGACATCTTTGGTTTGCTGCAGTTTTGCCACTGATCCTGTCGGCAATTTAGTAACAGTTCGTAAATCTTTTATTAGAGTATCACCTGTAAAAAGGCTTTGACCAACCGCGATGCAGATGCTGGCATTAGTATGCCCTGGTGAGTCAAAAAAACGTAATTCAGAGCCGCCAAATGGCAATACATAGTTTAATGACTTTACGCTAATAGTTTTGCTTGTTATGACAAACCGTTCTTTATTATCGTAAAAGACTGAGCAATTTCTCTTTTCATACTTGATGCATTCGGCACATAATTCAGAGCAAACAACAGGAATATGATACCTTTCAACCAATTCATTCACACCCCAACAATGATCAAAGTGTTCGTGAGTAAGCACGATATATTTTGGTATCAAATTGTTATTGTTAATGAAAGCAACAACTACATCATCACTCTTGCTACCAGGATCAACTATTATACATTCTCTTCCTACTGCCATATTGTACAACAAATAGCAGTTGGATGAAACTGGTTCATTGATTATTTGTTTCTTTTCTAACATTTTGTAAGCGATACTACAGAATCATACCATATTTTATATGAGTTGGCTTTCAAATGGATTCCATCAACAGTCATCTCTTCAATTAGAAAACCTTTCTGAATGAACAACTCATACAAATCTAAATACTTAATGCAATTATGAATTGCTAATTCCTGTATAATCTGGTTGGCTAGATTAATTTGCTCATTATTACAGTTCAACGAACAGAATGCCTTTGAATTGACCGGCAGAATACTCTGAACTACCAATAGTGCTTTGGGAAGTCCTTGAATGATGGCTTCTATCAATCTGTTATAAAGCACCTCAAACTCCTCAGCCGTAACGTTGCTCACATCATTTATCCCTGCCATCAGAAACACCTGCTTTGGCTCCAACATTCGCACCTGCCCTACACGATCTATCATCCCTTGAATAGTGTCCCCACGCAAGCCGAGGTTACAAACAGCCTTGTCGGGGAACACCGATGCAAAGTCACCATAATATGTCAAAGAATCACCAAAGAACACTATATCAGCTTTGGCTTTTATTTGCCGCAACGAATTAGTCCATGCTTGCAAGCATTTCTCAACGGTAACACTCATTGATCAGGATGCTCTTCTTTATACTTTTTAGCTAACTGATAACCCAAGAACAGGTCAATGTCTTCCTTCGTCGTTATCTTGATGTTGGTATGGCTTCCTTTTGAGAAATAGAGCGGTATTCCCAACTCTGCCATAAAAACAGTGGTGTGATGCTCATCAACCGTTTCAAACAACTTCTTTTCTTTCACCTGCTTGTAAAGGTCAGTGATAACTTCGTAACGGAACGACTGGGGTGCGGCAAGCGTCATGAACGATTCACGATTGATGGCTTTCTTTGAGCAATCGCCATCATTGGAGCCGTAGAGAAGATAAGAGTAGCTTGCCGTGATGGCATTACCTTTCTCCTTACACACCCGGATATTGTCAGTAATAATCTCTTCCGATAGGAACGGTGAAGCTGCCCAATGGATTATCACCAAATCATCCGGCTTGGCAATGCCTTCAAGCCCTGCCACACCGTTCATGATAGAATACTCATACTCCGAGCCTCCTTTAACTATTTTCATCACTTTGGTAATGCCGTACTTTTCGGCAATCCCTTTCAAATGCTCCTGATAACCATCCACGCACACCAGCTCTATGGCATCTATCTCTGGATGGTTTTGGAAATGCTCCATGGTGTAGGCTATCACCGGCTTGCCAAGCACCTCCACAAACTGTTTGGGAACTGGCGCACCCAAGCGGCTACCCACACCACCTGCTATAATAATTACATAGTTCATTGTTCGCGCTTTTATAAACAAATACTACTTTTCACTTTCGGCCTGAATCTGGCGGGCTTTCAGCAAATCATCCACACAATCTACTTCAGTCCATTTGAATTCTTTGATGTCTTTGTAGTACAACTCAAAATTCTTTTGGAATATCATCTGCACCAAAGCATCCTCATAGAACAAATTGTACATCTCATCGTTCACCATCTGGTTCAACTGCTCCAAGAGAAAACGTGCCGAAACTGCATCAAGTTTGGTAACGCTGGCATAGTTGCCCATATAATCGGTGAGGTTCTTGCTCATCACGCAAACCATGTCGCCCTGCACCTGCACATTATATTTATTGGCATCACGATGGGTACTGTCGAGCAACACGCAAGGATAATCGGTATGCTGGCAGACAACATCCTGCAAAAGTTTGTCACTCGTCACAATATCGCCATTAACGATAGTCACATTCTCACGCTGCAAATAGTCTTTGGCAAACCATAGCGAACCCATGGAACTGGTGTTGGAATAGAATGGATTGTGAACAAACTTCACATTATCGTCTTCAAGCTCGCGCTGAATCTGTTTGTACATATAGCCCACAACCACAACTATTTCAGCCTCCGCATCATACTTTCTAATCATGCGGACAAGACGCTGCAATATGGTTGTCTTATCATCCAGTTTATACAACGACTTTGGATGATTCAATGTCAAAGGCTGTAACTTAGCGCCCTTACCTGCTGATAAAATGATATATGTCATAATTCTGCTGTTTTATTCGTTATACAATGGCAAAGCTTTCTTGCTGTATTCTTTGGCAAAATGATACCACTGGGGCTTCAGATAGCCAATAATTTGACCCTGCGATTCCTTATACATGGTCCAATGCATATAAAAGAAGCCCGTAATGGCAATATAAGCATAAAAATGACGCTGTTCTTTTAAGAAAGGCTTACGGCCAAAATAGGTAAACAGAATCCTATCCACCTCTTCTTCCGTATGGTCGCCACCACAAACGTAAGAACCAATATCAAAGCCTGGGTCACCATAGCCTGCATATTCCCAGTCAATAAGATGGATTTCGTTGTTGTTGATTAGGAAATTCTCGTCACGGCAGTCGCCATGCGTTAAGCACTTCTTGATACCGTCAGTTTTTGCCAATTCATACAACTTGTAGATGCGTTCCTTCACCTCTTTGAATTCTGGGAAGTCGGCAAAATTCTCGCCATACTTCTCAGCTGGGGTCATGTCACGAATTGATTCCCATTTCTCCTTGATGTCGAACTCCCATCTTACCTTGGGACGCACTGCATGTAGCTTGCGCAACTGGATAATGCCCCTCACCATATCGTTCACATCATGGTAATTGAAAGTGCGGGTTTCAACAAAACGTGAAATACGCCAGCCGTAGCGGACACTCATTGCCACCAAAGAGGTATCAACGCCGGCATCCTCAATCTGCTTCTGCACAATTGACTCACGGCCACGGTCAATAAGAATCTCGGAGCCAAGACCAGGATAGCGGAACACATACTTGCCTCCATTGTATCTGAACGACAAAACGGAATTGGAAAGCCCTTTTTGCAGCGGCTGTAACTCTGTAATCTGAGAGGGTTCACAATTGAACACCTCGCAAATGCAATTATTTATGAATGCTATATCTTGCGGATGTAGCATTCCGCCTGTGGTTTGAATAACTTCAGTACTCATAATGTGATTTCCAACTGCCATTAATAATTCTTAATACAAAATACATTTGAAAATATTTTAGAAAAACGCAACCAAATATCCTTCAAAACATCAACTAACGATAATATTCTGAGTAAGGAATGTCAGGTTTAAATTCCAAAGAATGCCAAAGTCCTCTTTTTTCAATTGGCGGGAATTTCATATAATCACCGTACATTACCTCAAGTACTTTTTTATATTCTTTTGGAACTGGTATTTCTATATTTTCAAAAGGTATCCATTCTGTTTGTTTCCAGAATTCTTTGTTATAAATTAGTTTGTTCAATTTATAACCAGGTGATAGTATCATGCCCACTTTTTCTGCTTTATTATAGTCTGTCCAAGTAGCAATTCTGTTAAGCCTACGGAATGCAGAGAAAGTGTTATACTTAACTAACGGCCAATGCAAAATACTTCCTATTATCTTAATCCAAAACTTTTTATTTATGTTTAACACGTATGCATGATGGCTTACTGTTAACAACTTTATTAATTTTGTTTGAAAGAGTAGTTTTGTTTTCGACTTACAAATACCATCTAATGGAAAAATATCCACAAAAACGCCACTATTCCAGGTAACTTTTTTTCTTTCACACACATGCTCGTCTACTGTAGTATTACTGTTACAAAACCTTGCATAAGGTGTATAGGGATTATTTTTACCATCACTAAACTCCGATTGTAGAAAATATGGCGAAGGAAATTCTTCTGGAGGTAGTTGAATTAGTTTTTCATAATCTTCTCTTGGTAAGATAACATCAGAATCATCATCCCATGGAATAAAACCTTTATGTCTTACAGCCCCCAAGATAGTACCTCCATAAGCCCATACCTTAAGATTGTGTTTTTTACACACTTCAAATAATTTAGCCAAAAGATCCAATTGTATAGCCCAAGCTTTCTTCATTTCAGCAGGAATCAGGTATTCGCATTTTACCTCCTCCTTAAGAAAATCTTCATTTATGAATCCTTCTGACAAAAGTCTTTCTATTTCAGTCATATCCGTATCTATTTGCATAAATAAAATTACATGGCCACCATTTCGTGGTCAAGTTTGAATGTCTTATCTTTTACAAAGACTCCGTTTTCGAAATCAACGAAATAGTACGGATTCTCGTCTAAACATTTCTTGTATTCAACGGAAGCGTTCTTCTCGTCAACGATTGAGATAGTACCGTCACCACAAGGGGCGATGAAAGCCGTGCCGTTGTCGTACATCTTCTGCTCGTAATCGTAAGATGCAGCGTTAGGGATAACACTCTTATAGCGCACAAAGAGAGCATACTCTTCAACTGATGTCTTATCACCGATGGTTACATTGCCACGGAACACACGATTATAGCGATAATCCACCGAATAAAGCCACTCCATATAGTGCATATAGGTGAGGCAGTCGCCAATTTTCGGTCCAAGGAAGAGGAACTTCACATTGTCACGATGGCGCAACTTATCAAAGGTGGAATTTTCGCCACACGACACATGACCAACACCTGTAACTAAATCTTTATCCTCGCCCATCAAGGCTACTGACATCAATGGGTCAGCAGAACGGATAACACCTTCCTGCTTGCGGAAGAACTCGTTCAGCACGCCCATGCGCGATGCGGAAGTGGCAGGATTGTAATCCAAGCCATTGCAGAAGCTGAAAGTGAAAGTTGGCATACAGACGGTTTTCACACCCAAAGCCTTAATTACATTCAGCAATTCACCCAGCATGGCTGACTTTTTCAATTGTGGATTAGGCTGACCGAAACACAGCGCAGTGTGAATATATAGTATGTCGCACTTGTCGGCACCAATGGAAAGCAGGGTTTCAAGCATTGACTTGTTAGTAACCCATTGGCCGTTTTTGGTTAAGAAAAGATTTATTTCGTTCATTTTTCCTATTTTTTTATTTTGTACTACGACCACCATCGACAAACAATGTCTGTCCTGTGATCCATTTTGATTTATCGCTAAGCAAGAATTCAACGTAGTCAACCACATCCTGGGGTTCACCCCACCCAAGCGGCGTGTCACGACGCATTTCCTCTTTGTAGGCTTCATCAAGGTTTGCCGACATTGGAGTTTCGATGGCACCCGGCATCAATGCATTGATGCGGATTTCAGGAGCCAGCTCTCGTGCCAGGGTATAGACCAACGAATTGATGGCACCTTTTGAGGCAGCATAGATGGAATTACCCGTATTGCCACGCTGGCTCACCATGGCCGAAATGAGTACTACATTATTCAGAGCCTTTGCATTCGACTTCTTTAGCAAAGCCTTCATTATTTCCAAAATTGAGAAGAAATTCACATTGAAGATCAAGTCAATATTGGGAATAGAAAAGGTTTTGAGCGGCAAAAGCTTGGTGAGACCTGCAAAATGCACATATTGATCCACCACGGCATCATGCTCTTTCAGCAGGTTGGTAAGTGATTCGGCAATATGTTCACGGTCGGTAGCAAAGTTGCAATGCCACAGGATGTGTTGTTCAGGATTTGCACATTCGTTTAGCACTGCCTCAAGCATCTCCAAGTTCTCACTGGCCATAATCAGCCTGTGAGAACCTGAAAAATGCTTGGCGCACAATGCTCCCATACCGGAGGATGCTCCGGTGATTAACATGTAATGCTCCATCGTCTTTGGATTATTGACGTGACAACACTTCTTTGCAGAAAGCCTCGATGCTATCGAAAGCAGCGATTTCCTTGCCACTCATCGTGGTGTTGTAATCGGCATCCAACAAGGCCAAGATTGAAAGACCGGCCAGCGAATCCCATTCTTCATAATCCGTAAATTTCTTGGTAATATCCAAATTATCGACTTCCAAGATTTCTGCTAATTTTGAAACTAATTCTTCCATTGTTATAAATGTTTTTGATGATTATTATGCTAATGTTATACCTCCATCAATTTTCAGTTCAGTGCCCGTTATCCAAGCAGCTGCGTCTGACAAAAGATAGATGGTGGCCAACGCCACTTCTTCAGGTTCACCATAGCGACCTAAAGGATAGTTTTGAGCGTCCAATTTTAACTGTTCTTCAGAGATTTCGCCCGATCTAATCAAAGGTGTGTTCACCATGCCTGGATTAATGGTGTTGCATCTTATACCTTTGGCACCTAACTCTAAAGCGGCTGTCTTTACAAATGCACTGAGTGCAGATTTGCTCATGCCATAGATACCATTACCCTTACCTGTTCCAAATGGACCTTCAATCGATGAAGTAAAAACCAACGAGGCATTACTCGCCAATTTTTTCTTCTTGTTTAAGAGTTTGGTCAACAGTACAGCGGATATGGTATTGGTCTGGAACACTGCTTGCATATCACTTTCTTTATAAAACAATACAGGTTTGATACATGACATTCCTGCATTGAACGACATGCCATTGACAACGGGCATCTGTTCAACCAATTTTGATACGTCATCCTCAACAGACAAGTCTGCCAAAAACATCTGGTGGCCTTTACCTACCATTTGTGACATAGTCTGTTCCAGGCGCTCTTGGTTTCTTGCCGTGGCAATTACGCATGCACCCATTTTGGAACATTCAATAGCAGTTGCTTGACCTATGCCTGATGACGCACCTGTGACCAAGATAGTCTTGCCTTCCAATGAAAACGGATTGTAATTCATAACTCGTCGTATTATAGTGTGACCAAATCGGAGATGACAATATTCTCAGTATCGAAAACCACACTACCCCATGACAAGCCGATACCGAAGCCACAGCAGAGGAACTTTGTTCGCTTTTGCTCAATCTTGCCTTTCAACTGCGAAACGATGGTCAAAGGGATGGAAGCGGACGAGGTGTTACCAAAATCGTAAAGGCACATCGGTACTTTCTCTTCAGGAAACTTCATCTTTCCTCTGATAATTTCGTCAATCTGAAGATTGGCTTGATGCAGAATCAAGTAATCCATTTCTTCTAGATTCAGGGAATAGTGTTCAACCAGTTTCTTCATCGATTTTGGAGCCGTTGAAATGGCAAATGAAAAGACATCCATACCATTCATGCGTGATTGCAAACGGCACATCTGTTTTCCATTTACATCTTCCATTTCAAATGATTTGGGAGAAACCTGATTACGCGCGCCTCCATCTGGGATAATAATGGCATCGTGACCACTACCATCGGTACCAAAGTGGAACTTGAAACCTTCTGCACCCTCCTGGTATTCAAGAGCAGTAACTGTACCGGCGAAGCCAACCAATGGATCAATAGTAGGGAGATGCAAACGGGCATCACCCACCATAAGAATGGCTTTCTTCACACAACCTGTTGATAGCAATGACACGGCATAGCTTAAGCCATACACCCAGCCAGAGCAACCTAAAGGCAATTCTGCCGCATAGCATTCCTTCTTCAATCCTAATCGGTCTTGAACAATACATGCAGTTGACGGAGCTATATAATCAGGACCTTGGGTGACAAATATCAACACTTCAATATCTGCCTTGTCCCAATTCAAATCTTTGATTAGTTGCTCAGCAGCAGGCACACAGAGGTCGGAGGTGGTCAAACGTTCATCAATTCTTCTTGAACGGATTCCCGTAGATTTGATAAAATCTTCGTAATCGTATTCAGAAGAAATGTGAGGATTGTCCTTGGTGTACTCGATATGTTCGGGCACACCGGCAGCCAAACCTGCAATTCTTACATTTTTAAAATCGAGAAAAGCCATACTGCTTACATTTTACTTTGCACTGTGTTGTACAAATCCTCGATGGTGTTTGCACTGTTGATGTCGTTTCCTTTCAGGGTAACATCATATTCCTCGTCCACCATGGCGATGACAGAGAGGGCAACCAGTGAATTCCATTCTTCGAGGTCTTTGAAAATTGTGCTTCCGTTAAGAGCTGATACATCGATATCATCGAATTGTTCAGCGAAGTTGTTGATAAAACCTTGTAATTCCATAATTAAAACTCTATTATTTGATTAAACATTAAATTTCCAACTTTCATCATTATCGAACTCCAAGTGAGCCCCACACCAAATCCGGCCATGCAAAGCTGCATTTCACCATTAACCAATTGGTCGCCAAGGTTGAAGCTGATGCAGGTGGGTACCGTAACGCCACTGGCGTTGCCAAAGTTCTCCACGATGTTGGCGGGCATCTTCTCGCGAGGCACACCCAACTTGTCAGCCAATTTGTTCAACATAAACTTGTTGGGTTGGTGGAACATATACCAATCCACATCGTTGCGGTCAACACCACTCTGCTCGTAAAGATGCTCAATCATAGGCGGCACTTCACGCTGCACAAAGTTGAACACATCGTCGCCCTGCATCACAAGGTTGTCCTTGCTGCGGAAGTTGCCAGCGGCATCTTCTTCCATAACGGCCGTTTCTGGAGAGCATGGCAGGCGGAATCCACCGGCTGGTATGTTAAGCACCAAAGCACCTGTTCCATCCATCTTGATGTTGGCATAAATGGGATTCTCCGCTTCGCATTGTTCCACAATGGTAATGGCTGCGGCATCGCCAATCAGAGGCTTGCTGTTGCGGTCGCGAGGGCTCACCTTGGGGCTAAGCACATCGGCATTCAGCAGCACCACTTTCTTCACAGCAGGTTGGTCAAGCAAAAGGCAGGCCTGGATCATGCCCAACTCGAAACCGGCACAACCTTGGTTGATGTCCATGCAGAGGCAGTCCTGACGCAAGCCGAAATGCCCGTGCAACAGATTGCTTGTAGGGGGCATAAAATAGTCTGGCGACTGGCTTACAAAAAGCAAAGCGTCAATCTCCTCGGGCTTGAGCAGATTGTTGTCGAAGAGGTGTTGCAGACCAAATTGACAGAAGTCATACGAGGTCTGCCCGGGGGCGGCAATGCGGTGCTCATTATAACCCATCGCCAACTTGAGCTTCATGCTTTTGGCTGGCGAAAAGTTATAATTAGCCATCTCGTCCTCAAACTTCACCGCCTTCTGGGGCAGTATGGTGAGGATGCCACTAATTCGTTTGTGTTTGAACAAGAAATCCATGGGCGTTTATTTTGCTCCGTTTTTAACCAAAAGTGCCACGATGGCATCCACTGTTGAGAAGTTCTCGGGCAGGATGTCAACGCCATCGATGGAGATGCCATAAGTGGAATCCAATTCACTGACGAGGTTCACCATGTCGAATGAATCCAACATACCTTCTTCAATAAAATTCACACCCTCTTGGGTGAAGTCGAACTCTGGACGAAGTTCCGTCAAAATCTTGATAATCTGTTCTTTCATATTTTTACCGTATTAAATTTTGTTACTATTTTATAAAAGAGCAAAGATAGTCAAAAACCGACTAACTTTAACATTTATTTGTACTGCATCACGTAGTCGAACATATTCTCCTCGGAAAAGCCGTAGTGGCGGTAGCGCACAATGGCGTTCTCGTTGGTGCGAATCACCCAAAACAGCTGCCGCTTGGTATCCTTGCCCTCTTCGAAAAAACGCCTCAACAATCGCGAACCCACTTTCTTGTCTCTGTATTCGGGATGCGTAAACCAATAGCGCAGGTAGAGCGTTGTGGCCTTCAGCTCATAAATCAAGAAGCCAGCCATCTTACCCTCCTCTTCGCACACTAGCACATGGCCTTGACGGGCATAGTCCAACAGTTCCTCATCGTAGGGTATCTGCTCGGTTTGTTCATCAAAATAGGTGTGCAACAACTGGCTCACTTCAGGGATGTCGTTCTCTGTTGCCTTGCGAATACTACCGTCAGGGGTGTATTCCATCGGGGTGGTCATCCTGGTCATACGCACCAGCGAGGTGGCCTCCTTGCAGCCTTTGCTGCGGAACAGCTCCACCATAGGCTGGCACTGCACGTCGCGCCCAACAATGTCGAACATCATGGTCACATCAGGATGCTCAGCTATAAACTCTGACAAATCAAGGCTAAACTCGTCGAGCGTGGTGGAGCAATAGAACACATTCCAAAACGTGGGTGATTGCTTGATGATGAACAGCGTGCTCTCTTTACGCTCAACGTGGCAATCACCTTTGGCAATCCACAGCCCATGCTTCACTGGGTCTAGAAAGAAATTGGTGATAAACCCACGTCGCAACGAACGGATTTCTGCCGACAGCTGCTGCAACTGCTCTATTGATTGGACCTTTTGCATAAAGGTTAAGGGTTAAAGGTTAAAGGTTAAAGGTTAAAGGTTAAAGAGTTTACTCTTCGACGAGTTTACTATAGTATAATCTATCAATCTTGCCGTTGGTGTTGCGCTTCAGCTCGGGCAGGTGGTGATAAACCACAGGAATCATATATTTAGGCAAGGTGTTGCCAATCGACTTGCGGAAGTCGGCAGCGGTAAGCTCCTGCTCAGCCTCGTAGTAGAGGGTGATTTCCTTGCGCTGGTGGTTATACACCACACAACCGTTTTTCACCAGCTTCAGGGTATTGATAATCACATGCTCGATCTCACCCAACTCAATGCGGTAGCCCATGTGCTTGATGAGGCTGTCCTTGCGGCCTTTGAACACAATCTCGCCACGGTCGTTGATGAACACCAAATCGCCCGTGCGATAGATAATCTCAGGGTAGCTGTGGTTGAGCGGGTTCTGCACAAAGGCGGCAGCGGTCTTTTCGGGGTTGTTGTAATAGCCCATAGCCAGCGAGGTGCCACGGATGCAAAGCTCGCCTTCACGGTTGGCCTCGGTGACGTTCTGGTTGTTCTCGTCAAGAATCAGGATGTCGGTGTTGCGGAACGGCTTGCCAATCGGGATAGGCTCATCGTCGGCAATCTCGCGCTCAACGGTATAGTACACACAGTCGAGCGTAATCTCGATGGGGCCGTAGAAGTTGGCGAAGGTGGTCTGCGGCAGACTGTGACGCCAAATGTTGAACTGCTTGGTGGGGAACACCTCACCCGCAAACCAGCAGAGGCGCAACGTTGGCAGTGGCACCTGTTGCAGCAATCCCATGTTGGCGATGTTTACCATGATGGTGGGCACCCAGAAAATGTAGCTCACCTTCTGCTCCTGCATCAGCTGCAGAATCTTCACCGGGAAGGCCGACCAAGTGTCGGGGATGACCACAATGCTGGCACCCTTGCCTTGGAGCAGGCACATCTCGTAGCTCCAGATGTCGAACACCACGGGCGACAATGAGCCGATGATGTCGTTCTCAGAAAAGCGATACTCATCGAAAGTCTGCGCCATAAAGTCGATAAAACTCTTATGGTTCAAAACCACGCCCTTTGGCGTACCCGTGCTACCGCTGGTGTTGATGATGCAATAGGGGTCGGTGTCGATAAGGTCGGAAATGCGAGCCAGCAGAGCCTCCTGCGTTGGGGCATCGGCATTGACCTCTTCCACATTAATCACCTTAGCGCCATTTGCCGAAGCAATAGGCTCAATAATAGCTTTAAACTTGCTGTTGGTGATAACCGCAGCGGGCTGAATCAGCGCAAAGATGTTGCCCAAACGCTCGGCAGGGTTTTTCACGTCGAGGTTCATGTAGGCATTGCCGCTGTAGGTGATGGCCAGGTCGGCCACCGCAGCCTCAGCGCACTTGGGCATAAACATAGCCACTGGGCGGTTCTTGCACTGGCAAGTGTCGATAATGGTTTGTGCCAGCTTACGGGCTTGCACATCAAGTTCGTTGAAGGAGACACGGCGTTCACCGTCAACCACTGCCACTCTCTCACCGAAACGGCCTACCGTTTCGATGAAGTATTCTATTAAGTTTATCTTCATATTTTGACTCTTCTTTTATTTAACTCTACCTCAAAACTGGAAAAACAATCAACCATTTATAGTTGGGATGAATCACGTAAACAGAGCGAAAGCCCCGTTTACGTGATTATCGTCCAATCGGTTTAAAGTGATTCGCAATAATTGTACAGTTCCTCAATGGTATCAAACTTCTTGAGAGTAGCACCTGTCAACAGTTGGTCATACTCCTCGTCAATCATTGACAAAATAGAAAGGGCAACAAGCGATCCCCATTCTTTCAGTTCTCTGTACCTGGTTCCTGCGTTCACAGTCTCAGCCGGGGTTTCAGAAAGTTCGTCAGCGAACTTTTCAACAAATTCTTCTAAAGTCATAATTTTGAAATTTTAATTTATAAATGATTGAATGTTACTGTTCTCTTTCGATAGTATAGTCCTTTACCCTACCCTCATAGAAGGATGTATGGATAAGCGATGTCACCAACGAATCGGGTTTCATGCGCTTCACAATCTTCTGAAGCGTATCGTCGGTGCCCACTTCATAGTACTCGTTCACACCATTTTCATCCATACGATTGATGATTTTTGTCCACTGCACAGGATAAGTCATTAGCTTGATTTGGTTGTCCAAAATCTCCTTGGCATCTGTGTGAGGTTCACCATCTGCATCCTGATAGATGGGTATCTGGGCATCATGGAATGTCAGTTTTTTTAATTCTTCTCCAAGGATTTCGCCTTCTTCGGCAGAATTGGGTGAATGGCCCACTCCCTTTTGAGGTAACACCAAGGCACGTTTGGCACCCATTCCTTTGAAAACTTTGCATGCTTTTTTCACGGAAGAGCGGCCTCCGGTTATAACCAATTGACCCGGTCCATTATAATTGGCTATATAGAGGCTTTCTCCATCCTCTTCCCCCACTTGTTTCAGCACCTCAAGTACCTGTTCCTCAGGGAGTCCAATAATAGCACCCATAGCACTCGGATGTTTTTGGAAGGCATCATAGAAAACCTCACCACGCTTTTTGATAAAAGGTACTGCTTCTTCAAACGTCAGAACACCGGCTGTTACCAATGCGGCATATTCACCCAAAGAGTGACCCGCCACACAATCAGGTTTAACAGCATCCTGCCCAATAACGAGGGCACACTGATAGAGGAAAATACCCATCTGCGTGTAGCGGGTATCCATCAAGAATTCTTCAGTTTCGGAGAAGAGCGTGTCGGTAAACCTAACACCTAATATATCATTGGCCTGTTCGAAGACTGCCTTGGCTTTGGGAAAGTTGTCGTAAAGATCCTTCCCCATGTGCTCTTTCTGAACACCTTGACCGGGAAACAAAAATGCTTTCATTTTTTTTACTGATTAATGGGTCGATAGATATGTGTTTTTGAGAGGTCGCAAGCAATACTACCCCAGCTGAGACCAACACCATATGCGGCAAGGATAACCTTATGCCAAGTGGTGGTGTCGATACCTTCGGCACGATGAGGCCAGTCTGTCAATACCATAGGTACTGTGGTTGGGCCTGTGTTCCCATAATTTGCAATATCAAACGGGGCGCGCTCCGGATGAGCCAACTTCAATTTACGGCGCATAAAGTCAACAGTAATTTTAGTTGCTTGGTGGAGTCCATAAAAATCGACCTCATCTTTATCCCATCCCATCTGTTCAAGCGACGCTTTAATAGTCTTTGGGCCAACTGAAACAATGAAACTGAACACATCATCACCTTCCATACTTGTTTCTTGTGAAGTATAGTCAGGTTTGGTGTTTTCTGGCCAATGGCGGAATCCCCAAAGGTCTGTTAACACAGTGCGGTAATCGTAGCCATTGGACATGATATGGAAGCCCAAACGGCCTTCGCCTTTGCTTACAATAGTAGCAGAGCCCGCATCTCCAAACACCATCAAACTTGATTTTAACTCTTTGTTGACCACTTTTGAATTGGTATCACCGGCCATCACAAGCACATTATTGCAAGCACCCGAACCTATGAGGGAAGCCGCTTGAAAGATACCATAGATATAACCGCTGCAACCGTAACTGATGTCAAAGCAGACACAGTCGTTTGATAGACCAAGTTTACCTTGCAGCACACAAGAAGTGGCTGGATTATAATAGTCAAAAGTCTGCGTCACAAACACCACACCGTCAATGGTACTGCGGTCAATAATCTCTTTCTCGAACAACAATTCCGCAGCACGTTGACACAGGTCAGCTGTAGTCTCGTCTTTGGCTGCAACGTGTAGTCGTTCGATACCTGAACCTTTGATAGTATCTTCAACTTCCTTTTCGCCAAATTTTTCCTTTAAAGAAGACATCTCCAGAATGCCTTCCGGCAAGCATGTAGCAATGCTTTTAATTTCTACATTTTCGATAATGCATTTCATAGGTATATCATTTTTATCTTGTTCTTAAATTATTGACTGACCACCATCCACAATCATATCGCTACCAGTAACCCATTTGGCCACATCGGAAAGTAAATAAACAGCAGCGTATGCTATATCGTCGGCCTCACCAAAACCCAATGGGTAACGAGCTTCCTCTTGTGAAAGTTGGTCTTGGGTGACAGCCCAGTCTCCTGGATCCACCTCTGCACGAACAATGCCAGGATGGATACAATTCACTCGGATTTTCTGAGCACCAAGTTCAACGGCAAGCACCTTTGAGAACGAATTAATAGCACCTTTAGTTGCAGAATACAAGGCATTGCCTTTATAAGGTCTTGTAGAAGCAACAGAAGAAATGAAAACAACAGACGCACCATTTTTCAACTTTTTCTGCTTGAGAAGAGCCTGGACGAGGGCAATGTTTGCAAAAGTATTGGTATTGAACATTGAGCGCATTTTGTCCAATTTCAAATGACGCGCCACTGTAGTATCAAAGATGGCCGCGTCCATTACTATTCCATCAAGTTCAGGCAATTGCGACACAAAATCTTTAACAGTATCAGTTTCCGACAAATCCCAAGCAATCTTTTGATGGGAATGTTTGTCGTCAAGCAACGAAAGAGTACCGGCAAGACGCTCCTCGTTACGGCCTGTCACCACTACACTAGCACCCATTTCAGAAGAGCGAATAGCAATGCGTTTGCCAATACCAGAAGAAGCCCCAGTCACCAATATTGTTTTACCTTTAAGAGAGTATGGATTATTCATAGATTATACGTTTTGCAGGATTACCCTGAACGGTAGTCCCAGGTTTGACATTGCGAATCACAAAACTTAACGCCCCCACCGTGGCACCTTCACCAATACGAACATTATGGTTAATCACCGAACTGGTATGAATGCAGACATCGTCTTCAAGTGTTACACCGGCTATTAATACCACATTGCAATCGATGCGGCAAAAATTGCCCACATGTACATCGTGACCGATAATGGCATTGTCCTGGATTAAACAAAAATCGCCAACTGTACATTCTGTTCCGATACCAGCGCGAGCTGAAATCATACAACCTCGACCCACTGAAGTGCCTTCCGATACACTTGCAGTAGGATGAATCAATGTAATGAACTCCCCTCCCCTCGCGAGAACCTTGTTAATGCAAGCTTTCTTTGCCTGCACATCACCAATAGAGTTGAAAAAGACATCTTCCGGCTGTATTTCATAATTGTCAATACTACCCAGCAACGGCGGAAACTCTTCAAAGCCTTCCATAGCATGGGGGTTGTCGTCAAGAAAGCCCTTGATGACATATTCTTTCTGATATCCATTGCACATCTTGGCAAACAGGGAAATCTGCCTGCCCATGCCACCTGCACCAATAATTATTAGGTTTTTCATCTAGAGTATTCATTTAATTGTTATATTCAAAATTTGCAAATTTACATCTTTTTCAAATGCCCCACAAACTCATGCCATACCAATTGATGGGATTTTATGTCTGCATATTCTTTGAATTTCCATCTGTTTTTCAGCATACGCTTGGCGATGTAGATACGTCGTTTGTTTGAGTTTTTACTTTTTGCAGTACGAGGGGCATTTATAATATCGTTCCAAACACGCTGTTCTTGTTTAACTGAGATTTGTTCTGTTGTGCGTAACCATTTTGTTGGTAAACACAATTGATGAATAGATATTGCCGTCAGTGTATCACAAAACTTACCCCATCCAGTATTATGTTTTATCTTATTCTGTGTCTCTGTTTCTTGTTCCGACAACTGACGCAAGGCCAATGCCCAGTCTATGACGTGCCGCAGCTCAATCTTCTCTTGCAAGAAATGTTCGTATGCGTGCCAACCTACAAACAAGGCGGTGAATGCAGGATTAGGGACGCTGATGCCTGGAATTGATGTAGACTGCGGGTCTTTAACAACCAATCGTTGCAAACCATCTTCTGGTCCAGTCAAACCATCTTTAACCTTAGTATTGGAGAAAGCGAAGTGGTGCTCCACCGAAATGCCATCCACTTTCAAATAGGCATGATGACCATCCACCTTGTCAACATTTACACCGTGTTTTTGAAAAGCAAAAATTAACTGCATCGTAACTATCGCCAGAGAAAATGTCAACGTCACTAAACTCACGAAGGTTCGGATTTGGATAGAGTGCTGATAACGAGAATCCCTTCAGAATAGTTGTTGACAAACTATCCTCAGCCAACCATGAGCCTATCTTTTCAACTACCTGCCACTTATACTGCGATTGCTCTGCAATGCTTTGTGCGTATGCCATCCACTTTGACCATAACGTGAATGATGGCCTCAACTCTTTTGGCAACGATGACATTGTTGGAAACGTCATTGCCAACACATTCTGCTGCAACGCCAAGTCAAAGCACCGTTGCCAATCAGTTTCCTTTGCACATTCAAACATCTTCTCATTCAAAGGCCGTTTGCAAAGCGTAGCGTTTAGAAGTTCAACAAGTAGTCTCTCCATAAATAGCTTTTATTAAGCTATTAAACAATTAACCTACTAAACCAACTCATTAATCATCCAATTTGACAACTGGTGCCTTTCCCCAATCAATTAACTTGTCAGAATCATGCAAGTTATTAAACTTCTCGGTTTTAATTAAGCGTTCCATCTTTCTCCACGCACTTTTTTTGCCAAGGTTTGTCTTTATGTACCGCATGTAACGGTTCTTTATTGTACCCGGTTCTTTATAGTAGGATTCATATTCTTCTTTTGACGGTACTCCGCCTTTTTCTGGAAGTAAGTCACCAATGTGGAAATAGCACATAGTATATGTACTCTTGTCCATCCGACCTTTTACAAAACTCAAAGGGAAGAAGCGAAAGTATCCTCCGCCCGAGTAAGCCATCTGTTTCCCCATAAATGAAGTCATACTGATGGGGTATTCTTTCAATTCAGCACCAGCATACTTGATGGCACAAGGCTCTTGTGAAGAGAATGCGGGGAAACCGCCAAAATCACGAGCGGCTGGGAATACCGATGAATCGTTTTGGATACCTTCATTGACCAATATTTCAAACATCCATTTATTACTCTCACCTATGCTAAAAGCTGGAGCTCGATAGCTCAACACCTTCTGGCCAATGCACTGCTCTAATGCCGATACTGCAGTATGGGAGTCTTCGCGGGCTTTTGCCTCGGTCAATTTGTTCATCCAGGTGTGCTGGTTGGAGTGGCAGCCGATTTCATGACCTCGATTCTGTATTAGCTTTACTACCTGAGGAAAATCTTTTGCCATTAAGCCCGTGCAAAAAAAAGAAGCCTTGATACCACACTCGTCCAAAATATCCAAAATACGGTCCAAAAAAGCATCGTATTCTGCATAACGTTCAGTTGAGCCATAGCCTCCAGCCTTGGCTAATGCCCATTCTTCTATGTCAAATGTCAATATGTTCATGCCACATCAAAATCAAATAATTGGAAGAAAGTGTTATCCTTTGTTATTTGAGGTAGTTTACCTTCAGTTAAATCAAGGAATATTAGATTAAAGGGGGACCTTTTGATAAATTTAGGCACTGTCAAATACAGGCTTTTGAATTTCGCCCCCATCCCAACATATAGTTTAGGTCTGAATCCCCATAGTTTATCTTGGGCATCAGAGCTTGCCAATAAAGATTCCGAATAGCTACCCATATAGGTTTGAACCATTGCGTTATATTTGCCTAGCAACGAGTACCCTTTCCTGCAATAATCGGCCGTGTCGCATTTCAGCCTCCAGTTAAATGAATCCTTATCCCAATATACCTTATAAGTTTTATCCTCGCCGCATTCAATATTTGTTCCCAAACCCATTTTCACATCCAACTGCCCAACAAAAGTAAATGGGAAATATTTCATGTATCCAGGAAAACTGTTGGCATTAGCCACCCCTAACACAAATTCAAAGCCATGGGCTTTAGCATATTCGTAAGTGGTTGTTGCCAACTTTTTGAACAAACCCCTTCCTCGATGGTCGGGGTGAGTAACTGTAGCCATATCAAACAACCCTGTTACCACCCTACTTTCGACCTCCATTTTATAAGGGATGCAAGCATAATGCGCCACTAGTTCATCCTCATAAAATGCATTGAATGAAATCACCTTGCCCATTGGGTTGTTCAAATACCATTTTCTGAAACCCTCAATGTCGAAGGTATGTTTTCCTTCATAAACAATATTTTGTAAATCAGCTATCTTTTGTAACGAAGCATCGCCGTCGCTAAAATCTAACAGTCTTATTTCGTAATCCATATTACAATGTTTTTAATATTTCAATCAACTTGTTTGACAACACCTTATAATCAAATTGTACCGCCACTTCCCTAACTCGACCGCACATGGCCTCGTACTCGTCTTGTGGCATATCTAATAATGACAGAATGGAATCTGCATATTCTTGAGCCGAACTGTATTCCTTGCTGATTCCAAGTTTATATCTTGTTATCAAATCATAACTCTTCATATTGACATTGCAACAAATTGGTTTGCCAGCAGCCAAATACTGAAATAGTTTTCCTGAACTGACCCCGTACAAGCCAAAGTTCTTGTAGTAATTAAGCATGTTTACACGAGCTTGGCTTATCACATACGAAACATCATGCAAAGGAATACTTTTTTCCTTAAACACAACATTATCTATGTGGTTTGCTGCACAATACTCTTCAAGCTCTTTTCTGTCAGCCCCATCACCATAGATCAAAAACTTTATATCCCTATGGTCTTTTAATAAGCTTGCCGCTTCTATCAGTTGTTTTATATTATTCGCTAAATTAATAGATCCCAAATAGATTACCTTCCTTGTTGACGAATTGGCAAGGTCGTCATCTTTTTTAATATGCTCAACCTTGTTGCGCTCAAAATCGGCCAAGTCTAATCCATTGTTGATGTAATAAACCTTGCTCATGTCGATTGTCCCACCCGACTCTTTATCCCATCCTCGCTGTCTTATATAGTCAGGGCCACCTTCCATAGTAAAGACTATTCTATCGGCTTTAGCAAAGAGTTTTCTATTTAACCTGTATAGTATCTTTGAAGCAATAGAACCCTTTTTCACCAACCCTGTGTCAACAAACGATTGCGTCCATAAATCCCAATCTTCAACAATATATTTTGCTTTTAACCTCTTTGCACACCAACTGATTGGATAGTCAAATGGCTCATGGATATTATGCAATATTACATCCGGCCTCTCAAATCGTTTTCTATGTACCAAAATAAGCCATGCGAACTGGAAGATTGAAATCATACGAGCAAGACCGTTACCCTTATAAGGCTTGACCTTCACATGAACAAACCTGTGTTCCCCATAAAAGGTTTCTTTAAACAATTGTCCTTTTTCAGGCACACCCTGTTCACCAGACGCAGGATGCTGGGCACAGAATATAGTTACTTCATACCCTGCTTCTTTCAGATAATGGGCGAACTTCAAATGTCGCTCATTTCTGGCGAAAGCAGGAGGAACGGTGTAATAGTTGACTATCCAAATTCTCATCTTTGCTTAATTGCTTAGTTGCTTATTAGCTTAATAGACTAAAATGCGTTGATGAGTCTGACCACCTCGGCAACATCGTCCATAGAAATCGCAGGACCGATTGGCAAGCTCAATTCTTCATTGGCAATGCGTTCGGTGATGGGGAAGCTCATGTGATTCCACTCCTTATAGCACTCTTGCTTGTGAGGGGCAATAGGATAGTGAATCACAGTACCCACACCGTTCTGATCCAGATAATCGTGCAAGGCATCGCGTTTGCCTTCGCCCACAAGGATTGGGAACAGGTGGTAGGCATTCTGCTCATCAGGCAAGCGGTCGGGCAAGGTGATCAGCGGGTTGTTGATATGGTCGTAGTAATAGTTGGCCACCTGTTTGCGGTGAGCGTTATCCTCCACCAAGTATTTCAGCTTAACATCGAGCACCGCAGCCTGAACTTCATCCAAACGGCTGTTGCGGCCAGTGTATTTGAACACATACTTCTTCTGCGAGCCATAGTTGGCCAATGTGCGGACGGCTTCAGCCAAAGCATCATCGCTGGTGGTGACAGCACCGCCATCACCCAAAGCACCGAGGTTCTTTCCCGGATAGAACGAATGTCCTGCTGCATCACCAATCGAGCCAGTGGTACGACCATCGGTATGCTTGCAGCCGTGAGCCTGAGCGTTGTCCTCAACCAGTTTCAAGTTGTACTTCTTGCACAAGTCTCCAATCTTGTCGGTGTAGGCATTGCGACCATAAAGGTGGACAATGCAGATGGCTTTGGTCTTTGGGGTGATGGCTGCCTCTATCAGGTCGTCATCAATCTCCAAGGTGTTCAACTTGGGTTCCACCAACACGGGCTTCAGGCCATTCTCTGTAATGGCAAGGATGGTGGCAATATAGGTATTTGCCGGAACAATCACCTCATCGCCAGGCTGCATCACGCCCAGTTCGATATAGGCACGGAAAATCCAAACTAGGGCATCCAAGCCATTGGCGCAGCCAATGCAGTGCTTGGCACCAATGAAGTTGGCATAGTTGGCTTCGAAGCGTTTGTTTTCCTCGCCTTGGAGGTACCAGCCGCCATTCACCACACGGGTGACGGCTTCGTTGATTTCAGCTCCGTGAAGAGCTGTTACGTCTTTAAGACTCAAAAATGGAATCATATTTCTTTACTTTTTTATTTCAATACCAATTTTATACTTTTCTAACGAAGTGTGCAGGATTTCCTACCCATATCTCTCCAGCCGGTACGTCTTTTGTCACCACCGAGCCGGCACCAATCAAGGCGTTTTCGCCAATGGTGATGCCCGGCAGCAAGGTTGAGCCAGCTCCAACCGAGGCACCTTTGCAAATCTTGGTGCGAAGCAACTTCCAGTCTTTATTCTTAGCTTTGGGGTACATGTCGTTGGTGAAGGTCACATTGGAACCAATCATCACGTTGTCTTCCAACTCTATGCCATCCCACACCTGCACTCCGCATTTGATGGTTACATTGTTGCCAATCTTCACATCGTTCTCAATGAAACAATGGGAACAGATATTCACGTTCTCCCCTATTTGTGCACCAGGCAGCACCACGCAATATTGCCAAACATTTGTGCTTTCGGGGATATTCTTGTTCTGACAGTCTGAAAGTGGATGTATCATGCCGCAATCCTCCTTTCTGAAGCATAGCGGCCTCTAACTTTTAACTTTAAACTCTTAACTATTAACTGTTTGCGCCTGCCCCACCCACTAACTCATGTTATTCATTAACTTACACCATTCGTCGAAATCCATTCCGTTCCATGGCATATTTCTGCTGAAACGATAAGGCCACGGATAATGGGCTTCGCCCGTTTCGCGGTCTTTGATTTCACGCACATCTTTCAGCACCTTGGCAGGAACGCCACCCCCCAACTGGTAGTCTGGCACATCTTTGGTAACAGAGCTACAAGCACCCACCAAGCAATGCTGGCCAATCTTCACACCCGGCAACAGAATGCTTCCTGTAGCTACCTGTGAAAAATCACCCACCGTTGGGCCAATACAAATATCAGACGGCGGTGTTGGGTCATTGGTGAACACCACATAGGGATATACAAACACGAAGTTGCCCAGCGTGGAATGCATACCAATATGCACATTGCTATGCAGACGGCAATAATTGCCAAAGACAGAGTGACCTTGAATGTCATCAAGTGTACCAAGGCTGCAATGATGGCCAAACACAGTGTTCTCACGCACTGTTACCCGATGGCCTGTTTGGAAATGGTCGCCCATCGTGTTACCA
>JAEEGL012149780.1_pt1 | contig 37879 bp, 31 predicted proteins | sample 9134231 | NCBI WGS metagenome assembly JAEEGL01 (sample SAMN16246548, study PRJNA631951) | gut metagenome | biome: gut microbiome; feature: rumen; material: fiber-attached | host: Bos | place: Iran: Karaj | collected 2018-10
AAAAGCCGTCGTGGAGGTCGATGGTGTCAGTGTCTTCGGGCCGTAGGCGGTGCCTTGCGTTATCGTCGTTGTTGGAGGCTATAATCGCGAAGGCGGCTTCGCGGAGTGCAACCTGCTGGCTATCAAGCAGCCGTCGCCCGACCGGGTGACACCTCCGTGCGGGCATTTCGGCCACTGCGGCGGATGCAAATGGCAGATGCTGACATACGAGAAACAGCTGGAATTCAAGCAGAAACAGGTCGAGGACAACTTCAAGCACCTTGGCAAATTCGAGTTCCCACCGCTGATGCCCATCCTCGGGTCGGAGAAGATCTACTACTACCGCAACAAGCTGGAATACACCTTCTCCACGATGCTGTGGCTGACCTACGAGGACATGAAAAAACAAGCGGAAGGCGAGTTCTTCGAGAACCGCTGCCTTGGCTTCCACGTGCCCGGTATGTTCGATAAGATCCTGGATATCAAGCACTGTTGGTTGCAGGCGGCCCCGAGCAACGACATTCGTCTCTTCTGCAAGCAGTACGCCATCGAACACAACCTCGACTTTTACGACCCGCGTCAACAGGTGGGTCTGCTGCGCAACATCATCATCCGCACCGCCTCCACCGGCGACCTGATGGTAGTGCTCATCGTCACCAAATACAACCAGGAGGTGAAGGATATGCTCGCCGCCTTGATGGAGCGATTCCCCGAAATCACCTCGCTGACTTTCGTCATCAACACCAAGCTCAACGACGCCATCTTCGATCTGCCGTTCCACCTCTATGCCGGTAAGGACTACATCACCGAAAAGATGGAGAACCTGCAGTTCAAGGTCGGGCCGAAATCCTTCTATCAAACCAATAGCGAACAGGCCTACAACCTTTACAAGGTAGTGCGTGAATTTGCTGACATCCAGAAAGATGAGGTTGTTTATGACCTCTTCACCGGCACTGGCACGATTGCCAATTTCGTGGCGCACCAGGCCAAGCGGGTGGTCGGCATCGAGTACGTGGATACCGCCGTGGAGGACGCGAAAATCAACTCCGCACAGAACAATATCACGAACACGGAGTTCGTGGTGGGCGACATGGCGAAGATTTTCACCGACCAGTTCATCGCACAGCACGGGAAGCCGGATGTCATCATCTCCGACCCTCCACGGGCCGGCATGCACCCGAATGTCATCGAACAGCTGTTGAAGCTGGAAGTACCACGCATCGTCTATGTGAGCTGCAATCCTGCCACGCAAGCCCGCGACCTCACCTTGCTCGACCCGAAGTACCGTGTGGAGAAGGTGCAGCCCGTGGACATGTTCCCGCACACGCAGCATGTGGAAAATGTTGTACTTCTAAAGTTGAAAAAACAATAAACTTTTCCGCATATTAATACGCAAATTATCTACTTTTGCCATTATCCATTAAACCTGTGTATGAAAAAGTTTATTCGATATAACGTCTTCATCTTCGCCATGTTACTGCTAATGATATCGTCGGCTGTGCAGAAACCAGACCCGACGATGAGCATCGTGAACAATATGACGTTAGAGGAAAAAATCGCCCAGCTGATCATCATCCGCGTGAGTTCCACGGAAAACGAACAATACAACAAGGAGTTGATAGAGAAGATCGCGCGCATTCAGCCTGGAGGTGTCTGCTTTTTCAAAGGGAATCCGACGAAGCAGGCGCTGCTTACCAACCGTATGCAGGCGGTCAGCAAGATCCCGATGTTCATCTCTATCGACGGCGAATGGGGCCCTGCCATGCGCCTCGACAGCTGCGTGGCCTTCCCGCGACAGATGACCCTCGGAGCCATCTCCGAAGAGAACGATTCTCTCATCTACCAAATGGGACTCGAAATCGCCGAACAGTGCAAGGCAGTGGGCATCAATCTCAACTTCGCACCCTGCGTCGATATCAACAACAACAGTCGTAACCCTGTGATTAACAGCCGTTCCTTCGGGGAAAACCGCGACAAAGTGAGTCGCAAAGCTGCTCTTTACATGCACGGCATGCAGGATGGCGGCATCGCCACCTCCATCAAACACTATCCCGGTCACGGCGACACCGAAACCGACTCCCACGTGGGCCTGCCCACCATCCGAAAAAACCGCATCGAACTGGACGAGATGGAACTCTACCCTTACCGTTACCTCATCAACGAGAATCCCGACATGGTGATGGTCGGCCACCTCAACATCCCCGCCTTAGACCCCGAACCCAACTCTGTCTCTTCCATGTCATACACCATCGTCTCCGACCTCCTGAAAAAGGAATTAGGCTACAATGGCCTGATTATCACCGATGGTATGGAGATGAAAGGGGTTCGCAACCAAAACCGTTTCGAAGGAGACGTGGAGATTCGCGCACTGTTGGCTGGTGTGGATATTTTGCTGCTGCCTGGTGAAACCGATTCCGTCATCGCCGCTATCAAACAGGCTGTGGAACAAGACATTATCCCCGAAGAACTCATCAACGAACGGTGTCTTCGAGTACTTCAATTCAAAGAAAGCCGCGGAATTCTTGCATCCAAACCTGCCCGTATTGCTGACATTCCATCCAAAATGAACAGCGCAAAAGCGATATGGCTTAACCGTCAATTAGAAGAAAAAGCGATCACTTTGCTGAAAAACGACGGCAACATCCTGCCTTTGAACGCCAAAACTGCCGAAAACACAGCGTTTCTGTGTGTGGATCGAAAAAAATACGCAAACGAATACGAGCAAATTGTGGGTGAGTGTCACCTTCCTTTCTACTATATCGACAAGAAGATTTCCGCCAAAGAGCAGTCGAGCATCATGGCAAAATTGGCATCTTACGATCAGGTGATTGTGGCATTCGGTGGTTCCAACCAGTTAGGAGGCTCTGGCTACGGCATTGACATGTCATCCGTACGGCTGCTCAACTGCCTCGCCAAGGAGAAGTCTGTGATTTTGCTTCATTTAGGCAACCCCTACGCTCTCAACGCTTTCGACTCCCTCAGCAGCTATCGAGCGATCATCTGCGCCTACCAATTCTCCCCCACTACCGTCGCAGCGGCCATCAACGCCTGCTTCGGAAAAACTGCCTTTGAGGGCACTTTGCCGGTCAGCATCAACGACTACCCGGCGGGCAGCGGCATCCTTCCTTCGGTCACCTCGGAAAACATCTCCGCATTGCCCGACAATATCACCCAAGAGATCGACAGAATCCTGCAAAACGGCATCAATGACCACATCTACCCGGGGTGCGCCGTCATTGCGCTGCACCACGGACAGCCTGTCTATCAGAAAGTGTTCGGCTATCTGGACTATAACCGTCAGGACAGGGTGACTCATCAGACGCTTTACGATGTGGCCTCCATCACGAAAGTGGCGGCTACCACACTGGCTGTCATGAAGTTATACGACAACCACGAAATCCAGCTCTCCGACAGAATCGGCAAATACCTGCCCTACTTAGCCGGCACCGACAAGGCCAACCTCACGTTGGAGGAGCTGCTGACCCACACTTCCGGAATGCCGTCGTTCATTCCATTCTACAAGTCCATCATGGGCAACGAACGCTATTTACGCGCATATAAGACCGAAAACTACAACATTCAAGTGGCCGATCACCTCTATTTGCGCAAAGACTATCCCGATAGCATCCGATACAAGATTGCGCATTGCAAGTTGAAAGAGAAAAAGTACGAATACAGCGATTTGAACTTTTTCCTGCTGAAGGATATGGTGGAAACCATCACGATGCAGCCGATGGAAGAGTTTCTGTCGGTGAATTTCTACCAACCGATGGGCCTTTCGCACACCACTTTCCGTCCGTTGTCGCATGGTTTCCAGCAGAATGAAATCGCCCCGACGGAAGAGGACAAATTGTTCCGTAAACAGCTGGTACACGGCTATGTACACGACCAAACGGCTGCTTTGATGAACGGCAACGCCGGCAACGCCGGACTCTTCACCACAGCGGAAGAGCTTGCTGCCATCTTCCTCATGATCCAAAACGGAGGTATCCTCAACGCCCAACGGTATCTGTCGGAAGCCACCGTGGAGGAGTTCACAAGAATGCACTCGCTGCACGGCTGCCATGTGCGCGGTTTGGGCTTCCACACCCCGAAAGCACCTGGCGAATCCTCCATTGTACCCACCGCTTCCGACACACAAATATTTGGTCACCAAGGATTTACCGGTACAGTCGTCTGGTGCGACCCGAAAGAGGAACTCATCTTCGTCTTCCTCTCCAACCGTGTCTGCCCCGATGCTGAACCCAACAAATTGTCAAAGAGCGGAATCCGCCTGAAGGTGCATGATTTGATTTATAAAGGGTTGGGAATTAGGCAATAGGCAACAGGCAATAGGCAATAGATAACGATCGAAGAAACATATATAAATATCTTCCTTAAGCAGCCCCGTTAGGGGCAAGAGCTAGGTAAAAAAAAATACAATATGAAGCCCATCATTCTATATATCGAAACCGCCACCGACGTATGTTCCGTGGCATTGTCGAGAGGCACGGAAATCATCGGATTGAAAGAGGAGGCCGGTGGCAACAACCACGCCAAAAACCTCCTGCCATTCGTGGATGAAGTGTTGAAACAATCGGGAGTGAACATGACCGAAATCAACGGGGTGGCCGTGAGCATCGGACCCGGCTCCTACACGGGCTTGCGCATCGGGGTCTCCACCGCCAAAGGCATCGCTTACACCGCCGGCATTCCCGTAATGGCCATCAGTACGTTGGAAAGCATCGCACAAGGAGCCAAAACGTTATGGTCTGGGACCTCAACGGAAACCGTGCAAATCGTCCCGATGATCGACGCCCGCCGCATGGAGGTCTTCACCACCCGCTACGACTTCGACATGAATTCGTTAGAGGAAGTTTCCGCCAAAATCATCGACCAAAACACCTTTACAGAGCTGCTTTCGGAACAAAAAGTGCTCTTCTGCGGCAACGGAATGCCCAAATGCCACGAATTACTGTCCGCTTTCCCCAACGCCTGCTTCATCAACGCACACGTCTCCGCGAAAAACATGCTCCCCTCCGCCCTTCGCAAGTGGCAAAAACAGGAGTTTGAGAACGTTGCCTACTTCGAACCGTTCTACCTGAAGGAGTATGTGGCCGCCAAACCTGTCGTAAAGGGACTGCACTAATTGATAATTGATAATTATAGTGGATAGTACGATTAATCTCCTTGATATGTTATAAAAACACTATTGACTTTGACTTTAACATTGACTTAACTCCCGCCAACTATTGCCTGTTGCCTATTGCCTTTTGCCTAATAAACAATGGATATACACGAACCGATAAAACGCGACCGAAACCTCAACATCACGGTCATCGCCGACGATTCCCAACGCGGATCGGCAGCGGTGTCTCAAGGTGTGGTGTTGGCTGAGGTGTTCCAAGCCTCGCTGACGGTCATGGCAAACTTCGGATTCGGGTTCGGACCAACAGAATTCCGCCATATCCCAGACGACAGTCCCTATTTACAGGAAATTCGAAAAACAGTCTCGGAAGTGGCTAATTGTCAAATTATTACCGATTATGTTTTCCCTGAAACACTCTTCCGTTACGCCGAAGAGCACAACACCGCCATGTTCGTCATCGGGGTTCCTGATGGACTTAGTTCTGATGGAGGGTGTTTCTTTACCGCTAAGAAAGCCATCAAGTTTATCCGTCAGTCGCGGTTCCCCGTGATGACGGTCACGTTTGCTTATCCAGATGCCACCTACTACAAGCACATTCTGTTGCCGTTGGACATTGAACGGCAGAACAAGGAAAAGGCGTTGTGGGCAGGCTATTTCAGCCGGTTTTATGGTTCTGTTATCCATATTCTCTATCCGAAATACAAAGACGAAGGGTTAGCCAAGTTAGTCTATGACAATATGGCTTTTGTAGAGAAACTGTATGAGAATCTGGAAGTTACTTACGAAAAACACGAAACGCAGCCACAGGATTATTTAGATGCCTATGCTCTGAAATTCCCTCTGATAGAGCATGTCAGCGAACATGCGGGCGCATCCGTGATCATGATGACCCGCTATTACACCCTCGGCGATGTGCTGATGGGCCCCCGCGAGCGCAAAATCATCGGCAAAACGCCAATGTCCATCCTTTGCATCAACCAGCGAGATGACCTTTACGTGCTCTGCACCTGATTTCCCTTCATTCCCCCCTTATCGCCGACATCAGAACACAAAAACCCGCGCTCCGGGGATTAGTGGCTATGATTGGGAGCGCGGGACGTTCAATATTGAAACTTTTCGTGCTTATATTATCGACTTTAATTTTGACGTTAGGCTTTTAGATTCACAAGTCTTAAGTCTTAAATCCCAAGTCTCATTCGTCATCAGAACAATTGTATGCCGATTTCCCATTTCGGGAAGTCGGAAGTGGTTGTGCCTTTCACCTTCAGCAAGTTGGAAATACGGTATTGTCCATAGATGGCGAATCTTCTTGTGATACCTACACGCAAACGCACGCCATAGTCGAGACGGTTCATCATAAGGCCATATTGTCCATCATTGAGATATTTTCTAATGATATGCGTGTTGATTGCATCGCCTCTTTGGGTCTCGGTTTTATGGCGACTTCCTGTATTCCATTCACCGAAAATACCAGCGTCTATGTACCACCACTCTTTACCGGCATAGCCCAAAATGAACCGGTTAACCAATTCCAAATCAAATTTTGTGACTTTGATGTTGTTTTTGATCACTTTAATATCCATCATTTCATAAGGCAATCCAGTAGCAGGATTGACGAATATCGGACTCTCCTCCGCATACCAAGAAGAACCGAAGCCGAGGCGAAAACCTATCGCATAGGGTTTTGAAACACGCCAGCTGTTGTCGAAGGCGAAGGTAAGACCGTGGGAAATTCTGTCGCAGGTCCAGATATTGCCGCTCGGACTCCACATAGAAGGAAGCATAAAGGAGAAATTTAGCACTGTACTGAATTTGTATGTGGTATTGAATTTACGGGTGTATATGTCGTTGGCGGGAATGGAGATTGTCTTCGCACAGCTGTAGTAGTTGGCATTTTTTGCGGTAAGGCTATCTACTTTCGGTAACGTTTTCTGTCCCACGGCATATTTCAGAATCTGTCCGTTGCTCCATATCTCTAACGTTTGCCCGCTTTGCAGCCGGTCTTTGGAGAAACGGATAGCACAGCTGTTCTCATTAATATCCTTCTGATTGTAAAAGTCAATCGAACCGTCACCATTGGTGATTTTGTAGAAAACGGTGGAAGGTTCCTTACCTGTGACATACACCGCATTGTCATCTTCCGAAAAAGAGATGTTGTTTTTGACTTCGGGCTTTTCACCGAAGAAATAACCAGCTTGCGGCACACCATAACCGTACGCATAGTCGAAGTAGGGATAGTGGTTGCCGGATTTCTCGATTTCGGTTTTCAGCTGCCAAGCGGTGTATTCGGGATGCAATTGCTTGACACAGGCGGCGAAACCGGCCGTCATCGGGGAGGAGAAAGAAGTGCCGTAAGCTTGGGTGAAGTTGCCTTTTTCACCGGCCACCCAGCAGTGAGCCATGGCTACCACGTTGGGTTTCATGCGACCGTCGGCTGTCGGACCGAACGAACTGAAATCCGTGAGTTGGTTGATAGAATAGACACCTCCCACGGAGAGGATGCTGTCGGCATCGGCGGGCGTGATGAGCATCTTCCACTCTTTGTCGTCGCCCTCGTTGCCCATGGCGTTGCAGACCAAAATGCCCTTGCGGGCGGCGGTATTGGCAGCCTTTGCGACCATCGAAGTACCGTTCATCTGTTTCACTTGGTAACGCTGTTTGCCGTAGCCGAGGGAGCTGTTCACGATGTCGGCACCGTTTTGGTCGGCCCATTCAAGGGCCTGCACCCACCAAACCTCCTCTTTCAACGGCTCGGTGTTTATCTCGGTACGTGCCAGCAGAAATTGCGCGTCAGGAGCCATGCCTAACCAAACGCTATCGCTGATTCTACCACCGATACAGCTCAGCACCATGCGACCGTGCGAGTTGGCCAAATAGACGTTCTCTTTCTTTTGCGCGAAGTTCCAGGTCTTGATAATCTGGTTGTTATCCCGCATTTGTTGAAATGCAGGGTGCGTGTTCACTTCCGGGAAACCGGCGTCAAACACGGCAATGCGCACGCCCTTGCCCGTGATGTTGTGCTCCTTGAACATCTTACCCTGATGGATGTCGATTTGGTCACTGTAGTTTTTGGCACTTTTCGCCGCATTCTCCAATTCAGACTCCGAAACGACTTCCATATCGCTGGCAATCAGCTGGATGCCCGCCACGAAGGGAAATTGCCGAATAACGGTAATCTGCTCCTCCGTGGCCATCACGCCGGCCGCGTTGAGCCACCTCGAAGTGCCGATCAGCTCCTCCGAAGCATTCTCCACCGCTGAAGTGTATTCGCCGTTCACAGGATAGTTGGTGATGTCATAAAGGTCCGCGCCGTTCAGGGCGTAACGCTCGATGGCCTTCGCATCAAAGTACTGATACGGATCGAACGTGGTGTTCTGCTTGTCGGTGAAGAACACCCAGTAGCTGTTCTGCGCGATTAGCTGACTTGCCAATGCACAGAAGAATAAGGTAATGATTGTTACTTTTTTCATATTGTTTGGTTTTTTAGTGAATTGTGATTAGTGACTAGTGATTAGTGACTAGTGAATTGTGAGTGGTGATTTGTGAATTGTGAGTGGTGGTTTATTTTGGGGATCTGATTTTTAATCGAAGATGACGGATGTAACCGGATAGTAGTTTTTGAACTGTGGTGATTTGTTTAAAGAGAGGATGATCTGGCTTGAGATAGTTTAAATCTGCAGATAAAAGCAATTGTGTTTCCAACTCTGACAAAGAGCCTTGCGCTATATAACAAAACCGTAAGTTTTCTTTGTCATTATTACGACCTGCTCCTTCTGCAATATTCGATGGAATAGAAACAGAAGATCTTTTCATCTGAGAACATAATCCAAAAAGTTCATCAGTAGGAAACTTTTTTAGTACAACATACACTTCTTTCACAAGTTTCATACTCTCTTTCCAAACATTTAAGTCTTTATGGTTCATGTTTTCTTTTCCTTTCTATTCACAAATCACTATTCACAATTCACAATTTCATTAAAATCAATTCCCAGCAACCGCATGTTTTTCAGAAACTCCGGCACCTCCTCCTCCATGAATTCCTTCTTCCGGATGGCATGGATTTTCTCGGGGGCATCCTCGTTGACGAAGAAGCCGATTCCGCGTTTGTTGGTGATAATCTCCTGGTTCTGAAGGCGTTCGTAGGAGCGCATGACGGTGTTGGGGTTCACCTCGAAGGCGACGGCCAACTCGCGCACCGACTTGGCCCGCTCGCCCGGCTTCCACGCGCCCGACAAAATCTGTTCGAACACCCAGTTCTCGATCTGCCGATATATGGTTTGTGTGCTCTTGAAATCCATACTATGCCTCCGTTTCTCTCATTCTCAAAAAACTCATTGCGTAGAAATAGACAATGGTCACGCTGTAAACCACATACATGAACCAATCACTGGAAGTGGCAATGTTATGCTCTACTTTATAGTAGTGACCATTGCGGATTTCTGCGGGCACCGTCAATACCACATTCAACCATTCAGTACCTGCCATGATGGCTCCAAAAACCAATGAAATGACGAAACCTGCCAATAGCAGTTTCCAAAACGGGCTCTTCTTAAAATAGATAGCAGCGAAAAACATAATAGAAATACCAGCGAAAAACATCAGCACAGCCTCTCCATCGATGGGAAGAACTTGCCATTTTAAGAATTCACCTAAATTGTGGATTCCGTATGGTATGGCGAAAATGTCAGGTTTATACATATTCACTATGCCATATCCCAAAATCTGCCCAATCAGCACAGACAAAACAATGCCTGCCACGAAATAGATGTTGGTCAAAAACATACCTGACATCACTTTTTCGGCGTTGGTCACGGGGGTCATCAAGAAGTGTATCCTGCTTGAAGGCTGGTGCAGCTTTGAAAAGAAACGGCATGGATAATAAACCATAAACACAACGGCTGCTATTTTTATCCCTGTCAAATCGGGATTGCCAGACATGATCGTCATGAACAAAGACAATGCTGCCATGATGCCGAATGAATAGATGAGATCATTCCGCCAATTTTCGTAAAAATAGGCCTTGACTAATTTGATTATATTGTTGATATTCATAATATTACGGTTTTATTGGTGAGACAATTCGGGTTAATTTTCAGTGGATGTTTCGTCTTGCTGAGACGCACCTTGGCTCGTCTCTACGGAATCGGCGTATGCTTCTATTTCATCCAGACCATTAAAATGAAGCACTTGCGTCGAGTCCTTTTCGATTTTTTCATATTTGATTCTGCCGCTGCGGTAGCCGGTCTGGAAGTCGATGGTGTAGCCGATGACCAGGCCCAACACCAAAACAATGGCGGTGATGATTAATATCTTATTCGTGTATTTTTTCATAATCTTCAGATTTTAAGGTTATTTGAACATTTCCGTGAACTCTTGCTTGTTTAAGACGGCGGCGTTGAAGAGCAGTTCCAAATCCAAGGGGGTATCAATGTGATTGACGTTTTCCTTCACTTGCTGGATGCCGCGCGGAGTCTCTTCGCTGTAGTACAGCTTGCCCTCCTTCGACTTTTCGTCATTTGTATCGAAGACTAACTTGTCGGTGATGACATCGCCGGAGGCGTTGAGAATCATACGGCCGTTGTCGATGATGGAGACCGCATCGATGAGGCTGTGCAGGTCACGCACCTGATGCGTGGAGATGAGCACGGTTTTCTGCTCGTCGGCGTAGGCGGCCATGAATTTGCGAAAGATGCTCTTGGAAGGGATGTCGAGGCCGTTGGTGGGCTCGTCCATGATGAGCAGCGGCACATTGGCGGCCAAAGCGAAAGCTATCATCACTTTCTTCTTCTGCCCGTGCGAGAACTTGTCGATGAAGCCAAGCATGTTGTCCATCTCGAACTCCGTCAAATAATACATGAACTGTTCATGGCTGAAGTTCGGGTAAAACGGTGCGAAAGCTTCCTCGTACTGCTTGATTTTCAGGTGAGGGACATAGATCTCCTCTTGGAGGAAATAGATGTCGCTCAGCTGTTGTGCGGTGCGTTTGTAGGCGGGTTCGCCGTCGATGAGGGCTTCGCCCGCCTGCGGGAAGAGAAGTCCCGTCATGATTTTCAGCAGGGTGGTTTTGCCCGCGCCGTTGCGACCGAGCAATCCGTAAAAGTGACCGGGCTCCAACTGCAAGTCCACCCCGTTGAATAACTTGCGGTTCTTGTCATACCCGAATTCTACATTTTTCAATTGTATCATACCGTTTGTTTTTTAATTGTTACTGTATTAGTGAACTAAGACACTGCAAAGGTAATACACTTTTTGAAAAATTGTACACTTTTTGAAAAATTTTTTCTTGCTGATAATCAGCGTGTTATATTTCCATCGATTTTTTTGTCACAAAAGATGGCGTATTTTTCGCAGAAAATGGGAAGTTGGGGCGCAAAAACGTTTTCCATATATTCTCAATTTTTGCTCAATATATATTAATGTAATTCGTATTTTTGCACCCAATTTGGAAAACTATGGGCGCATTTAAAGCATACGACTTTCGCGGAATCTATGGCAAGGATTTCGATTTGGAGACAATCTACAGGTTCGGCTTCTTTCTTCCATCGCTATTGAAAGCCGATAAAGTATTGATTGGCAGGGATATGCGGGTGACTTCGGAGGAAATGTCCGAAGCTCTGTCACGGGGAATCACCGATGCCGGCGCGGATGTCTATGACATGGGGCTGACCACCACGCCGATGGTCTATTACTTCACCGCCAAACATCATTTCGACGCTTCGGTGATGATTACGGCATCCCATAACCCTAAGGAATACAATGGGTTAAAGGTTTCCCGAACGGATGCGCTCCCCGTAGGTTTCGACACAGGACTGGGCGAATTGGAACAGAAAGTGCTGCACGAAGAGGTGGTCATCACGGCACCGAAAGGGAAAGTCATTGACTATCCGGTGCGCGAAGAGTATCTCCAATTCCAGTCGCAGTACCACTATTCGCCTGATAATCTGAATATTGTGATAGACTGCTCCAATGGAATGGCCTCCATTCTGGTGAAGGAAATTTTCGGGGACAAACCTTGCTATCTCTTTGATACACTGGATGGTACGTTCCCCAACCACGAAGCGAACCCTTTAGAGGCAGAAAACATCGTTGAACTTCAGCAAAAAGTGCGCGAAACCCATGCCGACGTCGGTGTGATTTTCGATGGCGACGCTGACCGGGTGATGTTTGTCGATGAGCACGGCGATTTTATCTCCCCGGATTTGATGATCGCCGTGTTAGGTCACTACTTTATTGAGGAAAAAGATATTCAAGGACTTGTCATTCAAGATATCAGGACTTCCAAATCGGTGGCGGAATATTTAGGGAAGATGGGTCGCGAGATGTACATCTGGCGTGTGGGTCGTGCCTATGCCGCCATGAAGCTGCGGGAAATCGACGGCGCTTTCGGAGGAGAATATGCCGGACACTACTACTTCCGCGACTTTTTCTACTCCGATTCCGCCATGATTGCCGCACAGGTGGCTCTGCGTGTCTTTTCCCAAATGAAAGAGCGCGGAGTGTCTGTGTCCCAACTGATTGCACGCATCAAACGGTATGCCAACTCCGGTGAAATCAACTTCACCATCGAGGAGAAGAAAGCAGCCATGGAGGCGGTTAAGGCGGCCTGCATCGCGCAGGAAACGCCAGAAACAGTTCTCGACTTCGACGGCTACCGCGTGGAATTCGCCGACTGGTGGTTCAATATCCGCCCTTCGAATACCGAACCCTACCTGCGTCTCATCATGGAGGCTCGCACGGAAGACCTGTTGAAGGAGAAAAGGGCTTTCATCGGACAAATTTTGGAACCCTACATAAAATGATGAACTGGTAACATCACAGAGACGCAAACATTGAGACGCAATGTGCGTCTCTACAGACCGAGAAAGAAAATGATACAAGGAACGAAACATAGAAACCATATGGCATCGTTGCTGCTGAAAACGGCGGCGGTGTGGGTGTTCCTGTGTATGTTTTTGTCTTCGGCGCACGCACAATTCTACAACGGGTCGCAGCTCACGTTCGGAAAGAACCGCGTTCAGCATCAGAACTTTAACTGGCAATACTTGCGGGCGGAACAGTACGATGTCTATTATTACCCTACCGGCCGCGCCTTGGCGCAGTATGTCTTTTACCGCACTCCGGAAATCGTGTCGGAAATCGAGCAGTTGCTGAATTACACCTCCAAGAAAAAGCTGCAAATCATCGTCTATAACACCCAATCCGACTTCCGTGAGTCCAATTTCGCCTACGATTACGAAGATTTCTACAACCAAGGCGGTGTGACGAACATATACGGCACGAAAATCTACATCTATTTCGACGGAAACCGCGCGCATCTTGACCGCATGATCCGTGGCGGCATCATGAACGTCTATGCCCACTGGATGGTGCAGGGCGCAACGGTCGGGTCAAACATATCCGCCGACTATCTGATGAATGTGCCGAGTTGGTTCTACAGCGGATTATCCTCCTATTTCGGCGAACACTGGAACAGCGATATAGAATCGCACGTCAAAAACGGCATTCTCACAAACAGTTATACCCGCTTGGATGAACTTTCCCCCGTGGAAGCCACCTATGCCGGACACTCGTTTTGGAAATACATTGTGGACATTTACGGCGAAGAAATCATCCCGAAGGTGCTCTATTACACCCGCTCCAGCAAAACCATCAAAGGCGGTTTGGAACGTGCCACTATGACACCGTTCAAAACACTGGCCTCACGATGGTACAAATATTATGTCGTCATGTTCCACCCCGACATGTCGAAACAGATGCCAGACGGCGAGGAAATTCTCCGGAAACCCAATAAAAAGCGCGATTATGCCCGCTTCTGCTTCTCACCGGACGGCGAAAAATACGCTTACGTGACGAACGAGGCCGGGCAGGTGCGGGTTTGGCTGAAGCTTGCCGAATGGAAGCAACCCAAGTGCATCCTCAAAAAATACCAAAAGACGGAAGACAATCCCGACCTCAGTTTCCCGCTCATCGCATGGCACCCTTCCAGCGAGATTTTGGGTATAACTTACGAATACAAAGGCGATTGCCTCTATCAACCCTACGATTTGGAAAAACGTCGCTGGGGCAAAAAATTCCTCGTGGATGTGGAAAAAATCACCTCTTGGTGCTATGCTCCCGACGGCAAGATGATGCTCCTGTCCGGATTCAAAAACGGACAATCCGATATTTTCCTCTACAGTTTTGCCGCGAAATCGTACCAAAACATCACCAATGACTTCTACGACGACTACAATCCTGTCTATATGAATCCGCAGCAGATTGCCTTTGCCTCCAATCGTCCTGTGGATTCCATCTTGCTGAAAGACAACTTCTTGGATGCCTCCCGCGATCGAAAATACAATCTGTTTCAATATAATCTCAAAGCCAAGGACTCCACATTGCTGCGCGTCACCGATTCTCCATACGCCAATGAGTTCGACCTGCAACCCGCTGGTAATCAACGACTGCTCTACCTGAGCGATGAAGGCGGCGTGATTAATCGCTACGAAGCCGTTTTCGACAGCTCCATCAGCCGCATCGACACGGCAGTGCATTACATGTACTATGCTACCCATCATCCGCTGACCGACCGCGCGTACAATATTCTGGAACAGGCTTACAATCCCGTCTCCAACACTATCGCCGACATTTCACTGATGGAGAAGTACAAGCACATTTGGCTCACAGAATTCCAAAACCAGTACCATCCCACCATACTACCCTCCGACTTCCATAAGAAAGTGATGGAGGACTTGATGCAACAGACTGAAAAACAAGGTATCAAAGATAGTATAAAAGCAGATGCCGGAGAACAAGAGCACGGATTTGTCGTCTCCGGGGCAGCGAAAGCCAAAGAAGTGGAAACGGACGATTTCGACAGCGACACCACCTACACATCTGATAAAACCAAACAGAGTTTCCCCATTCCGGTGGGTTTGCCGTATCGGGTGCAATACTCTATCGATCAGGTGATTACGCAAGCCGACTTCAGCTTCTTGAACACGTCCTACCAGCAATTTGAAGGCGGAACGAATCCCATCTATCTCAACACCGGATTCAATGCCCTGTTTATGTTGGGCATCAATGACTTGTTTGAGGACTACCGAATTACAGGGGGTTTCAGAATCGGCTTGAATTTAGGTAGTTATGAGTTTTTATTCAGCTATGAGAATCTCTCGCGGCGACTCGACCGGCAGATTACCTTACACAGGCAGTCCATCACCTCACAGGTGGGAAGTTACGTGTACAGGCAAAGTTCCAACAACCTCTTCTATACTTTGAAACTCCCGTTTAACAAAACCAACAGCATCAGGCTGACTTTGAAAGGGCGCTACGAGACCAACGTAGTGACAGCGCTGAACGACCAGACGTTACAGCAACCCGATGCACATCATGTGTGGGCGGGCGCGAAACTGGAGTACATTTTCGATTCCTCGAAGGAGCTGTACACCAACCTGTGGCGCGGAACCAAGCTGAAACTCTTTGCCGAATACGAGCAACGTCTTGAGAGAGAAACTCTCAGCTTGTTGGTCATCGGATTTGATGCACGGCACTCCTTCAAGCTTTTCCGCAATATGACCTTGGCGCTTCGTCTGGCCGGAAGCACCAATACCGGTTCGGCACGACTGGTCTATTACATGGGCGGTGTCGATTCCTGGATTGGTGCCAAATTCAACCGCGACATTATGGTGGATCCTACCAAAAACTATGCCTATCAGACTCTTGCCACTAACATGCGAGGATTCACGCAAAATATCCGCAACGGCACATCGTTCCTCGTTTTCAACGGGGAATTGCGAATACCCATCGTGCAACTGATTGTCGGACATAGAGTCGGATGGAACCTGCTCAACTCCCTACAGTTGAATCTGTTCGGTGATGTCGGGACGGCATGGACGGGCTTCACCCCCTATTCCAAAGACAACTGCCTCTACACGCGCTACATCGACAGCGGTCCCATCCATGCGGAAGTGAAGCGGCAGGTAGATCCGTTCGTCGGCGGCTTTGGCATCGGTGCCCGTATCTCCGTTTTCGGCTATTTCCTGCGTTTCGACTACGCATGGGGCGTCGAAGACTGGAAAATTGCCAACAAAAAGGGCGTTTTCATGTTCTCCATCTGCACTGACTTCTAATCGTTTGCAAAGGGATTTAGACGACTATAGCATAAAAAAAGACGGAATCATTCAGTATGATTCCGTCTTTTCCGTCGGGAAGAGGTTACATGAAACCACTCTCCGTGTTATTTCTTGAAATAACGGTTGAAAAGACCCTCGAAACCTTGTCCGTGGCGGGCTTCATCCTTGGCCATTTCGTGAACGGTGTCGTGGATGGCGTCCCAGTTCATCTCTTTAGCGCGCTTGGCGATGCGCATTTTGTCTGCACAAGCGCCGCTTTCGGCCATCATTCGCTTTTCCAGGTTGGTCTTGGTATCCCAGACCACCTCACCGAGTAACTCGGCGAATTTGGCGCAATGCTCGGCCTCCTCGAAGGCATAGCGTTTGAAAGCTTCGGCCACTTCAGGATAACCTTCGCGGTCGGCCTGACGGCTCATAGCCAAATACATGCCCACTTCGGTGGCTTCGCCCATGAAGTGCGCGTTGAGGTCTTTGATCATCTCCTCGTCGCTATCCTTGGCAACACCAAGGACATGCTCGGTGACAAAAGACAATGCACCGTCCTCGACCAGTTCTTTGAACTTGGAGGCAGGTTGCTTGCATTGAGGACATCTTTCCGGAGGGGTATCTCCTTCGTGTACATAACCGCACACGGTACAAACGAATTTTTTCTTCATAATTTTGATTGTTAGTTGTTGATTATTGATAAATTGCAGATTAAAAATTATCGGGCATAATTTGGAAATAAGACTGCGGGTGGTCGCAAACAGGACACACATCCGGCGCTTTTTTGCCCACAACGATATGTCCGCAGTTGCTGCATTGCCAGATCATGTCGTTGTCGCGGGAGAAAACAATGCCGCCTTCGATGTTGGCTAACAGCTTTTTGTAACGTTCTTCGTGGTGCTTTTCGATTTCGCCAACCATAGCGAACAACTTAGCGATGCGGTCGAAACCCTCTTCTTTGGCTGTTTTGGCAAAACCCGCGTACATATCGGTCCATTCGTAGTTTTCACCGGCAGCGGCGTCTTTCAGATTGGTGACCGTATCCGGAACCTTGCCCTCGTGTAACAGTTTGAACCAAATCTTAGCATGCTCTTTCTCATTGGCGGCTGTCTCCTCGAAGATAGCGGCGATTTGGTTGTAACCATCTTTTTTCGCTTTGGAAGCGTAGTATGAATACTTGTTGCGCGCTTGAGACTCGCCGGCGAAAGCGGTCTGCAGATTTTTTTCAGTTTGTGATCCTTTTAATTCCATAATGCACTTTTGTATTGATTATTGTTGAAATTCTTTTGCCTCTTTTTCGATAAAGACGAAGTGCAAAATTACGCATTTTTTAATTAAAAGAAGAATTCCCTGAAAAAAAAATCTTTTTCTTAAAAAAAGGAAAAATGTAAGTATTTGATTATCAGTGTCTGTTTTTGAAATATCGGCAAATCGCCGCTAAAATAACAAAAAAGACCTGATTATCCAATTTTAATAATGGTGGTCAAAAAAGACTAATTTAAAAATAAATGATTGGTTATCAAGTAATTGGAAATCAACATAGATACCCAATAGCCCAATCTCCCCTAACCCTTAAACTCTAAACCCTAAACTAAGCTCTGAGGACAATCATCAGCGCGGTAATGTCCGCAGGGCTCACTCCGCTTATCCGCGATGCCTGGCCCAGATTCACGGGACGCAATTTCGAAAGTTTTTCGCGGGCCTCTTTCGAAAGCGATTGGATGTTTTGATAATCCATATCCTCCGGCAGTTTTATTGTGTCGAGATTGGAGAGATGTTTCACCAGCTCTTCCTCTTTTTGGATATAGCTACTGTATTTGATTTCCGTTTCCGCATTGGTGATCTGTTCCGAATCGGCCCCGATCTGTTGCAAGAAACGGGCAAAATCAAGATCGTAGTCTATCAGGTCCTGGATGGAGATTTGCGGTCGAAGCAGCACGGTTTCCATCTTCACATTTTGTGTCAAAGGCGAAGTTTCCCGCTTTTCCAGCATCTCGTTGAGTGTTTGGTAACAGGTGGTATGCTGGCGCAAGTAATCCGTTATTTGGTGTTGGATTTCATATTTGTTCAAGTATTCAACGTAGTGTTCCTGATCGATCAAACCGAGTTCGCGACCGATTGGGGTGAGGCGTCGATCGGCGTTGTCCTGACGAAGCAGGATACGGTATTCGGCGCGTGAAGTGAACATCCTATAGGGGTCCTGGACGCCTTTCGAAACCAAGTCATCGATCAGCACACCGATATAGGCTTGGGATCGGGAGAGAATCAGGGGCTCTTTCTGAGAAAGCGCCAGATGCGCGTTGATACCTGCCATCAATCCTTGACAGGCGGCCTCTTCGTATCCGGTGGTCCCGTTGACCTGTCCTGCCAGATAAAGATTCCGGACCACTCTCGACTCCAGCGTATAGTGCAGTTGCATCGGATCGAAATAGTCGTATTCAATGGCATAGCCAGGGCGGTAAATCTCCGCCTTTTCCAAACCGGGAATCAGATGGAGAGCTTCCTCCTGAATCTCTTCCGGAAGCGAAGAGGAGAAACCGTTCAGATAATACTCGTTGGTATGACGGCCTTCGGGTTCAAGAAATAGCTGGTGACGGGTGCGGTCTGAAAAACGTACTATCTTGTCCTCAATAGAGGGGCAATACCGAGGACCGACACCTTGGATGCGCCCTTGGAACATGGGCGACTTTTCGAAACCTTTTTCCAAAACACGATGCACCTTTTCGTTGGTATAGGTGATCCAACAGCTGAGCTGCTGATGCAGCGGCGGAGTGTTGGTAAACGAAAAACGCCCGGGATTCTCTTCACCGGGTTGCTCCTCCATTTTGGAAAAATCGACAGTGCGGCCGTCAATACGGACAGGGGTTCCGGTTTTTAACTTCTGGGTCCGGATTCCAAGCGATTTCAGTTGGTCGGACAAAACAAAGGAGGCACCCTCCCCTATCCTGCCACCTGAGAAGTTCACCTCCCCGACATGGATTTTGCCGTTCAGGAAAGTACCGTTGGTCAGGATGACCTTCTTGGCATATATGGTCTTCCCGAGTTGTGTCTTGACACCAACCACTGCATCATGATCCAACACCAGTTCGGTCACGGTGTCTTGTCGCAGATGCAGGTTCGGGGTGTTTTCAAGTACACGACGCCAATAGAAGGAGAACGCGGATTTGTCGCATTGGGCACGTGGACTCCACATGGCCGGACCCTTCGAACGGTTCAGCATACGGAACTGTATCATGGTATGATCGGTCACCACGCCTGTCATTCCGCCCAAGGCGTCAATCTCACGAACAATCTGTCCCTTCGCAATGCCCCCGATGGCGGGGTTGCAAGACATCTGGGCCACGAGTGCAAGGTTCATGGTGACAAGTAACACCTGATTACCCATCCGGGCGGGAGCCACGGCGGCTTCACATCCGGCATGACCCGCACCTACCACAATTATATCGTAATTATTCTCCATCTTTTCACGTGAAAACCTTATGTAAAATTTTGATTCAAAAATGGTTACAGATTTTATACTGTCAACAACGCCAATGATTCATCCTCTTTCCGCCGCATCGTCTTGGCCTCTTCGTCCGTCTTGTCTTTGTACCCGCAGAGGTGCAAAGTGCCGTGTACCAACACGCGCAGGAACTCGTTCTCGAAAGATTTGCTGAAGAGCCCGGCATTCTCCTCCACGCGGTCGAGACTGATCAAAATACTGCCGGCCACTACATTTCCCACACACTCGTCAAAAGTGATGATGTCGGTATATGTGTCATGGTTCAGAAAGGCGACATTCTGCTCAATCATATAGGCGTCGTCGCAGAAAATGTAAGAAATGTCACCCGGGATTCTGCCCTCGCGACGGATCACCTGATGCAACCACACCTTATGCTGCGCGGTAGGCTTGAAAGAGGAATCTGCAATGTATTCGAAAGTGATCATATTTAATGAATAACCGAAAAACGCGTCTGATAACTGAAATGGGCTGCGCGGATCTTCAAAAGATAGAGACCGTTTTCCAAGGAAGTAACATCAAAAGAGTCTCCATTGAAATGGTCATGAAAGACAATCCGCCTTCCCTGCAAATCGAAAACTTCTACCACAACATCTTCAAGAGGGATGTCAGATTTGATATGGATGCAGTTGGAAACAGGATTGGGGTAAATCCCGAAAGAAGGGGAAAAATAGTTTGTGACAGAGGTGGAATCATCCACGACAGGAGCCCCATCAAAACACCACTTGGACAAAGAGTCGAAAACAACCGTTTTCACGGCCATTTTCGCGATATCCGCCTGTGAACCGGACAGAGTGCCGTTCCAGTGAATATCGAGCGGATTTTGGCCGGTTAAGGAGGTATAGAAGCAACATGCGGCCACGTATGAACCGAAGTAGGAAGGATGGCTCTCGTCCGACTGGTAAAGTTCCAAATCAGGATAGTGGTCGCGGATATAATGCCACACCGCACCCACAGGGGAAACACATGCCTGATTATCTTGCGCCATCATCATATAACGCGCATACAGCAGGCTGTCCATGCCCTCATACGTACATAAAGGAGGAAAATAGGGACAGTTCTGGGCATCACCGTTCTTGCGACCCCAGGTCATATAAAAGAAAATTTTCGCATTGGGATTATACTGACGTATGAGATCACACAATTGCATTGCATAGGGATACGACTCCTGCATGAACTGTTGTTCCGGAAAAGAGGGCAACTGGCTTTGCTCCTGCAAAACCACCACATCGTAATCACCCGATTGAATGGGCCCCAAAGAATAACTGCAATGACGGCGGAAATCATAGCCACCAGGAGCAGACATGGTAAATTCAAAATCGACACCGGCAGATGTGTAACAATGCTGAACCATCTCCGGCAGATTATTTACATAAATGTAACTGTTCCCTATGAATAGCACCCTACCCGATTGAGCAGTGAGCGCAAGGCACCACAAAAGGGAACAGCAAAAAAGAAACAGTCTCCTCATTTAGGAATTGAAGATATGAGTACGAACTTGTTGTTGCACGAAACGGCGTTGAATGTCCGTTTTGGTTTTCACGTGGAAAGTGGTGATAAGTGTATCATATCCAGTCGAAAAGGAAACCTCATCAGTTAATGACTGCAACACAAAGAGCCCAGTGTTTTCACCACTCTCATTTTGAGACAAAGACTCGAAAGCACCTTTCCGCATGGCATATTGGAACGTGACACTGTCACTTTCGATTTGACAGTAAAAATCCACCGTGAAAGGTCCTTGTGAATTGTCGAGATAATCACAAACCATCTGATTGGCCATCGAAAGAGTTCCGAATTCTTTCTCAATGGAATAATCATCACAGATCTGCTCAATCATCTGAAGCGTTCTCTCATAAAAATTGCTTCTGTTTAATTCTGTAAGTGATACTTCAATCATAGCCCTGGGTTTAATCGATGTTATAAAAATAGTTGTTCGCTTTAGACTTATAATAATAATTCAGATTCGCAGGTACCGAACGCAACATCTCATTCTGCTGTTTCTGTTCCTTGTCAAAATTCCACTCTTTGGGAGGGTTCAGATTAGGCATTTGACGAGCTTCGTTGGATTTGCGTTGGTCGTCTTTCTCACGCGCCATGTCCGCACGTTCGCTCTGCAACAAACGTGTGGTGATATCTTTCTGTCTGTTGATAGTCTGCTGGGTAATCTGACGATTCACCAGCTCTTTCTCCGTCTTTTGCATGTCTTCGATAATCTTTTCCAAAGACTTATCCCCCACCCCGTTCTGGGATTTCAATTCGGATTGGTAATCCTGAAGCATTTTACGGATAGCTTCCTGTTGTGCCGCCATCTTGGCAAATTGCTCACTCATGTTCTGGGGTTTTCCGGATTGACCTTGCTTGGCCTGCTGGTCCATCGATTTCTTCATCGCTTCCATCTGACGGTTCAGTTGCTGTTGAAGTTCTCGTGCGGAGGTCTTCTTGGGTTTGCCCTTTCCACCGGGTTTATTGCAAGACCCGTTGCCCGCTTTGTTACATTTGGACTGACATTTCTGCTGCTCCTTCTGCATATCCTTCATGGATTCCATCAACATCAGGGCCAGATTGTTCATAGAAGTAAGTGAAAATTGCTGGTTCTTGGAAGCATTGGTGACTCTACGGTTCTGTAATTCGGATTGCGTGGACTCAATATTGTTCTGGATTTTGGAAACCTCCTTTTGGATGAAGGGTTTCACGGCAGTTTGACGACGGGCTAAAGCGTTCAGTGAATCCTCTATATGCTTCATGTTTTGTTTCACTTCGAATTGCTTTTTCATCACATCGGAAAGCATAGGGGAATTCGGTGACATCTTCTGGGCTTTTTTCAGGATATCTTCCTGATCAAAGGAAACTTTCACCAAATTATCCAAAATCTGTCGCAAGGTGGCAATATCTTCGGTGATACTCTCCAATTCGCTCTGATTGAAATCCTGCTCCATCTGCTCCGCCATCTGATCCAAATCATCGGCTGCCTTCTTCTGGTTGTCTGCGGATTTCGAACGGTTGTTCTTGTCCAGATTCTGTTTGCTTTGCTGCATTTGCTGGTCAGCGTCCTTCTGCAGCTCCTGATTGTCTTTGAATTCGGTAGGATCTTCCAGCTCCTTGTTGAGCTTTTTCATATCTTTAATATCCTTCTTCAAATCATCATATTTCTTCTGCAAATCTTGCTGATTCTTTTGCAAAGATTCTTTCGAAGTTTGTCTGTTTTCGGTCTTTTCGGCGTTCTTTCTGAGCTCATCAGCCAAATTACGCATGTTCTGAACCGCCTCATTCAGCTTTTTCTCCACTTCCAATTGCTTGTAAAGCTGCAATTGCTGATCCAAAGACTCATTGATATCCTTAGTGGAGAGCTTCATCTTCTCCATCTGTTGCTGAAGTTGGTCTTTGTTCATATTCTGCTGCATCATCTGCTGAAGCTCCTGCATCATTTTCTTCATTTCATCCGAAAGGATCTCATCCATCCGTTTCTCCAGTTCTTGCTGCTTTTTCAAAATATCCTCATCGTAATTTTTGTACTGATTTTCGACCTGGTTGTGGTTTTCCTGCTTTTGTTTAAGTTCGTTGATCTGATCTTGCAGCTTCTGGTAATCTTTCATCAGTTTCTCCAAATTCTTCTTGTCTTGCCATGAAAGATCCTTTTCTTGACGCATTTTTTGCTGCATCTTCTCGATTTCCTTAGCCAAATCACTCGATTCCTTCAACAAATCGGAATAATCGGAACGGGTTTGCTCCTCCGATTTCGAAAGGTCTTTTTCAATCTCGTCCATAGTGCGGACTCGATACGTTTGAACAGATGATTTCGTGGATTTGGCACCATTAACGCCGTCATTGTCAAAGACTTGGAAATAATATTCCAACTGTTCACCCGGATTAAGCTGGAACATATTCTGATCGAAATAGTAGTAGAAATCCTGTATCGTGACATTGTTTTGAATCTTGATAGGGACAGTCGTATGGGAGGTCAACACCTTTCCATCCTTGTCCAGCTTGCTATAGACAAACTGCAGTTTCGTAAAGCCGTAATCATCCTTGATATTTCCTTTGAAATAGATACGGTCATGATAGGCGGAATCCTGTTGTGACTGCACATAAATATCAGGATACAGGTCTTTTATGACGGTGACTTCGTCTGTTAGAGTGTCCTTGCCCGTCATGTACTTGTTCTGGTTCAAAATAGAGTAGGTGAAGGAGTTTCTGGCGGTCACATTGACCAGATAATTGTCCTTGTCCGAAGAAATCACCTTTTTGTTATCATCCACCATCAGGATCAGATTCTCGGAATTCCGGGTGATGAAATTCCACGTAATCACCGTGCCTTCAGGAACAGTGACATTGCTCACATTCTCCAAAACCTCATCGGGTTTATTGAGATAGGAAGGATAGTGAAGGGAGATGTTGAATCCCAGCATCACCGGTTTCGGCAAGACATCAATCTGGTAAACCGTAGAGGTGACTTCATCTGTATTAATCTGGAATTCAGTGTTTTGCTGAAGATTCGTAAAAGTATAGGAGAATTCAGAATTAGCATTCTTCTGACATTTGTAATTGCGGTTTTTGTACTTGATATAGACTTCATCGGGGACCTCACTGCCTTCCACCTTCACATTCACGGTGAAATCCTCATATTGGAAAGCCTGCAGCGACTTGTTTGTCACCACAAAACTGTAAGGGGCCGGTTTTTCATACACTTCGGAATAATGGACGATACGCTTGGCAGGTTCCGTGAAAAGCTCTTTCTTGATGGAGAACAACAACAGGAAGATGGCAACAGGCAGCAGCATCCACAAAGCAAAACGTTTGGTTTTCTGCACCGGGATGGCTTGCACGAAAGAGTAAGCCTTGAAAGAGTCAATTTTACTGTCGATGGCAGCGGAAAGAAGGTCATAGCTCACATAGTCGCCGCGTTCCATCTGCTTTTGCAGCTCGAAAAGATTCAACAGTTTGTCATCAATCTGCTCAAAGTGGTCGCCGATGATTTTCGCAATCTCTTCATTGGTGAGTTGTTTGCCCAAGCCCGCGATTTTCATCGCAGGGATGATCAAGTACACCACACTCACAACAGCGGCAAGGGCGATAAAAGAGTAAAAGAGAACGGATCTGACCACGGTGTTTGAATAGGAAAAGTACTCAAACAGCGAAAACGCGATGAAGGTGGCCAAAAGGATGATGACAAAGAAAACGATTCCTTTGTAGAGTTTGTTCAGGTAGTACTTTTTTAGGAATTGCCTGATCTTATCATTCAAAATCTGAATCTTTGATGAGCTCATTGGGATTGTCTTCGTAAGGGGGTTGGTAAGTAATATTGAAAAAATCGGCTGTTTGGTTAGAGAAATAACGGTTCAGGCACTTATTACGACCGAAAAATCGTTTCAAAAAGAAAAAACGGAAGAAAGCGTTGTTAGCCTTGTTCAATTTGCTACGTTTCGAGAAGAGGGAATAGAGATGCTTGGATCGGGAAGGTTTCACCACCATGTTGGAGGCTTGCATTTCCGAAAGCATAAGCTTTATCAAAGGGATGTTCACAGGACACACGGATTCACATGCGCCGCAGAGGGTGGTGTGCGAAAAGAGGTGCTGTGATTGATTGTATTTGTCCAGACTGTTCATTTTCACCAAATCGATGGGCGATATGCCATCTTGGCCGGAAGCCACCGGACAGACCTCCATACAGCGTCCGCATTGGATGCAATAGAGTGACTCTTTCAGCAAATCTGACGATATAATATCTTCAATATCATTAAGATACAGAATCACGGTTACATTCATCTCCTCTTGTGAGAACATCTGTTCCGAAAGATAAGAGAGGTTGGAAGGCAGCACATAGTTCAGCTTGCTTTGGACCACTTTCACATCATGGGGCATTTTGGGCTCTTTCGCCCAATACTTGAGGGCAATAAAGAAAGAGAGATCCTGCTGATGGGCAATCATCTGGTCTATATCCACAATGACGGCCAAGTTCTTCATTTTGTTGAAGCAGCAACCGGACCTCCTGTCCATGAAAACAAGGGATCCGCTGTCACAAATCGCGAAATCGGCATCCACCACAAGAAGATCCATATCGTCGGATGAGTTTTCCGCTTGTTCGGGCGGAACCAGCTCCACCCGGTTCTGGAAGAAAGGTTCGAAAGCCGTTTTGGTGTCGAAACAGAGACGGCGGACGGAATAGTTTTCCACCAGTCCCTTCACCGATTCGACAAGCGAGCTTTTATCCTTAATCCACAGAACATCAAGACCTTTCCTTGTCAAAGCAGCCTCAAAATTGAGCAAATGCTTATCCATATCGTCAAAATAGTTGTGACGAAGGGCATACGCTTTTTTCCTGATGCTTTCGAAATTCTGGTCTAAAAACGGCGGGTTCATCTCAAATATTGATTTTATCGATTCTTCTCTGGTGTCTTCCTCCTTCAAAAGTGGCATCGAAGAAGGACTGCAAAGTGGCGAAAGCGGCTTCGGGCTCTATAAATCTGGCTGGCAGCACAATGATATTGGCATTGTTATGCTGCTTAGCCAGAGCGGCGATTTCCGGAGCCCAGCAGAGTGCGGCACGGATGCCGGCATGCTTGTTGGCGGTGATGGCCATTCCATTGCCGGTTCCGCAAATCAGGATTCCGAGCGACTGGCTGTCTTTCAACACATTTTTCGCCACCACATGGGCGAAGTCGGGATAATCCACGCTTTCCGTCGAAAAAGTCCCGGCGTCTTCAAAATCAAAACAATCGCTGAAATGCTCTTTTACAAGCGTTTTCAGCTCAACTCCGGCATGATCTGAGCCAATGTATATCTTCATTTTTTCATTTTCCATAATGGCTGCAAAAATACAAAAAAGATGAATGTATAAGACGCTTTTCAAAACTCATTTTTCGTCAGGTTATTTCTCATAAAAGAATAAAAAATGTTTTTCTCTATGATTATTAAGCGTGTTGAAAAGTTGATAGTTTTTCCCCGAAAAATTTGGAAAAGTGAGTTATTAAAAGTAATCAACAGCAAAACCTTAAAAATGTTAATTCTAACTTGCGGATTTATAGGAGGGAAATATCCCCGACATTTTCTTTTCAATTTTTGTCAGTGGATAAGTTTCCTTTTTTTCCCTCTCGTTAAAAGTTCAAAAAAAGTGTTCAAAAATCCCCTGTTTTGTGCAGTTTTTATTTATCCAATTTTTATGCACACAGATTTCAAATCGTAACTCGCGTTATTTGGATAAATAGTCGTTTTATAAACATTTTGATGTTGGTAACCTTGTAATTTTCTCATACTCATTTTTTTGTTTATATGTTTGAAAACTCCCTATTTTACTGGGATTATGACGCAATTGTCTGCCTATAAACCGGTTATCTTAAATGAAGTAGAGACGGTGTTTTAACCGTCTCTACTTCGTGAAAATTTTCCTCTGAAAATTCTTAATTACGAATTCAAAATTCCAAATTATTTCACCGTGCTGCCCTCTTTGACATGTTTATGGGGTTGCATGATGGAGAGGGATCCGTCGGCGTCTTCCGCCATCAGAACCATGCCGTGGGAATCCACGCCCTTGATGTTCTTTGGGGCGAGGTTGATGAGCATCAGTACTTGTTTGCCGACCAAGTCTTCAGGTTGGTAGTATTCCGCGATACCGGAGATGATTTCGCGGGTATCCACACCGGTGTTCACCTTCAATTTCAGCAGTTTTTTGGTTTTGGCCACCTTTTCGGCTGCCAAGACGGTCACCACGCGGATATCCATGTTCTGGAAGTCGTCGAAAGTGACGTCTGTTTTGGCGGGAACTGCTTCTGCATTGGCCACTTCGTTCTGTTTTTTGGTGTCTTCGAGTTTCTGCACCTGCTTCGCGATGGTTTCATCCTCGATCTTTTCGAAGAGATATTCGGCGGGATTGAGCGGATCGCCTGCTTTCAACAGGTCGTGGCGGCCACCGTCCGACCATTTTTTATTGTCGATATTCAGCATTTTCTGCAGTTTTTTAGCGGTAAACGGCAGGAAAGGCTCGCACAAAATGGACAATGAAGCGCAAATTTGCAGCGAAACATGCAAAATGGTCTTCACATATTCGGGATTCTCCTTTTGTTTCTTCCAAGGTTCGGTGTCAGTCAGGTATTTATTCCCCAGACGTGCCAGGTTCATCAGCTCGGCTTGCGCTTCGCGGAACTTGTAATGTTCGATGGAATCGGCGATAATGCTCGGGAATTGCGCCATTTTTTCGATGATTTCCTTTTCATAAGCGGTCAGTTCGCCGCATTCCGGAATATTGCCGCCATAGTATTTATGGGACAGCACGACAGTTCTGTTCACAAAGTTGCCGAAGATGGCGAGCAGCTCGTTGTTGTTTTTGGCTTGGAAGTCGGCCCAGGTGAAATCGGCGTCTTTGGTTTCCGGTGCGATGGAGGTCAATGTATAGCGCAGAACGTCCTGTTTGCCGGGGAAATCCTCGATATATTCGTGCGCCCAGACCGCCCAGTTGCGGGAGGTGGAAATCTTGTCGCCTTCGAGATTCAGGAATTCGTTGGCGGGCACGTTTTCGGGTAAAATATATCCGCCGTGCGCTTTCAACATGCACGGGAAGATGATACAGTGGAACACGATATTGTCCTTGCCGATGAAATGCACCAGTTTGGAACTTTCGTCCTGCCACCAAGGTTTCCAGTCGGTGTTGTGCGCTTTGGCCCACTCTTTGGTGGCTGAGATATAGCCGATGGGTGCGTCGAACCAGACATAGAGCACTTTTCCTTCCGCCTCTTTGAGCGGAACTTTCACGCCCCAGGAGAGGTCGCGGGTGACAGCGCGGGGTTGCAAACCCTGCTCTATCCACGATTTGCATTGTCCGTAAACCGTAGGGCGCCAGTCGGCCTTATGTCCTTGCAGAATCCACTCTCTCAACCATGCATCATATTCGTTCAGAGGCAGATACCAGTGTTTGGTCTCCTTCAGCACGGGTGTATTTCCGCTCAATGCCGACTTCGGATTGATCAGATCCGTGGCGCTGAGGGAAGTTCCGCAAGCCTCGCACTGGTCGCCGTATGCGTGCTCGTTGTTGCAATGCGGACAGGTACCGGTGATATAGCGGTCTGCCAAAAACTCGTGCGCCTCCTCGTCGTAATACTGTTGGGAAACCTTCTCGATAAGTTTTCCGTTGTCATAGAGATATTTGAAGAAGTCCGATGCTGTCTCATGATGTGTCGGGTTCGACGTGCGCGAGTAGATGTCGAAAGAGATGCCGAGTTCTTCGAACGATTTCTTAATAATATTATGGTAGCGATCCACAATGTCTTGCGGGGTGACGCCCTCTTTGCGGGCCTTGATCGTGATGGGCACGCCATGCTCGTCGGAACCGCCAATGAAGAGCACCTCTTTGCCGTTGTTACGCAGGTAACGGACGTAGATGTCGGCGGGCACATAGACGCCGGCGAGGTGTCCGATATGCACGGGACCGTTGGCATACGGCAGCGCGGAAGTAATGGTGTAACGTTTTATATCTTTCATATTATCAGTATTTTAGTGGTGATTTATACTTTTTTGATGGAAAAGCAAAAATAGGATTTTTTTGTTTACAAGGCCAGAAGGTTACAGGGTTAAATGACATCGAGTTATCAATATCATTCTGTTTATAATTATTTTGCGTATTCAAATGTTGTGAGTGTTAAAAAAAACTAATTTTGCACTTTCAATAATCAATCACTTAAAAACCAAAAATATGAAAAAGATTATTACAACAATGGTTGTTATGCTTGCCGTAGCAAGTGTCGCATTTGCGCAACCCCGTGCCATCGGTGGCCGTTTGGGTTGGAATTATGAGGAATTCTCTTACCAACATTCTTTGAATGATGGAATGTATTTGGATATGACGGCAGGTGTCGGCGATATGTGGACTCAATTTGCTTCTTTGAATGCCAATGTCGCTTTGGATTGGACATTCAATATCAAAGGCATCTGGAACTGGTTTGTAGGTCCTTCCGCCGGTGTTGGTTTTGGCTACGGTCCCGGTTATGGCCATTATAGCAGAAAAGGTTCTGTTTTTGATAGCTACATAACAGATAATGGCTACTATGACGCTGCCTATATGCCTTTCCGTCTTAATGTCGGTGGCCAGATCGGTTTCGAATGGGAATTCAGCATTCCGTTGAACCTCACCGTGGATTGGCGTCCCATGATCAACGTAATGGGTTTGGTGAATCCTTACTATACAACACGTGACGCTTTTCTTGGCGGCCTCTACAACTTCGGCGTCGGCCTTCGTTACAGATTCCACTAACAGTTATTCATCAAAATATGGAAACGCCGACTAACCATCGGCGTTTTTTTGTATTTTTGCGATTTATAAGTGATGATGAAATTAACCGTTTAACCTTTAACCTTTAAAAAACAAATGAACTTCAAACTCACCTCCTCTTACGAACCCTCCGGCGACCAGCCCGAGGCCATCCGGAAATTAGTGGCCGGGCTGAACAACGGGGACAAAGCGCAGACGTTGCTCGGCGTGACAGGCTCCGGCAAGACCTTCACCATCGCCAATGTGCTTAACCAGGTGAACCGGCCGGCCTTGATTCTCAGCCACAACAAAACCCTCGCTGCGCAGCTTTACAGTGAGTTCAAGCAGTTTTTCCCTGAAAACGCTGTTGAATATTACGTCTCTTACTATGATTATTACCAGCCGGAAGCCTATATTCCGACCACCAACACTTACATTGAAAAAGACCTTTCCATCAACGACGAAATCGAGAAGCTTCGGTTGCATACCACCGCCACATTGATGTCCGGTCGGCGCGATGTGATTGTGGTGGCTTCCGTGTCATGTATTTACGGTATCGGGAATCCTGAAGACTTTGCCAAAAACGTCATACATCTTCATACGGGGATGAAAATCGACCGTAACGCGCTGCTGCTCAAGTTCGTATCCAGCCTATACTCGCGCACCGAACTCGACCTGCAGGCAGGCCAGTTCCGTGTGAAGGGCGACACGGTGGATATCCTCCCCCCCTACTCCGAGCACGCCTACCGCATCATCTTTTGGGACGACGAGATTGAGTCGTTGGCGATTATCGAAGCGGCTTCGGGCGGCGTTATCACCAAGGAGGAGAATGTGGTGATCTATCCCGCCAGTATTTTCGTGACGACACAACAAACCATGAACGAGGCCATCAACCAAATCGTTCTGGATTTGGGTGAGCAGCGAGACTACTTCAAATCCATTGGCAAACATTTGGAAGCCAAACGGTTGGAGGATCGTGTGACGTACGATGTGGAGATGATGAAAGAGTTAGGCTACTGCTCTGGTATCGAGAACTATTCGCGTTATTTCGACAAGCGCGAGCCGGGGATGCGTCCTTTCTGCATCCTCGACTTTTTCCCCGACGACTTTGTGCTGGTGATTGACGAAAGCCATGTCACTGTGCCGCAGATCGGGGCGATGTATGGCGGCGACCGCTCCCGCAAGATCAACTTGGTGGAGTACGGTTTCCGGTTGCCCGCGGCGTTGGACAACCGTCCGCTGAAATTCGACGAGTTCGAGGCATTGGTTGGGCAGACCATCTACATGAGCGCGACGCCCGCCGACTACGAATTGGAGCAGTCGGGCGGCGTGGTGGTGGAGCAGGTGGTGCGGCCCACCGGGCTGCTGGACCCGCCTATCGAGGTGCGGCCCGCCACGAATCAGGTGGATGATCTGCTGAACGAGATTGAAGACACGGTGGACAAGGGCGAGCGCGTGTTGGTGACCACGTTGACCAAGCGCATGGCGGAAGAGCTGAACACCTACCTCATCAATATCGGAATAAGGGCTTGTTATATCCATTCCGACGTGGAAACCCTGGACCGCGTTGAGATTTTGCAGAATCTTCGCGCGGGGGCTATCGATGTATTGGTGGGCGTGAACCTGTTGCGCGAGGGCCTGGATCTTCCGGAGGTCTCCTTGGTGGCCATCATGGATGCCGACAAGGAGGGCTTTTTGCGCAACGTGAGGTCGCTCACGCAGACAGCCGGACGTGCTGCCCGGCACGTGAACGGCCGCGTGATTTTCTACGCCAACAAAATCACCAAGTCGATGCAGGCCACTATTGACGAAACCAACAGAAGACGTTCCAAACAGATAGCATACAACGAGTTGCATCATATTGTGCCGAAGGGTGTGGTGAAATCGGAGGAGATGCTGCTCACGGGCATGTCGGGAGACACCGGCAAGCAGAAGAACAAGCAGGGACAATATGCCCCCAAGGAGAAAAAGCTCTCCGTGGTGGCCGAGGATATCACCTTGTATAATGTGGAGCAGCTGGAGAAGAAGAAAAAGACCTATCGCAAGGAGATGGAGAAGGCGGTGAAGGAGCTGGATTTCGAGAAGGCGGCGGAGTATCGCGACGCGATTGTAGCCATCGAAAACAGAATCAGAGAGTATTAGTGCTCTTGTTTGCGCACTTTTCTTATTTTTGCAGCTGGAATTTATAAAACGTAACTTATTAATAGAAAGGATATTATCGTTATGAGTACGATGAAGGAAATGGAAGATGAACTCATTCAGGAGTTTGAAATGTTCGACGACTGGATGGACAAATACAATTATATTATCGAATTGGGAAAGGATTTGCCGATGATTGACCCGCAATTCAAGACGGAGGAGTTTCTGATCAGTGGCTGCCAGTCACAGGTTTGGCTGCATCCGGAAGAGAAGGAAGGCAAGCTCTATTTCTCTGCCGACAGCGATGCCATTATCACGAAAGGTATTGTGAATCTGTTGATCAGAGTGCTTTCGGGACATACGCCGCAGGAGATTCTCGACAACGATTTGTCATACTTGGATACCATCGGGTTGAAAAACCACCTCTCCCCTACCCGCTCCAACGGGTTGGCTTCCATGATCAAGCAAATGAAGTTGTATGCGCTGGCATACGCTGCAAAACAAGCATAAAATTTCAAGACGATGAAAAAAACATTCGGTTTTATTGGTGTTTTGGCTGGTATTTTATCCCTTTCCAGCTGTAATATGAAAGATTGCAAATGCTATTCCACAAATCAGGTGACGCAGAACGACAGCATTGTGAGATTCGAGGTGGATACTGTCGATAATGCGACCCGTGGGAACTGTGCGGATTTCAATGTGGATGAGGTGATGAACATGGATTCGGGCATTGTCATCCATCACATTTTGCTTTGCGAAGAGGATTAATATCCAGTTTCAGTTAAAATTCGTTAATCAATGGGGCGAAACGTTGCATTGGTGACAGGTGCGGATGGCGGCATGGGTCGCGTTCACGTCCGTGAGCTGGCCAAGGCGGGCTACGAGGTGATCATGGCATGTATCGATATCGCTGCTGCTCAACCGGTTATGGAGGAGATACAGCGTGAGACGGGTGGCACGTTCCATCTGATGGCTTTGGATCTCGGGAATTTGGCCGATATTGTGCGCTTTGCCGATGAGGTGAAGAGCCGTTTCCCCTCTTTGCAAATTTTGCTGAACAACGCCGGTGTCCTGCCCAGTCAGCCCAAAAGCAGTGCCGACAACATAGAGCTTACCATGGCAGTCAACTACTTGGGACACTTTACGTTAACGAATCTTTTGCATCCGATAATGGGTACTGGGACGCGCATTGTGAGCATGATTTCCCTCTCCTACTTTTTGGGTGCCGTCACACCTGATGTGTTTGTTCCGAAGACAGAGAAAACCTACAATCGGTTCACGGCATACGGCAGTTCCAAGTTGGGACTCTACTATTTCATGCTGGATGCTTCCGACGCTTGGAAGAAGGAGGGCATCTGTTTCAATGTGGCCGATCCTTTCATTGTGAGTACCAGTATTATACGGATGAACAACCGGGTGGTGGACAAACTTTGCGACTGGTTTTTCCGTCCGTTGATCAACACGCCGGAACAGGGTGCCGCCACGATGTTGGCCGCCGCTTTGGATCCCGCTTTCGAGAACGTGACGGGGAGAATCTTCAAAAATAAAAAGGTGGCACCGTTCAAAAAGCGGTTCTATCCGAATCTGGAACAACGTAAATTACTGCGAGAGATGACCTTGCAAATCCTTTCCGAACATAATATCCAAATATGACCATACCTCCATATCTGTTGCCCGGTGACACGGTGGCCTTGGCTGCCCCCGCCCGTAAAATCTCCAAAACCGAGATTCTTCCTGCTATGACGTGGTTGAAGAGCGTAGGTTTTAACGTTTTTTATGACGAGAGACTCTTCGCCGCGGAGCATCAGTTTGCGGGAGAAGATGCCGTGCGTGCCGCCTATTTCCAGGATTTGCTGGACAACGAAAATATAAAGGCCATTTGGTGTGTAAGAGGTGGTTACGGTTCCGCCCGCATCATCGACAGATTGGACTTCAGCCGTTTCCGTCAGCATCCGAAATGGATTTGCGGATACAGCGACATCACCGTTTTCCACAGTCACATCCAACGCCATTACGGCATTGCCACTTTGCACGCCACCATGCCCATCAACGTGACGGACAAGGTTTGGCAATCCCCTGTGCTGCAGTCGTTTTCAGACGCGCTGACCGGCAAGACCCTCACCTATGGGATTCCGGACGCCCCCCTGTCACGTCTGCAACCTTTTACGGGAACGCTGGTCGGCGGAAACCTTTCGATGCTCTATTCGCTGATGGCTTCCCCTTCGGATGTGGACACGACCGGCAAAGTGCTCTTTATCGAGGATTTGGACGAATATCTGTACCATATCGACCGCATGATGCTCAATTTGAAGCGCAGCGGCAAGCTTTCACATATTAAAGCGCTGTTAGTCGGGCATTTAAGCGACATGCACGACAACACCATTCCATTTGGCAAGACGGCGGAAGAGATTGTGGCAGACCATTGCCGGGAGTTCGGTTTCCCGTTGGTTTTCAACGTGCCGGCGGGTCATTTGCCAGACAACCGGGCCTTCCGCATGGGTTGCCGGACAGAAGGTTTTTTCGAAGACAACAAGTTTATAATCAATAATTTGAATCATGCTTAGCACATTTCTTTTCAAATATGTATATCGGTTAAAACCCATTGATTATCCGGAACCCAGCGGCACGATTCCCAAGAGTGTGCTGATGATGGCGCCGCACACTTCCGTCATGGATTTCGTGATAGGGTTGTCAGCCATGAAGTATTACGATCTGCACGCCAAGACCATCATCAAGAAGGAATTCTTTTTCTTCCCGTTGGGCTGGCTGCTCAGGAAGTTGGGCGGCATACCTGTTGACAGAAAACGTGTCCGCAATTTCGTGAGTTTTGCGGCGAACACCATCAAGGAGCGCGAGCGTATCACCTTGATTATCTGTCCGGAGGGCACTCGCAAGCGCACCGACAAATGGAAACGCGGTTTCTATCAGATCGCGATGGAGGCCGGTGTGCCGATCAGTTTGGGCTACATCGATTACAACACGCGCACGTGCGGCATCATGTCCATTTTCCATCCGACGGGCGATTACGAAAAGGACTTCAAAGAGATTGAGGCCCAATACTATGGCCTTCAAGGTTACAAAAAAGGGCAGTTCAACTTGGAGGACAAGCCTCACGCCCACCCCGAGTGGTTCAATTTATAGGCAGACCTTTGCCACTGCCGCTTTGAGTGCGCGGATCACCTCGTTCACCTGTTCGTCGGAGAGGTCAAAATAGACGGGAAGGCTGATTTCGCAGGCATATTGGCGGTAGGCATTCGGGTAGTCTTCAATACGATAACCTAAAGATTTATATGCTGTTAGCATCGGCAGCGGGATGAAATGCACGTTGGCCGCCACCCCTTGTTCCGCCATATCCAGAATGACAGCGTCGCGTTGCTTTTCGGTGATGTTGTTCACCCGCAGGGTGAAGACATGGTAGGAGGAGATTTTGTCAGCCGTTTCGTAGGTGGGCACGACATATTGAGGATCGTTCTTAAAAGCTTGGTTATAAGCGTCGAAGATAGCTTTTCGGCGAGGCAGAACGAGGCTGTCGTAGCGGGAGAGCTCCACAATGCCCATCGCGGCGGCCACATCGGTCATGTTGCATTTGTAGCCGATGGAGCAGACGTCGTAGCGCCATGCCCCGGCTTTCACTTTGGAGAAGGCGTCTTTCGACTGACCATGGAGGGAGAGCGTATTCATCTCTTTCTTGATTGTCTCGGAATCAAACGATTCCGGAAGATTAATACAGATGGCGCCGCCTTCCGCTGTGGTGAGGTTTTTGACCGCATGGAACGAAAAGACGGAGATGTCGGCCAGAGCCCCGGTGTGTTTGCCTTTGTAGTAGGCGCCGAGGGAGTGGGCGGCATCGGCAAGCAGCAGGATACGACCCAGCTGTTGTTGCTTTTCGTTGTTGGGGGTAAAGATTCTTTGAATGTCGCTATCGCACACTAAATCAAACAGTTCCTGATAATCGCAGGGCAGGCCCACGATATCCACGGGGATGATGGCTTTGGTGTGCGGGGTGATGGCGTCGCGTACCTTTTGCACGTGGACGAGCAGGTCGTCGTTCACGTCAACCATCACTAACTTGGCACCGCAATGGAGCACCACTTCGGCGGTGGCCGTGTAGGTGTAGGCGGGAACAATCACTTCGTCGCCCGGTCCGATGCCGAACCAGCGGAGCGCCAATTCCAGTCCTGCCGAGGCGGAGTTGACACATACAACGTGCTGAACAGCACAATATTCCGCCAGCATTTGTTCAAATGCCTTTGTGCGTGGGCCCGTGGTTATCCACCCGGAGCGCAAGGCAGATACAACTTCGTTGATAATCGCGTCGTCGATGTGAGGCGGGGAAAAGGGTATATTCATTTTTTTTGGGATGATGCTTGTTTAAGGGTTTATTTTTTCCAGTTTTCTTGCTTTTCGTTCTTTGCTGTTTTGGGCCATTTGCCCGAAATCGAAGGCGAGGTCGAAGCAGTTGGGTGTGGCCCCGACGGCATAGTGCAGGCGGGAGAATCCAACATGTATTCCTTTGATATTCAGTTGCAAACCATAGGAGAAACCTGCCATCGATTTTCGGGAAACCACCTTCATTTCCTGATGGATGTTGTGGTTGTAGGCAAACTGAATGGAGAAGTATTTGATGGGTTCGATTTCGATGCCGAAGACAAAGTGGCGGAAGAAATTGTCGGCGAATTGCGCCACTTTGGACGGGTATTGCGGTTCTCCTGTGATGGCGTCGGTCTCGATGAAGGGGTTGTCAAGGCCGTAGTAGCTCATGTCCCAGCGGTAGAGGGAGTGGAGGGAGATGTGGTAGCGGATGGGGACGTGTTTGAGACGTTGCGAGAGGGCGATCTGCAGGTCGAAGGGGAGGGTTTCGCGGTTGCCGGGCGCGTAGGCCTTCACTTGGGTGCCGATGTTTTTCGCCAGCAGGGTGAGCGACAGGTTGTGTTTTTCGTTGTAGTAGCTGCCGGCGACATCCACGGCAATGCCGGAGGAGAAGTAGGCCTCATAGTGGCTGAAGATGGTCTTGAGGTTGGCGCCGATGGAGAAGTTGGGGGAGAGTTGACGGCCCCAGCCGATGATCAGGGCGTAGTCGCCTGCGTTGAATTTGCCGGTCTCGATGCCGGAGGCGTCAGCCCCGCGAAAAGAGCCGTAGGCGAGCCCGTAAACCCCCACCGCGAAGCTGCCCGCCTTCGGGAAGGTGTAGGAATAGGCGGCGGATATGGCGTTGGTGGTGGTGAAATAGTCGGTATAGTTGAGCGCCAGGACATTATGTTGTCGCTCGCTGATGTAGGAGGGGTTCGTGAAAAGCAGGGTAGGATCGTTGTCGTGTACGGAGATGAGGTTGCCGCCAAGACCCATCAATCTTGATGAATAGCTGATATTGAGGAAGTTATAGACATACTTCCCGCCTACTTGCGCGTTGGTCGTCAACAAGCCGCCCAGCAGCAATAACACCCATAATAAACCTCGCCGATTCATAAAAAATGAAGCGGCAAAGATATAATTTCTTCCATTTACCTTATGGGCATTTTGCAATTTTAAGAAATTTTAGGAGTTAAAGAAAAATTCGTACTTTTGTCGCCGATTTTGTAGAAACTAAAGCATGCGAAAAATTTGGATTGACAACTTACGCTGGGTAACGGTACTATTAGTGCTGTTTTATCATGTCATCTATTTTTACAACAACAAAGACGTGTTCGGTGGCATAGGTGGTTTCAGCGATGGCCCACAGTACCAAGATGTGGTGATGTATATCCTTTATCCATGGTTTATGCCACTGCTTTTCCTGTTGGCAGGTATCAGTGCAAAGTATT
>JAEEGL017185666.1_pt1 | contig 37879 bp, 39 predicted proteins | sample 9134231 | NCBI WGS metagenome assembly JAEEGL01 (sample SAMN16246548, study PRJNA631951) | gut metagenome | biome: gut microbiome; feature: rumen; material: fiber-attached | host: Bos | place: Iran: Karaj | collected 2018-10
CTTATAAACTATGAAGTAAATAACTATTATAAAAATCAATACTACTAATATTATAGGAGCTTCTTTGTAATCATCATTGTTACTCCAAATATTTAAACTATTTCTTTTAGCGATTGATTCACTTTGCTTTAATCTATCTATGTATTTATAATCTCCATATAAGTATGTAACTTCTGCCCAACCATTTCTAACTATTTCATCTTGAAGTAATCGATCATCAACAAATATCCAAACTAAATGACGCTCATATTTATCTTTTTCTAAAGCATTATCATCATATTCAATTTCGATCTTCTTAGCATATTTTAGTTTATTACAAGTAAACTCACTAGCTTCTTTACCAAATGGTTCAACTTCCTCACCAGCTTCTGGAGCATCAATTGCTAGAAATCTTACTTTTATTTCTTTTTCATCTTTTATTAACCAAGCTGTATCACCATCAACACATTTGGAAAACTTAACTTCTATTTTTTCACTAGCATAAACATTAAGTGAAAGTAAGAATATAAATATAAAAAATACAATCTTCTTCATATTATCACCATATTATGTATTAATTGTATCACAAATTAGATAACAAAAAAAGGACATTCTATGTAAAATCATTGTAAATGTATCCTTATCATTATTGTAAAAGTTTTTAACCAAACCTATAATTAACAATAGAGGTGAACAAGATGGAAGAAAGAAAAAGTAGTAAGGGGATTATAATTGTAATATTAGCTGCAGTTATATTGTGTTTGGCTGGATATATTGTTTATGATAAGGTATTAAGTAAGAAATTAGCACCAGCAACACCAAGTACACCATTAAATGAAACATTTGAAACAAGTGAAGAGTGTGCTGATGAGACCGATGAAATGTTGTTAGGATCAATGTCTTTTAAACCAGCTAGTAAAATAACTGTAGACAAATCAAATCTCATAAAATCAAGCTATCCATTACATCAGGCTTATTATTGCTATGATATGGGATGTCAAGAAAAAGAAATGACAGCAAAAGAGTTAGAAGAATATAGAAATGAGACCGATGGATATGGACTAATTTTGAAAGTTACCATTTCTAATGGTGTCGCTACAATTTATGATTATGGTGAAACTGGAAAATTGCAAAAAACTCAAAAACTTGATGTCCAAGGAGTTAAAGGGGTAAATGCGACATTCAATTGCGGTGGTGATGCGCCTTATGGAATTATAGTTTTGGATAAAAATAACGATTTATACTTATATAAGTACATTGATGCATCGCGTACTAGTGATTTTGGATATGACAAAGACGGTAATTTTGTTGATAAAGAAGAAACAAAAGAAGAGTTGACCAATGTTTTCAAAAAATTACTTTATAAAAATGTAAAAGATTTTGACTTTGATTTTGATATTTATGAAAAAGGTATATTACTTGATTTTACTGGTTGTCGTTGGGCTGCTATTGCTCTTCATACTTTAGACGGTAAATCATTTGTTTATGATATCAATGATGGAAAGGCTATTAGCCTAAATAAGGTTAGTCAGCTTACAACAACAGTTGATATTAGTATGGGACTTGATGGTGTAGCTATATATGTTGACAACAATAGAGAGGAAGCATACCAAAAATATAATGGAGAAGATATAAAAATAAAAGGTTTATTCGTTAAAAATCCTACCGAATCTAAAGATGAAGAAGAAATTAATTATGATGCTATAATTCATCTAGTAACTGAAAATGATGAACATTTATATTATAGATTTGATGATTGTGAACATAAGTATAGATTATATACTAATGGTAAAGTTAAAAGTTTAACATATGATACAAAACGTAAGAAAGCTATTATGACATATACTGATGGCAATAAAGTTGAATTTGATTATGATAATAAAATAGAATTAAAATAAGTCTTCGGACTTATTTTTTTATAACAAAAAAGCATCAATTGATGCTTTAAATACAAAATGGTCGGGAAGACAGGATTTGAACCTGCAACCCTTTGGTCCCAAACCAAATGCTCTACCAAGTTGAGCCACTTCCCGATTGCGTAATTAATTTTAACATTATTATTAGAATTTAGCAAGAGTAAATTGAAAATTTGTGATTTTTTTATTATTGTTATTATTCTTTCGATGTATTATAATTATATTCAGGATGGTGGGATATGAAAACCCGTATTATAAGTGGAATTGTTATGACCTTAGGAGCAGGAACCCTTTTATATTTGGGTGGTACTTACTGGGTAATATTTATGGCTTTATTGTCTTTGGTTGCTGTTTGGGAATTTATTAATATGAGAAAAACTAAGAAAGACTTTCCATTATTAATGAAAATAATAACTTATTTGGCAGTTTTAGGACTAGTTATTTATAGTGCCATTAATAAGAGTGGAACATTTAATTTTAATTATGGAATATTAGCAGGATTCTTTATTGTATTTTTATTACCAATAGTATTTATTAACGATAATGAAAAATATAATATAATAGATGCTTTCTTCCTAATGGGCACGGTTTTATTTTTAGGTGTAGCTTTAAGTTTTGGTGTTACACTAAGAAATTTAGATGTTGTTTATATAATTTATTTAGCCCTAATAACAGTATTAACTGATACATTTGCCTATGTTACAGGTTATCTAATTGGAAAGCGTAAATTGTGTGAAAAGATTTCGCCAAATAAAACAATTGAAGGTCTTGTTGGTGGATCATTTATGGGAACAGTTATTCCATCAATTTATTATTTAACTATTATTAATCAACATATGAATATCTTTTTATTAGTTGGAATAACATTAATATTATCACTTATAGGGCAGTGCGGGGACTTATTATTTTCTAGTGTTAAACGTTACTATGGTAAAAAGGATTATTCTGATATTATCCCGGGTCATGGTGGCATTTTAGATAGATTAGATAGTATTATCTTTGTAATACTAGTCTTTGCAATTGTAATGCAGATTATATAAAGGAGAAGATTATGACATTAATATTATTTATACTTATTTTGGGGGTTACAGTTTTAGTCCATGAGTTTGGACATTTTATCTTTGCTAGATTAAATGATGTCCATGTTTATGAATTTGCCATTGGTATGGGACCTAAAATTTTTAGTAAAGTATCTAAAAAATCAGGTATATGTTATTCAATAAGGGCGATTCCAATTGGAGGATTTGTTCAATTAGCAGGTGAAGAGGTAGAAACTAAGGAAGTACAAAAGAAATATGCTGGGAAAATGCTACAGGATAAAACAGTATTTCAAAGATTTCTCATTATGTTTTTTGGTGCTGGTAATAACTTTATTTTTGCATTAATAATTTCCTTTGTTTTAGCAATCTTTTTTGGGACACATCCATATAAGCCAATAATTGATGTACCAAATGAAGAAGATCCTATGTATGTAGCAGGTTTAAGAACGGGAGATTTAATTACTAAAGTTGGTAAAGATAAAGTTACATATTTTGATGATGCTAGACTTCTTGTTACTATTCATTGTAATGAAGTAGTTAAGAAAATGGAAAAAAATGAAGAAGTTAAAGGATTAGATTTCACTGTAAAAAGAGATGGTAAATATAGTACTTATACAGTTGTACCTAATATTATTGAAAAAGATGGTACTAAGACTTGTTTATATGGATTTTCTTTAAATCAAGATAAAAAGCCTGGAGTTATAGCATATGGATTTGCAACCTTTACTAAATACTTTAAACAGATGTTTTTAACTCTTAAACTTTTATTTACAGGTAAAGCAGGGGTTAAGGATTTAAGTGGCCCTGTTGGTATTTATACAGTTGTAGGAGAGGCAAGTAAATATGGAATTGCAACTTTGTTAGAACTAGTTATTCTACTTAATGTTAATGTTGGATTTATTAATTTACTTCCATTCCCAGCTTTTGATGGAGGACATTTATTATTCTTAATAATTGAAAAGATTAAAGGTTCACCAGTAAATCCAAAAGTAGAAAATACTATTCATACAATTGGTTTTGTACTACTTATGATATTGATTATTTATGTAACCTTTAATGATATTTTAAGAATATTTATAAAGAACCATTAGGTTCTTTTTATTTTGTTAGTAATAATAACGATAGGAGGTGATAAAGATGCTAAAAAATTATCCTATCGTATTACAAGAAAATAAGAATGATTGTGGGATAGCATCACTTTCAATGATATTTAATTACCATGGAATTAATTTATCGTATGAAAAAATAAAAAAAATAGTTGGTAATACTGAAAATGGGACTAATGCTCTACAAATTATAAAAGCTTGTTCCAAAGTAGGTATTAAAGCTACTGGAGTATCAGGAGAATTAGAAAATATTCCAAAGTTTCCAGTTATAGCACATCTTATTATTGATGGTAATTTTTCTCACTTTGTAGTTATTTATAATGTTAATTATAAAGATAACACTATTTTGATAGGTGATCCTGATAAAGGGTTAATTACTAGTAACTTAGAAGAATTTAAAAATAAATCTTCAAAAATATTTTTATTATTTGAAAAGAAAAATAATAAGAAAGTAAAAAATAATAGACTTAATAAATTCCTATTTAATTTAGTAAAAGAAAACAAAAACAAGTTAATTAAGGCACTAATCTTATCAATGATAGTTATTGTTATTTCTTTAATACAAAGTTTATATGTTAAAAAGATGTTAGAGAATATAAATAGCATTAATAATCTTTATTTTATTTCTTTTATCTTTTTAATTATAGTCTTATCCAAAAATGTTTTAGATTATTTAAAAAACAAATATATTAATAATCTAAATATAGAAATAGATACAAAACTTAATAGTGATACTTATAAACATCTTTTTAAGCTTCCTTACCAATATTTAAATAGTAAAGAGGAAGGAGATTTATTTACAATTATCAGTGATTTAACTGATTTTAAAGACAGTATAGTTAGAGTATTATTTTCATGTGTTATTGATTTATTAATGATTGCTTCTTTGATAATGTTCCTGTTTTTCATTAATAAGATATTTATTTTATGCGTCTTAATTATTGGTATTATAATGATTCTATTAACCTTTTTATATAATAATTCATTCTATAATATGTTCTTAATTATCAAACGAAAAAGTATCGTATCTACATCCTATCTATTAGAATTATTATCATCGGTTGAGACTATTAAAAATTTAAATATCTATAATAAAGTGTCAAATAAACTTAATGAAAAATACCTAGACTATACAAAAGAACTAAAAAAATATAATTTGTTTTATAACAAATTTGAGCTGTTAAAATCAGTTACCAGTGATACTATGTTTATATTTAGTATTATGATATCATCTCTTTTAGTATTTAAAGGTAGAATATCTATTTATGACTTAGTATTATTTGAAAGTATTTTCTATACTTTTAGTGGCAGTCTTAAAGACTTATTAGATAACGTTATAATTTCTAAAAACTATCAAGTTGGAATTGATAGAGTACTAGATTTATATGATGTTAAAGAAGAAAAAACTCTAGATAATAAGATTACATCATTCAATAGTATCAATATTTCTAATTTGAATTTTTCTTACGATGATAAAAAGATTTTTAATAATTTAAATTTAAAAATAAAACGTGGCGATAAAATTCTTTTTGTTGGTAAATCAGGTAGTGGCAAAACAACTTTAATTCATCTTTTATTGAAGTATTTTAATAACTATCAAGGAAAAATTGAGATAGATGGTACTAATCTAAAGAAAATAGACTCATTTAGTATTAGAAATGTAGTAGGTTATGTATCACAAAATGAAAAATTATATAGTGATACTATCTACAATAACTTAACACTTGGTGGAACTTACATTAATAATATTGACGAAGTGTGTAATATTTCTAAAGTTAATGAGTTTTTAAAAAATAAAAATATTACTATGGATTACTACCTTGATAAAGAGTCTTCTAATCTAAGTGGAGGAGAGAAAAAGAGGCTTATGTTAGCAAGAGTATTATTAAAAAATAATAGTATTTTGATTTTAGATGAAGTATTTAATGAAATTGATATTAAGATGGAAAAAGAGATTTTAGAGAACTTGTTTAGGGTTTATAAAAATAAAACTATAATTGTTATAAGTCATCGTGATAACAACTATAAACTATTTGATAAATATTGGAAAATAAAAAACTATAAAATAATGGAAGGAGAGAGTTATGAAAAAATTAAATGAACTAGAATTAAAAGAAATTAATGGAGGAGCTGCTATACCATATGCAGTACTAAAAGCTCTACTTATTGCAGGAGGAGTAATTTTTGGAATTGGGGTGATTGACGGATATGTTAGACCGCTTAGATGCAATAGATAATTTGTATGTTTTAGACAGTAGTTGTTTAGTAAACATTGTTGGTGGAAAAGGAATAACAGCGACGCTTATTCAAGCAGTTACCAAAGCAGCAAGCACAGTATTTGGATTTGGCCAAGCATTTGGATCTAGTATTAGAAGGTTAGGATACAAAAAATTATGTCCAATATATTAAAATCTATGGGAGAGGTTATCTTAATCTTAATTACATTATTGTTTTCTTATGTAATGTATAATGCACTATTTAATTTAGGAATTTATATAGGAACAACCATTAGAACGATGGGTTGTATATAAAAGCAAGCTTAAACTTGCTTTTATAATTGACAAAAATAAAAAACTATACTAAAATTAGGTCATAAAACGAAGAAGAAAGAAGTAGTAAAAAGAAAGATTATAGAGAGTTAGTGGTTGGTGGAAACTAATATTATCTTTTTATGAATAACATTCGGAGTGCCTAAAGAATTAAGTAGACTAGGCCGGATAATAACCGTTATTATTAGAGTATAAAGTAAGGTGGTACCACGATAGATTCGTCCTTTGGGGTAACCATCTTTTTATTTTAGGAGGAAAAGATATGAAAAAGGATTTAAAAGAAATATTTGAACAAGATTTAATTGGACAAGAAGTAATAGTAGAAGGATGGATTAAAAATCATCGTAAGCAAAAGGAATTTGGTTTTATTGATTTTTCAGATGGAACTTGTTTTAAAAAATTACAAATTATCTACACAAAGGAATTAGAAGATTTTGAAAAATATCAAAAGCTTCATATAGGTAGTGCGATAAAAGTTTTAGGAACAATTATTAAATCTGTTGGTTCAGGTCAAGACATTGAATTAAGTGCAAAGGAGATAACTTTACTTGGTGATTGCCCTGAAGACTATCCAATTCAACCAAAACCACATTCTCGTGAGTTTTTAAGAGAGCTTGCATACTTAAGACCACGTGCAAACTTGTTTCAAGCCGTATTTAAAGTAAGAAGTGTAGCTTCTATGGCTATCCATGAATACTTTCAACAAAATGGATATGTTTACTTTCATGCACCAATTTTAACAGCAGCAGATTGTGAAGGAGCAGGAGAAGTATTCCAAGTTACAACTTTAGATTTAGAAAAGGTAGCTAAAGACGGTAAGGTTGATTATGATAAAGATTTCTTTGGCAAGCCAGCATCATTAACCGTATCAGGTCAATTACATGGTGAAACGTATGCCTTAGCTTATAAAAAGATTTATACATTTGGTCCAACATTTAGAGCAGAAAATTCAAATACTAAGACTCATGCTTGTGAGTTCTGGATGATAGAGCCAGAGATAGCTTTCTGTGATTTAAATCAAGATATGGATATTATGGAAGATATGCTTAAATATGTTGTTAAGTATGTTTTAGACCATTGCAAAGATGAAATGGAATTCTTTGATAAATTTGTAGAAAAAGGATTACTTGAAAAACTAAATAAGTTAGTAAATTCTTCATTTGTTCGAATTACTCATCATGATGTAATTGAATTATTACAAAAAGCTAACGTTAAATGGGAATTTGAACCAAAACAAGGTGAAGATATCGCTAGAGAGCATGAAAAATATTTAACAGAATATTTCAACGGTCCAGTATTTGTAACTGACTGGCCAAAAGACATCAAAGCTTTCTATATGAAACAAAATGAAGATGGTAAGACAGTAGCAGCTGTTGATCTAGAAGTACCAGGAGCAGGAGAACTTATGGGTGGATCTCAACGTGAAGAAGATTACGATAAGTTAAAATCTCGTATGGAAGAACTTGGTATGGATTGTGAATCTATGGATTGGTATATGAATCTAAGAAAGTTTGGAGGATGTGTCCACTCAGGATTCGGACTTGGTTTTGAAAGATTATTAATCTATCTAACTGGTGTTGATAACATTCGTGATGTTATACCTTATCCAAGAACACCAAAATCAATAGATTTTTAAAAAAATATTGTTTTTTAGCACATCTTTTGCTATAATTGTCGTAGTATGTGTTATGAAGGGAGGGATCTAAAGTGACAGGAGTATCTGTAAAGAATGGAAATCTAGATAATGCAATTAAGCGTTGGAAACAAAAATCTTCACGTGATGGAATCCCTTCTGAAGTAAGAAAAAGAGAAGCGTATATGAAACCAGGAGTTAAAAGACGCCAAGCTAAACAAGAAGGTATTAAAAACGCTAGAAAAAGAGCTAAAAGAGAAAGATAGACTTTCTCTTTTAAATTAAGGAGGAAATATGAGTTTAAACGAACAATTAAAAAATGATTTAGTAGCAGCTATGAAAGCCCAAGATAAAGAGACTTTGTCAGTTATTAGAAGTATTAAAGGTGCACTTCAATTAGAATCAATTAATAGTGGTAAAGAAATTGACGATGAAATGTTTATAAGTGTTGTATCTAAACAAATTAAAATGCGTAAAGATTCTATTATGGAATTTGAAAAAGCCAATCGCCAAGACTTAGTTGATAGCTATCAAAAAGAAATAGATATTATGAAGAAATATATGCCACAAGAATTAAGCGAAGAAGAAGTTTTAAAGATTCTAGATGAAGCAATAGAAAAAGTAAAACCAACTTCAATGGCGCAAATGGGGCTTATCATGAAAGAAGTATCTCCTAAATTAAAAGGAAGATTTGATATGAGCAAAGTAAGTAATATGATTAAGGAGAAGTTAAACTTTTAAAAAAACATACAATTTTGTATGTTCTTTTTTTTATTATCTAAAATATTCTTTTTATAGGTGATAATATGTTTGATAACTTAAAAAAATATTTTAAAGATAATGACTGTAAAGTTAATATGTGTAATAATCAAATACATGTTGTCAATTATAAAAAAATTCTCATTTTTGACGATAATAATATTGTTATTAGTCTAGATAATAAGACTTTAAGTATAAAGGGTAATAATTTAATAATTAATAAACTTATGAATGCTGAGTTATTAATCAAAGGAAATATTTGCCTTATTGAAATAAGGTGAATAGATGGAAAATTATTATGTTTTGGAAATAACAGGCAAAAATTTTTATAATTTTTTAAAATATTTAAATAGATTAGGTATAGATGTTATAAATATCAGATATTTTAAAAACAGGATTAATATTACAGTTAATTATAAAGATTACTTAAATATTTTAAAAATAAAAACAGCTTATAAGATAAAACTAATTGATGTTAAAGGAATAAAAAAAATAAATTTTATTTTTATACACAATAAACTTTTTTTATCCTTTTTTGCTCTTAGTATTTTAGTAATTATACTGTTTAGTAGTATTATTTTTAAAATTAATTATATTGATGTTCCAAGTGATTTAATACTAATAATTAAAGAAGAACTTGATAATAATAAGATTACTAAGTATTCATTTAAAAAAAACTATAAAAGTATTCAAAAAATTAAATCTAGCATTAAAAATAAACATAAAGATTTAATTGAATGGATTGAAATAGAAGAAAAGGGTATGACCTACAATATTAAAGTAATAAAAAGAGTAAAAAATGAACTAGATAAAGAGGAGAGCCCTTCTAATATAGTAGCGAGTAAGAATGGATTTATTATATCTATTTTAGCATCTAGTGGTGAAGTATTAAAAAATCCTGGAGACTATGTTCATAAAGGAGATGTTATTGTAAGCGGTATTATTAAAAATAATGATAAAATAGTAGGCATTAAAAACTCTCAAGCCGATATATATGCTGAGACTTGGTATAAGGTTAAAATAAGTCATCCTTTTACTTACTATCAAGATGATATAAGTAAGGATTATAAGAAGTTTTATTATCTTGAAATACTTGGTAAAAGAATAAATATCTATCGAAAAAATAACAAATATAAATTATTAGGTGAAAAGATAATTTTTGATAATAATATTATTAAGTTAGTTAGAGAGAAAAAATCCTTATCTAACAAGAAAGAAATAAAATATAATGAAGAGGAATTAGAAAAATTAATAGAAAATATTGCTAGAGAAAAGATCAAAGAAACGATTGGAATTAAAGATGAAATATTATTACAAAAGACTTTGAAAAAGAGTGTAGAAAATGATAAAATGAATATAGAAATATTTTTTAAAATTAAAGAAAATATCAAAGAAGAAAGAAAAATAGATTTAGAGAAGGAAAAATATGATTGATAATGTTCGCCGTATGTTTATGACCATGATTAAAACATCTTGGCCAATGGTTTTGATATCAGTAGTAATACTTATATCACTTAGAATTACATATCTTATTAAAAACAAAAAGAAATTTGTTTTATATGAAGAAATCTTTTTGCTCTTTTTCGTGATGTATATTCTGTGTCTTTTCCAAGTTGTTACCTTTCAAGATGTAAGTTGGAGTGGTAGTAATTTTGTCCCTTTTAGAGAAATATTAAGATATGATGTTGGTAGCAAACTATTTTTTAGGAATATTTTTGGTAATGTATTATTATTTATGCCATATGGATTTTTTACAGGATATTATCTAAAAATAAGAAAACCATGGATATCAATAATATTGGTAATGGTAGCATCTATATCAATCGAAGTAACACAATTGATAATAGGTAGAGTATTTGATGTTGATGATATTATGTTAAATTTAATTGGCGGTGTCTTAGGATTTTATGTTTATCATATTTTAGATTTAATCGAAGATGTAATGCCTAAGAGTCTAAAAAAAGACTGGCTTATAAGTATAATAGTTATAATATTTATAGTCTTGATAGGAGTTGTTTTGTTTGTATGAAAGTAAATATTTATAATCAAAGTAATAAAGAATTAAAAAAAGAAATAACAGAATTAAAAAAGTTTGTTAGATTCTCAGTTAATGAATTAAATATCAAGGATTGCTATTTTAATATAATATTTGTAAATAATGATTATATTAAAGAATTGAATAAAAACTATCGTAATATTGATAGAGAAACAGATGTAATTACATTTGCTCTTGAAGATGATAAAACAGTTATATCAAAGGTAAGGGTTTTAGGAGATATTTATATTTCAATTGATAAAGCAATTTCTCAAGCGGAAGAATATGGACATTCTTTAAAGAGAGAAATATCATTCTTAACAATTCATGGAATATTACATTTATTAGGATATGATCATATGAATGAAAAAGATGAAAAGAAGATGTTTAGCTTACAAGATGAAATACTAAATAAAGCTGATATTAGGAGGTAAATATGGAAGAAAAATTAAGAAACATCGTACAAAATGCCTATGCTCCATACTCAAATTATAGAGTAGGCGCAATTTTAGTTACGAAAGATGGTAAAGAATATACTGGAGTTAATATTGAAAATGCATCTTATGGTGCAACTGTATGTGCCGAAAGAACAGCAATTTTTAAAGCTGTATCTGAAGGATATAGAAAAGGGGATTTTAAAGAACTATTTATTATGAATAGTAGTAATCAAGTTGGTTCTCCTTGTATGTTATGCCGTCAGGTATTTGTAGAATTTTTTGAAGCTGATTTAGAAGTTACATGCTATAGTTTTGATGGGAAGAGTAGAACTAATAAAGTTAGTGAACTATGTACTTTTCCATTTAGTGAGGATAATTTAAAATGAGAAGTGGTTTTGTCTCAATAGTAGGACGCCCTAATGTAGGTAAAAGTACTTTAATTAATAAAATATTAAATAAAAAGATTGCTATTACTTCTGATAAAGTAGGGACGACTAGAAATATTATTTATGGAATCTATAATGAAGAAGACTATCAAATAGTATTTGTTGATACACCTGGAATTCATAAAGCTGATAATAAACTTGGTGGACTTTTGAATAAGAAAGCTTTTGCAATGGCAACAGACAACGAATTAGTCCTTTTTTTAGTCGATATAGCAGGTGGATTTGGTAAGGGAGATATGAATATACTAAATCATCTAAAAGAAGATAATAAAGAGGTTATATTAGTCTTAAATAAGGTGGATTTAATTGATAAAAATAAATTGTTAGTAGAAATAAATAAATTAAAAGATTTGTATGACTTTAAAGAGATAGTACCAATATCTTCTTTAACGGGAGATAATGTTAAAGAACTTATAGATGTTATTAAAAAATATTTAAAGGATGATGTTAAATATTTCCCTGATGAAGTTTTAACTAATGTTAATGAAGATTTTATGATAGGGGAAATAATCCGTGAAAAGGTATTACAAAATACAAAAGAGGAAGTTCCACATTCTGTTACATGTAGAACAGAATTAGTTAAAAAGAAAAAAGGTACTTATCATATTAATGCCTTAATTATTGTTGATAGAGATAATCTAAAGAGCATAATTATAGGTAAAAATGGTCAAATGCTTAAGAAGATAGGAACAGAAGCAAGAAGTGAATTAGAAGCTTATTTGGGTGGAAAAGTATACTTAGAGCTATTTGTAAAAACAATAAAAAATTGGCGTAATAGCGAATATTATTTAAAAGATTTAGGTTTTGATGAATTAGATAATTAATTTTTACTCATTATATTAATGGGTGATAGATATGAATCAAAAATTACTATGGAAAATATTCAAAGAAACTGGAGATATTAGATATTATTTATTAATGAAGAATATTGAAAAGAAGTGATATTTTGAAAATAATAAAAGTTGAAGGAATAATTATTAATACTACTAACTATAGTGAAAGTAGTAAGATATTAAATGTTTATACTAAAGAGTATGGCCTTCTTGGTATTATGTCTAAAGGATGTAGAAATTTAAAAAGTAAGTTAAGAAGTCTATCAGATAAATTAGTATATGGAGACTTTAATATCTATTATAAAGAAAATGGTTTATCAACACTTATATCAGTTGATTTAAAAAATGAATTTAAGGAAATAAAAAAAGATATAGTAAAGATAAGTTATGCAAATTATCTGCTTGATCTAACTAATCAAATATTAAGAGAAAACAAGACAGGGGATATGTATGATGATTTAGTTAGTGCTTTAATCAAAATAAATGAATCACTAAATCCTCTTATTATTACTAATATCATCGAATTAAAATTCTTAGAACATTTAGGTGTTATGCCAGTTATTGATTGCTGTACTATTTGTGGGAGTGATAAGAATATTGTAACAATCGATGGTGATGTAGGCGGATATATTTGTAAAAACTGCTACAAAAATGAAAAAATAGTTAATCCTAAGACAATAAAATTATTAAGAATGTTTTATTATGTTGATATTTCTAAAATAAGTGAACTTAATATTGATGAAGTTAATGTTAAGGAAATAGATGATTTCTTAGATAAATATTATGATAGATATACGGGATTATATTTAAAATCTAAAGAGATGTTAAACTATATTAATAAATATAAAAATTAAAAGAACCAAAATGGTTCTTTTTATTTGCTACATACATTAAATTCTTCTTTATAGTTTTCCCAACTTTCTGGAAGCTTTATATTTTTTGATCCACCATAGCAAGTCCTGTTATTAGGGTTATCAATATATGGTTGAATTCTTATTACAGTATGATAGCGACTATTATATAATGCTTCAAAAGAATATTTATGTATACCTGCTGGTGTTATGCTTTCATAAGTATAAACGCCATCATTAATTCCGTCATTGTTGTCATCATAGAAAGCTAAAAATAAACGAACATGACCTGAATTAGTTACTGGATCAGCACAAGCAACTTGGTCACCAATTTGCAAAGTATTATACATTGCATAAGCATTTTCTCTACTAGCCATTGCTAAGCAACCATTTCCTTCCCATTTACCGCAAGAATATTGATAGTCAGCACAAGGTTTTCTACCACAAAATGCATAACTTCCTGGAGTGTTCTCAGCAATAAAACCTGCATTGTGCATTGACCAGCCAACAAAAGCTGTACAATCAAATCCCACATATGATCCTTTACAAGTTTTTGCTTTATCTGATCCTGGAGTTGCCACAAAGTTTCCCATTTCAGGGTTAATACCAAAATGATCATTGTATCTAGCAGCTGCACATTGGACGTTACTTATATAAGGTATCTGTTTACTATAATTAGTCCATAAGTAACCGGTTGTAGCAATTGCTGCAGTTGCAACAGCTTCTCTTGTGAAAAGGCCTGTACTTTTAACTGATTCAGCAATAAAGGCATCATAGTTACTTTTTGAATCATTTTTACTTGCTAATAGTTCTAATATTGGTGTACTTAATTGATTTTCTCTAGCACCAGAAATAGGGGCACTGTTATATAAATCTTCCATAGTAAATGAGAATTCTTTACTAGGACTAATATTGTTTTGAGTGTCTTTTACAAAAACATAATACTTTCCTGGCACTTTAGCAGATTTAAATGTTGTACCACTTTTTTCAACCCAACTTTTTTCTTTTCCGGTTGGTTTTGTATTTTCTTTAGAAAAATAGTAACCGACAATATCATATTTATTCTTTTTGGCATTAATTGTTACTACACCAGCTGTTTGTTCAATTGATGTAATGGTAGGATATGGAGGAGTAGTATCAATGTTTTTAACTGTAACACTATAAACTTCACTATTGTTATTTGTATCGTAAATTATAAAATCATATGTATTATTCTTATAAACTGTATATTTAATTTCTTTACTACTATTTTCACTTTTATCTGGTAATACTGTATACTTGTATCCATTTCCACTAACAGTAACAGTTATTGTTACGCTTTTCTTAGTTATAGTAGTAGGATCTAATTTATGAGTTATATTTAAATCAATATCAGTCTTATTAACGATAACGGTTCTTTCTTCAGTTGCCGTTTTACCTTTAGAATTTGAAACGTTATAGGTTAAAGTATATGTGCCAGCTTCATTTGTATTAACTTCTCCTGTTACCGTTACTTTATCTGTTATATTTCCGTCTCTTTGATCAATTGCTTTGTACCCGGGCTCTTTATATGTACTTCCTTGCGGTATAGTTCTTGTTTTTTCTCCGTAAAGAGTTAAGACCGGAACACTACCAATTACATCTTCAGCAATTACTATTCTTTTTAATTCACCAATATATTTGCCATTATCAGTAATAGAATAGGTAACAAGGTTTAATCCATTATCAATGTCATCACCCTTAATATTAACTGCATAATTCTTATCGTTCTTAAATCCTAATTCATGATAATTACTATTACTTATGATATATGGATTACTACCAATTAACTCAACATTTTGCTTTTCATTTTCACTAATAACATTTTTAATAGAAGAAGATTTATAATTGTCACAAATTAAATAAGGTTTGTAACTATCATCACTTTTATAAACACCACTTAGTATTTCACAGTTTAACTTTTCATCTATTTTGATATTTAAATTATTTAGTGATACATAATAATCATCTTTAATATTATTATTTTTGATATAATTTTGAGCATTTATTATCATTATTCTTTCTATATCTTGATACTTATTTCCACTATTTGAATTAGGTTTAATAAATATTATTAATAATATAATAAGTAATAAAACAAGACTGCTTGAAATTACTACAATTTTTTTATGATTATACCAAATCTCATTTAATTTATCTTTGATGCTTGATCTATTAAAACTTTCATAATTCATATCATCATACATAACATTCACCTATTTTATTATAACATATTATCTAAAAGAAAATAGTTTATTTTTTATAATTCGTATGTTATAATTAGTTAGTCTTATTCTTGTATATAAATTTTAAAGAAAGGAGTATTTATGAGTAAAATAAAAATTTTTGGTTTAGGCGGTCTAAACGAAGATGGTAAAAACATGTACGTTGTTGAAGTTGATAACGATGTTTTTATCTTTGATGCTGGTTTAAAGTATCCTAATGATGCTATGCTTGGTGTTGATTATATTATTCCTAAGTTTGATTATATTGGTGAAAATTATAGTCGTATTAAAGGAATATTTATCTCACACAGTCATGATGCAAATATGGGAGCATTGCCAGATGTATTGGAAAAGTATCCAGATATTAATGTGTATGCTACTAAGTTTTCAATGGAAATATTAAAGGGTGAATTAGAAAAGTATAATATAAAAGCAAATAATTTAAAGGAGATAAGACCACATTCTAAAATATCTTTTGATAACGATTTAGTTATCTTTCCAATTCAAATGACTCATGTTATGCCAGAAGTTGTATCATATGTTTTATACACTAACGATGGGGCAATTGTCTATGCAACTGATTTCTTGTTTGATTCAACGATGTTAGGACAATATAAAACAGATATTGGGAAACTTGCTTATGTTGGTAAACAAGGAGTATTGTGTTTAATGTCAGAGTCTTTGTATGCGGATAAGGTAGGATATACTACCCCAAAACAACGTATTTCAGAGCATGTTTGGAATGTGTTAAATAAAAATGAAAATCGTATCATTATTACAGTGTTTCCATCACATATCTATCATATTCAAGAGATATTTGATCAAGTGATGAAAACTGATCGTAAAGTTGTAATAATGTCAAAAGAATTACAAGATATTATTAAGAAGTCAATTGAGCTTGGTTCATTAGAAATTGATGAAAAAAGAATAGGGGATTTAAAGAATTTAGATGATCCTAATTCTGTAGTATTAGTTGCAGATAGTAAAGAAAAAAACTTCTCAGCTTTAGAAAAGATTATTAATAATTATGATAAATATATAACACTAAAGAAAACAGATACTATTTTTATTACTGAGTTAGTTAATGCATATAATGAAAAGAAATTCGCTAAGATTTTAGATGATATTGCAAGACTTGATGTGAATGTTTATTCATTACCGAAGAATAAGAGTTTGTCACATCACGCCTCACAGGAAGATTTGTTAATGTTACTTAACTTAATGAATCCAAAATACTATTTTCCAATTAAAGGAGAATACCGTTTGCAATATATGAATGCTACAATCGCAGAATCTGCAGGATTTAATAAAGATAATATTATTTTAAAATTAAATGGTGATGTTGCATTATTTGAAAACGGAAAATTAGTAGATAATTATGAAAAAGTACCAGTTGATAGCATTGTTATTGATGGTAAAAATGCAGATGATTTAGGAGAACTTGTTTTAAAAGATCGTAACATGTTATCTAAAAATGGTATTGTAGTAGTAACAGTTACGCTAGACAAAACATCTAAGAAGGTACTAGCAGGTCCACAAATATTTACAAGAGGTTTTATCTATGTTAAAGAAAGCCAAGAACTATTAAATAAAAGTAGTGATATTTGTCTAGAAATATTAGATGAAATAGTCAAAGAAAAAACAAAAGTTGACTATCAAAAAGTAAAAAATGAAATAAGAGAAAAATTGGGTAACTATTTTCAAAGAGAAACTGGTTCTAATCCAATGATAATAAGTGTTATTCAAGAACTATAGTTTTAGAGGTTTTTGTTGACATTGAAAGAGTTATCATATATAATCTTATTTAGTTTGAAAGGAGCGGTTAGATTATGGCAGTTAAATTAAGATTAAAAAGAATGGGTGCTATTAGAAGACCATCATATCGTATCGTTGCAACTGATTCAAGAACACCAAGAGATGGTAGTTATTTAGAACAAATTGGTTTTTATAACCCACTTACAAATCCAGCTGAAGTAAAAATTGATGAAGAATTAGCATTAAAATGGTTAAGAACAGGTGCTATTCCATCTGATACTGTAAAAGATTTATTCAGCAAATCTGGAATAATGAAGAAATTTCATGAAGAAAGAATGGGCAAATAATCATGGATTTAATTAGTTTTACTGAAGCTTTAGTTAAATCAATCGTTAATGATAGTGAAATGGTAACAGTTAAAGAGTTTCCTACTGATGACGATAATTCTATCTTAATTCAAGTTATTGTTTCTAGTGATGATATTGGAAAAATAATTGGTAAGAATGGAAAAGTGATTAATGCTATTAAAACACTAGTACAAGCTAGTAGTTATATAAAAGATAATAAAAATGTAAAAATAAATGTCGATAATTTTTAAGAGCTAAGGCTCTTTTTTTTGTTTAATTATTTCCTTCTTTGTGTTATAATTTTCCTAGAATAGGTGATTGTATGTTAGGAAACATTATTGAAATTGATGATAATCTAATTAAAGTTAAAATGAACTTTGATATTAATTCTCAAAGTAGCCTTATGAATCTAAATGTTATCTTTGTAGATGGTAATTCTAGATTTGTTGGTGAAATAATAGGTATTAAAAACGACAATATGATTATTACATTATTAGGTGAAATAGTGGGAGAAACCTTCTTTTTATCAACTTTAAAAAAGCCATCTTTTAAAGCAACACCTAGATTAATTAAAGCTGAAGAACTTGGCTACTTATATGGTGGAAATGAGATGCAAAACGAAAAATTTTATATTGGAAGGTCTGCTTTATATTCAAATTACAAACTTTATGCTGGATTAAATTCACTTTTTAGTAATCACTTTGCAATCTTAGGTAACACTGGTAGTGGTAAAAGTTTTACGGTTGCTAGACTTATTCAAAATTTATTTACCAATCCTAAGTTTCCTAATAAATCAAATATTTTTATCTTTGATGCTTATGGCGAATACAATCATGCCTTTGAAGAATTTAATAAGATAGTACCTAGTTTTAGATATAAAAAATACACTACAGCGACCGAATATCCTGATGGTGATATTTTAAAAATACCACTTTGTTTACTAGACGTAGATGATCTTGCGATTCTTTTAGGTGCTACAACAGCATCACAAATACCAATAATTGAAAAAGCTTTAAGATTCGCTAGGATGTTCGCTAATAATGATGATAATGTTGTAAAGTATAAAAATTCATTACTAGCGCGTGCTATATTGGATATTATATTGTCAGGAGGTAACCCAAATCATATAAGAGATCAAGTTATTGCACTTCTAGAATCAATGCACACAGACGAATTAAATTTAGAGACACCAATTAGTCAGCCAGGATATGTTAGAAATATTAAACAATGTTTATATGTTGATAATAATGGTAAATCACAAGATATAGAAGCGGTTGTTAACTTCTTAAACAATTATTTAATTGACATAGATTATAGTAGTTTTGGTACGGAGGTATATTATAATTTAAAAGATTTACTTGATGCCTTTGATTTTGCCCTTATTAGTGAGGGAATCTTAAAAAGTGATAAAGTATATGATGAGACTAATGTTCTTCGTGTTAGATTACGTTCTATTTTAGACAGTGATAAATGTAAGTATTTTGAATATGATAACTATACAACCAAGGCAGCATATGTTAAAAATTTACTTACTAACAAAGATGGTACAAAAGCCCAAGTCGTTAACTTTAATATAAGTTATGTAGATGATCGTTTTGCGAAGGCAATTACCAAGATTATTTCTAAAATATTATATAACGTTTCAGTTGATATGAAAGAACGTGGTAGTTTACCATTTCATATTGTCATTGAGGAAGCTCATAGATATGTTCAAAACGATGCTGATGAAGATATACTTGGATATAATATCTTTAATCGTATCGCTAAGGAAGGAAGAAAGTATGGAATACTACTTATTCTAATATCACAACGTCCTTATGAGCTGTCGACTACAACTATTTCGCAGTGTGCAAACTTCTTTGTACTAAAGTTACTTCATCCAGATGATATAGAATATGTAAAGAAGATAGTACCAAATGTTAATAATGAAGTTGTAAAAAGATTAAAATCACTTAATCCAGGTAGTTTGATAGCCTTTGGTAATGCCTTTAAAGTGCCAACTGTTATTGATATGGATAAGCCAAATCCAGAGCCACTTAGTAAGAATGTTGAAGTAACAAAAGTATGGTATGAATAAAAAATGTTTAAAAAAATATATTTGTGTGGTAAAATGATTTATGAATAGTAAAGGAGGATATTTATGGCATTTGATAAAATAAAAAAATTTATGGATAATGATTTTGGAGAGGGAAGTAAAGTATCTACTCCAACAAACGTTTCGGATGAATATTATGAAGTATCAAAAGATGCATTTAAAGAACAAAATGCAAGTTCTAAAATGGTCTTAGTAGAACCAAGAGCATATTCAGAATCACAACAGATTGCTGATTACTTGAAATCAAGAATGAGTGTAGTTGTTAATTTGAAAAGAGTAACACCAGAACAAGCTAAAAGAATAGTAGACTTCTTAAGTGGAACTTTATATGCTATTGGAGGAGAATTACAAAAGTTAGGTAATGGTATATTTTTATGTACGCCTAATAATATAATGGTAGAAGGTAAAATGTCTGAAGAGTCAAAAGAATCTAAACCTAGTAAAGCAAAGAAAGAGGATAATGAAGAATTTGACTGGTAAGATTTAAAAATATAAGGTGAGGAGTATGGAGAGGTTTAGGACAGAGTTAAGCGGTTATAGTAAAGAAGAAGTAAATAAATTTGTTAACACTGTTATTAGAGAAATAGAATCTAATCTTGAACGAATTAAAAATCAAGAAAATGATATTGCATCTCTAAAAGCCGAACTTCTTCGTTACCATGAATTAGAAAATAGAATTAATTCAGCCTTTGAACAAGCAAAAACTACTAATGATGAAATGCGTAAGATTGCCGAAAAGGAAGCTGATATGATAATTAGTGAAGCAAGACATAATGCCTCACGTATTGTTAATGATGCCTTATTAAGAGCAGAAAAAACAGAGTTAAAGAAAGATACATTAGAAAGAAATATGCGCATTTATAAAAAGAAATTAAGAGCTATTGTTGAACAACAAATGGATTTAGTAGATGAAATAGAAATATTAGAATTATAACTTGAAATTCTAATATTATTGTGTTAGTATACTTGAGTAAACAGATGAAAAAGACGGAAATATAAAGAGTTTAAAGAGAGTTAGTGGTTGGTGGAAACTAATAATGAATTATATTTTAGATCACTTTGGATGTTTTTTATCAAAATAAAAACGGTTACGCGTTATAGTAAATAAGTAAAAATAAGGTGGTACCACGATTATATTCGTCCTTTGGGTAACCATCTTTTTTATTTTAGGAGGATGTATGAAAGAATTTAAAGAGTTAGACAAAAGAAAATTAAGCTTAGTAGAAGCTGATATCCTAAAAAAATGGAAAGAAGAGAATATCCTAGAAAAAACAATTGAAAATAGAAAAGATAATGATAACTGGGTTTTCTATGATGGACCTGCAACTGCCAATGGTATGCCAGGACTACATCATATGTTAGCAAAGTTCTTAAAAGATTCTTTTTGTAAATATGAAACTATGAAAGGACATCGTGTTTTAAGAAAAATTGGTTGGGATACTCATGGACTTCCAGTTGAAGTTAATGTCGAAAGAAAACTTGGTTTTACAGGAAAATCTGATATTGAAAAATATGGTATTAAAGAATTCAATGAGTTATGTAAAAAAACTGTTTGGGACAATGAAACAGCATTTAGAGATCTTACAGACAAAATGGGTCAATTTATTGATTTAGATAATAGATATATAACTTATGATAATAATTACATTGAAACAGAATGGCATATTTTAAAGAAATTTTTTGATGAAGGATACTTCTATGAAGGAGTTAAGATCTTACCTTGGTGTCCTAGATGTGGAACAGGACTTGCATCACACGAAGTTGCCCAAGGATATAAAGAAATAGATGCTAATACTGTCATTGTACCTTTTAAAAGAAAAGATGAAGATAGTTATTTCTTAGTTTGGACAACAACACCATGGACACTTTTATCCAATGTAGCATTATGTGTTAATCCAGACGAAAAATATATAAAAGTAGAATCAATGGGATATAAATTTATCTTGGCAGAAGCGCTTGCTAATTCTGTTTTGGGTGATGATTATAAAGTATTAGAAACATATCTTGGTAAAGATTTGGAATATGTAGAATATGAACAACTAATTCCATCTGAAATAAAAATAAATGGTAAAGGCTTCTTTGTTACTTGTGATAACTACGTAACTATGTCTGATGGTACAGGTATCGTTCATATCGCACCAGCTTTTGGTGAAGATGATGCTAATGTAGGTAAGAAGTATAAGTTACCATATGTTAATCCAGTAGGGGAAGATGCTAAGTATACTGAAGGCCCATGGAAAGGTATGCTAATCTTTGATGCTGATTTAGAAGTTATTAAGTGGTTAAAAGAAAATGATAAATTATTTAAAAAGCAAAAAATTAAACATGATTATCCACATTGCTGGAGATGTGATAGTCCACTTGTTTATTATTCAAGACCATCTTATTATTTAGAAGTAACTAAATTAAAAGATAAGATCATCGAAGAAAATAGCAAAGTAAACTGGTATCCGTCTTTTGTAGGTGAAAAAAGATTTGGTAACTGGTTAGAGAATATGAATGACTGGGCAATATCTAGATCTAGATATTGGGGAACACCACTTCCATTATGGAGATGTTCTTGTGGTCATATGGAAATGATAGGTTCTAAAGAAGAATTAGTATCTAAAGCAACTGAAAAATTAGATATTAACACTCTTGATTTACATAGACCATATATGGATGAAATTCATATTAAATGTCCAGATTGTGGCAAAGAGATGTTAAGAGTAAAAGAAGTAATAGATTGTTGGTTTGATTCTGGTGCAATGCCATTTGCCCAATATCATTATCCATTTGAAAATAAAGAACTTTGGGAAACACAATATCCAGCAGACTTTATCGCTGAAGGAATTGACCAAACTAGAGGATGGTTCTACTCACTATTAGTTATTGGTGTCTTTATGACTGGTAAAAGCCCATATAAGAATGTTTTGGTTAATGAACTATTATTAGATAAAAATGGTCAAAAGATGCATAAATCAAAAGGTAATGTAGTTGAACCATTTAGTACAATTGAAAAATATGGTGCCGATGCCGTTAGATGGTATCTAGCCTATGTTTCACCAACGTGGACACCTCTAAAGTTTGACGAAGAAGGGTTAAAAGAAGTACATAGTAAATTCTTTAATCCATTTAGAAATACTTATTCTTTCTTCCAAACTTATGCTAATATTGATAAAATTGATATTAAAGAATGTAATGTTCCAGTTGAAAAAAGAGAAGATATCGATAAGTGGATACTTTCTAAGTACAATAAATTAGTTAAAGAAGTAACTAAGGAAATGGATAACTTTGATCTAAACGCTGTTGTCAAACTAATTACAACCTTTGTTTCAGATGATTTATCTAACTGGTATATTAGAAGAAATAGAGATAGATTCTGGGGTAGTGAACTAGATAATTCTAAGAAGAGTGTTTATATGACTACTTATGAAGTACTAACTGGTGTATGTAAATTAGCAGCTCCAATTATTCCTTATACAACGGAAGAAATATATACTAAATTAACTTTTGAAGAATCTGTTCATCTTACTGATTATCCAGTTTGTAATGAAAAACTAATTGATGAGAAACTAGAAGAAAAGATGGACTTAGTAAGAGATATTATAAGTTTAGGTAGAGCAGCAAGAGAAGATGTTAAAATTAAAGTAAAACAACCACTAAAAGAAGTATTGTTAGACGGTAAAGACAAAAAAGTAATTGGTGATTTAGATAAATTAATTAAAGAAGAATTAAATGTAAAAGAGATAGTCTTTGTTGATGATTTAAAAGAATATATGAATTTTACAGTTAAACCAAACTTTAAAAATGCAGGCCCATTATTAGGATCAAAAATAAAAGATTTCACTAACTTCTTATCTAATCTATCTGAAGAAGATATTTTAAAACTAAGAAATGGTGAAACACTTAGATTTGAAGATCAAGATATAGATAGTTCATTAGTTGATATAGTAATTAATTCCAAAGAAGGATTTAATGTATCGGTTGAGAATAATAGATTTGTAATTTTAAATACAAGTCTAACAGAAGATTTAATTAATGAAGGAATTGCAAGAGAATTAGTATCTAAGATTCAAAACTTAAGAAAACAAAAAGAATTTAATGTAGCTGATAGAATTAATACTTATTATAATGGTGATGAAAAATTAGAAAAAGTATTAAAAGACTTTGAAAAATATATTAAAAATGAAACATTAACAATTGATTTTATCAAAAATGAAGATTTAAAAGTTAGTTATCAATTAAATGATTTAGAATGTTTCTTAGATGTAGAGCAAATAAAAAATTAAGATTTAAACATCTTAATTTTTTTTGTTTTTATAAGCTAATTTAGTTCTTTCTATTTCTTTTAATGCTTCTTCTTTATTATGATATCCAAATGTTTTAACTTCTATTTTTTGAAGTATTTTGTATGTTTCAAAAAAGTTCTTTATCTCTTCTTTGGCATGTTCTGTTAAATCATCAATCTCATTTATAGTATTATATCTTGGATCAACATTATTAACTGCAATTATCTTATTATCTCCAAAACCATTATCAACTGTTTCTAAATATCCAATAACTCTAGCATCAACTAAACATCCTGGAAAAGTAGGGTCTGTTGTTAAAACTAAAATATCAAGTGGATCACCATCATTAGCAAGTGTCTCATCAATAAAGCCATATTCTGCAGGATAAGTCATTGTTGAATATTGAACTCTATTTAGTTTTATTCTTCCTCTTTCTTTATCAATTTCATATTTGTTTTTTGTTCCCATTGGTATTTCAATGGTTGCTTCAATTACATTATTCATTTTATCACCCATATTAATTATATAATATTTAATTCTTTTTGTCTTTATTTAGTTTAATAAATTCTCTTAATATTTTTGTTATGGCACGTTTTTCAATTCTTGATACATAACTTCTTGATATTTTTAAATCTTTAGCAATCTCTTTTTGCGTTTGTTCATCATGATTATTTAATCCATATCTTCTTACTACTATTTCTTTTTCTCTATTATTTAGAGTATTTAAATACTTTGTTAATAGCTTAATATTATCCTTTGTATCTATATCTTCTAAATAATCTGGCTTAGGGGATTTTACAATATCTAGTATAGTTATTTCATTTCCTTCTTTATCGAAACCAATGGGATCATCTAGACTGATATTGTTATTATTCTTTTTATTTGCTCTAAAATACATTAATATTTCATTTTCAATACATTTAGCACAGTAAGTAGTTATCTTAGTAGAGTGTTTTAATGAGTATGAGTCAATTCCTTTTATTAATCCAATAGTACCAATACTAATTAAGTCATCAACATCATTTGTTTGATGTTCAAATTTCTTTACAATGTGAGCTACTAATCTTAAATTATGTTCGATTAATATATTCCTAGCATTTTTATCTTTCTGTAATAATAGTTTTATGTACTTTTCTTCCTCTTCCTTAGAAAGAGGCTCTAAAAAAGCTTTATTAGAGTATGAAGTAGTGAAGAATAAACATGTCTTTAATAGCTCAATTAAATTTAATAACATAATACCTCCTAATAAAGTTTATATCTAATAATTAAAAATATCATATCTTTTTATGATATAATAACTTTAGAGGTGTATTATGAAAGAAATTGATGAAAGTAAGTATTCTTATATACCATGTACTGAAGAATTAAGAGAAGAATTAAAACCAAGATTAGAAAAGGATACTGGATTAACTAAGTTTTTATCTAGTGAAATATCGAAAAACTCTAATCTTGTCTGTTATGATAATCAAATAATTGGCTTTTATTCAGTCAAAGGTTATCCTGATGGAGAATTACAACTTGGTATTTTTGAAGAGTATCGTGGGCAAGGTCATGGTAAAAAGTTAACAGTTAAAATAACTAACGACTGCTTCAATAATGATAATTATCATTCATTATATCTTTTATGTAGACCTGATAATGTTATTTCGCAAGCTTCCGCCAAAGCATCTGGATTTAGAAGAGATTATGATAAAGAGTTAATGTATGAAGATAGAGAATTACCATATATAACATATTATAAAATTAATCATAATTATGATCGTTCAAAGGGAAGATAAAATGGAAAAAAAGTTTAAAATGATTGATGAAAATTTTATTTGTGAAGTATGTGGTAAAGAAGTAGAAAAACTAGGATATACTGCAAGAGATCATTGTCCATACTGTTTATCAAGTCTTCATGTTGATATAAATCCGGGAGATAGATTATGTAACTGTCATGGAGTTATGGAAGTTATAGGGATGGAAAAGGGCAAAAAAGATGAAATAAAACTAGTTTATAAATGTTCTAAGTGTGGCATGATAAAACGAAATAAAATGGCCAAAGATGACAATTATGAACTACTATTAGATATATTAAAGAGGATATAATATGCAAAGATATTTTGTTGATGAAATTAAAGATAATTTGTTTAAATTAAATGAAAGAGATAGTTATCACTTATCTAAAGTTATGCGCGCTAAAATAAATGATGAAATAGAGATAGTTTGTGATAATAAACTATTTTTAGGTAAAGTTGTAAATACTTCTAATGTAGTAGATGGAAAGATTATTAAAAAGTTAGATTCATCTTTTATTTCATCTAATATTACAATCGCTCAAGCTTTAGTTAATGAAAATAAATTTAATTTAATTTTACAAAAAGGAACTGAATTAAATGCTAATTCCTTTATACCTTTAATCACTGATAGATCAGTTATAAAAGTTAATAAAGACTTTGACAAAAAGATTGTAAGATGGCAAAATATTGTAAATGATGCATCAAGTCAATCTAAAAGATTAAATAGTCCTTTAGTGTATAATGTAATGAAAATAAGTGAATTAATTGATTTAGACTATGATTATAAATTCTTATGTAGTGTCAATGAAAAAGATAATTCACTAAAGAAAGAGTTACAAAATATAGGTGCTTATGATAAAATATTATTTGTAATTGGACCTGAAGGAGGCTTTACAGATAAAGAAGAAGATCTGATGATCAAAAATGGATTTAAAAGAATAACATTGGGTAGTAATGTTTTACGTACTGAAACGGCGTCAATGGCCTTATTAAGTATGTTAATATATCATTTTATGAGGTGAAAACCATATGTTTAATATTTTGATGGAATTTGGTAGTAATAATTTAATTATTTTATTTATCTTGTTACTTGTAGTAGTTTTAGCAACTATTATTGTTTTTGTAGTTGATAAGAAGAAAGACAAAGATGAAGTAAGAGAAGCTATCAAAAATATTGATAGTGAAAGAATAAATGAAGAACGAGTAGGAATTCCAGTTGTTAAAGAAGAAGTAAAACCTGTAGTAGAGGAGAGAAAAGAAGAAGTTATAGTAGAAACCCCAGTAATAGAGAAACAAGAAGAATTACCACAACCAGAAGTAGTTATTTCACCAGTTGTGGAAGAAGAAAAAGAACAAGTGGAAGAAACTATTTATGAAAAAGAAAAAGAAGAAGAAGAGAAAAAAGAAGAAGCTAAACAAGAACTAGAAAGATTAGAAAAAACTCTTCAAGAAGAAAAAGAAGAACGAATAGGGCCAACTGACTTTGAAATAGAACAAGAGAGAACAGCAATTATTAATTATGAAGAATTAAAGAAAGCAGCAGGTACTATTGAGGTTCGTGATGAAAAATTATTGCAAGATGAGGGCAATGAGCCAATTAGTATTGATGATTTATATAGAAGAGAAAATATTAAAAAAGAAGAAATAAAACCAGTTATAGAAGAAATAAAAGTTGAAAAGAAAGTAGAAGAAAAGAAATTTAAAAATAGTGAAGTTTTATCACCTGTATTTGGAGTAACTAAAGAACATAAAGATTTAGTTAATGATGTAAGACATAGTGAAGTTATGAAAGCAGTCGATTTAGAGATTGCTAAGACTGAAAAGTTTTTAAAAGAATTAAAAGAATTAAGAGAAAAACTAAATTAATTCTTTTTTCTTAAGGAGAGAAGTATGAAAGTAGGAATATATACATTAGGTTGTAAAGTTAATACTTATGAAAGTAATTATGTAGCAAGCTTATTTAAAAATAAAGGCTATGATGTAGTAGATTTTAATGATATATGTGATATTTATATTATTAACACTTGTTCTGTTACTAATAATAGTGATCATAAGAGTGACAAAATAATTAGACAAGCTATTAAAAGAAATAAAGATGCTTGTATAGTCGCTATGGGATGCCATATGGAATATATTAAAGATAATATTCCTGATACTATTAATATTGCCGTTGGTAACTATAATAAATCTAAAGTAGTAGACTATGTAGAAGAATGGTTTAAAACAAAGAAAAATATTAGAGAATTTCGTGATATGTCTAAAGTATCTTTTGAAGATATGGAGATAAAATATTCTTATGATCATACAAGAGCTTTTGTAAAGATTGAAGATGGCTGTAATAACTTTTGTAGTTACTGTGTAATTCCTTATGTTAGAGGAAGATGTCGTTCTAAAGAGTTTGATAAAGTATTAGAAGAGATAAATAGTTTAGTTGATAATAATTATAAAGAAGTTGTTTTAACAGGAATTCATACTGGTAATTATGGACGAGATATTAACACTTGCTTTTCTAATTTAGTAGAAGAAATACTAAAAACTAAACTTGAAAGACTTAGAATATCATCGATTGAAATAACAGAGTTAGATGATAAATTTTTAAAACTTTTAGAAAATAAAAAACTATGTAATCACTTACACATTCCTCTTCAAGCAGGTAGTGATAAAATCTTAAAATTAATGAATCGTAAGTATGATAAAAAATACTTTTTAGAAATGATTGAAAAAATAAGAAAGATAAGACCTGATATCTCTATTACAACAGATATTATTGTAGGTTTTCCAAATGAAACAGAAGAAGATTTTCTAGAAACATTAGAATTTTCAAAATTAGTTAACTTTTCTAAAATACATGTTTTTCCATATTCTAAAAGAGATGGTACAGTAGCATCTAAAATGGATAATCAAATAGATGAAGAGACTAAGAAATGTAGATCAAGAAAATTAATTGAATTGTCAGTTGAGTTAGAAGATAAATACTATAATAGTTTTATAGGCAAAAAAGAACATGTATTAATTGAAAAAGTAGTTGATGGATATAGTTATGGACATACTAGTAATTATTTATATTTAAAGATTAACAAAGAGTTAATTCCTAATACTATTTATGAAATAGAAATAACAAAAGAAATGTTTAATAAGGAGTAAAATGAAAATAAAAGGTAATTTTAAAAAAACTTTTTTTAAATCAGATAAGGGCTACCAAGTAGGCCTTTTTAAGGTTAAAGATGTAACTGATGATTTATATAAAGAGTATGTTGGGAAATCAATTACCTTTTCCGGTTATTTACCACCATTAAATGAGACAGATTATTATTTGTTAGATGGAGAATTTGTAGTTCATGAAAAATATGGATTACAGTTTAAAGCAAATAGTTGTGAAGTATTAAAACCAGAAGGGAAAGACGCTATTGTTATTTTTTTATCCAGTGATATTTTTAAAGGAATAGGAGAAAAGATTGCTAAAAAAATAGTTGATGTTTTTGGCGATGATACACTAGATGTAATTATGCAAAATCCTAGTAATTTAATGTTAGTACCAGGTATTACTGAAAAACAAAAAAATACCATCGCTACTAGTTTAGAAAAATATCATGAGAGTTATGAGACAATAATTTATTTAACTAAACTTGGTTTTAATATGAGAGAGTCTTTACTTATATATTATAAATATTATGGTAATACTAAGAATGTAGTTGAAGAAAATATTTATAGTTTAGTTAATGATATTAAAGAAATAAGTTTCAAAAAGATTGATAGTTTAAAAGAAAATCTTAATATTTCAGTTTCAGATCATAGAAGAATAGAAGCAGGTATAAAATATGTTTTTGATATGGTAGCAATTACTAAAGGAGATATTTATTTATATAAAGATGAACTTATAAACTATGTAATGAAAGCCTTATTAATTAATGATTATGACTTAATTGAAGAATGCCTTAGTAATTTAATTACCCATTTAGAAGTAATCAATAAAGATGAAAAGTATTACTTAGATAAATACTATCAAGAAGAATTATATGTTAGTAAAAGATTAATTAACTTAACAAGATTAAAAGAAGATAAATTAGATCTTAACTTATATGAGCATTTAGAAAAAGTGTTTAATATTACTTTTAATTCTAAGCAAAAAGAAGCAATTATTAAAAGTATCGAAAGTCCCTTTTTAATAATTACAGGTGGTCCAGGTACTGGTAAAACAACAATAATAAAAGCTATTGTTGATCTTTATTCTAGTCATAATAAAATAGATTATGAAAAAATGATGAGAGAACTTATTTTATTAGCACCAACTGGAAGAGCAAGTAAAAGAATTAGTGAACTTGCAAATTTTCCAGCTTCAACTATACATCGCTTTTTAAAATGGGATAAAGAATCTAATACTTTCGGTATTAATATCAATAATAAAAGTGATGCTAAGATGGTTATTATTGATGAGGCTAGTATGATTGATTTAAACTTATTTTATAGTTTATTACAAGGCTTGCACGAAGATACTAAGATAGTTATTGTAGGTGATTATGATCAATTACCTAGTGTTGGCTGTGGCCAAGTATTAAAAGATTTAATAGAAAGTGATTCTTTCTTAGTAGTTGAATTAAAAGAACTATATCGTCAAAAAGAAACATCTAATATTATTAAGTTTGCTTATGATATTAAAAATGATAATTATGATAATAGTATCTTTTTAGGAGAAGATTTAACTTTTATACCATGTAGTAATTCTAATTTAAAAGAAAAACTATATGAGATAATAAAAGATTATAATTATAAAGATTATGATAAATTTCAAGTATTAGCACCAATTTATGCTTATGATAATGGAATAGATGATTTAAATAATTATTTACAAGATATAATTAATCCTAAAAAAAATGATAATTTTATTGCTGTTGGTGAAGAAATATATCGCGTTAATGATAAAGTTATTCAACTTGTTAATATGCCAGATGAAAATATCTATAATGGTGATGTTGGAATAGTTGAAAAAATAAATTTAAAACCAAAAGAAATTTACGTAAGATATGATGAGAATGTTGTTAAATATACACCAAGTATCTTTGATAATATTAAACATGGGTTCTGTATTAGTATTCATAAAGCTCAAGGTAGTGAATTTGATACTGTAATTATACCTGTTTTACATAAATATAGTAGAATGCTCTATAAAAAGTTAATTTATACTGCAGTTACTCGTTCTAAGAAAAAACTTTATATTCTTGGCGAAGAAAGTGCTTTAAAAGAAGCAATTAAAAATAATTCTTATAAAGATAGAAAGACTACTTTAAAAGATTTTATAATTGATGGTATCAATCACTAAAATAAGTAAATACTATAGTTGAGGTGATTATATGAGTACGGGTAGTAAAATATGTTTACATGCAATGGCACTTGTTACAATTGGCGTTGTTATGGCATTTTTAGCATTACCAGAAGATGATAAAGAAGAACTTGCAGCTAAGATGAAAGCAGTAAAAAAGAAGGAACTAAAACTTTTAAACAAATTAGATTAACCCATAAGGGTTTCTTTTTTTATAAATATATATTTAATTTTTTTTAATACTTTGATATAATTAAGATAGGTGATTAGGTATGTTAAAAAAGAAAAAAGATAAACTTGATATTGAAAACTTAAATGAAGTTATTTGGACTTCAAGAAAAATACTAAAAATATTATATATTTTAGTAATATTTGCCTTAGTAGGAATTGGTATATTTCTATTAAGAGAAACTAAGGTTTTAGCATTAATACTAAAAGTATTAAAGGTTATGTCTCCATTATTTATTGGTATAATTGTAGCCTGGGTATTGGACCCTTTAGTAAATTGGTTTGTTAAAAAGGGAGTAAAAAGAGTAATAGCATCAATATTTGCTTTCTTTATATTACTTTTTGTACTTTATTTACTATGTATTCTTATCTTCCCTAGATTAGGTGGCCAAATTAATGATTTTATTGCTTTGGTACCATCAATATTTACGTCAATTTATAATTGGATTGATAGTCTATTTGATAAATTAAGTACATCTTCATTTGATTTTAGTAGTATTAAAACTCAAATATATTCTAGTATTAGTGCAATTAGTGGTGATATAACTACAAAGTTACCAACAGCCGTTGTTAACTTTGTAACAGCATTTGTATCAGGTATTGGAACATTCTTACTTGGATTAATCGTAGGATTCTATTTACTTATTGATTTCAATGCTATTAAAAAAGTACTTGAATTTGTACCTAAGAAATATCACGAAAGTGTTATTGAAATTACAACTAGAGTTAATAACTCATTTAGAGACTTTTTACAAGGAACATTACTTGTATCACTTGGAATATTTATTTTAAGTTTAATTGGTTATAGTGCAGTTGGATTAAAAGCACCAATGCTTTTCGCTTTACTTTGTGCAATTACTAATATTATTCCTTATATTGGACCATGGCTTGGTGGTGCAATATGTGCTATCGTAGGATTTACAGTAAGCCCTTTATGTGGTATTTTAACAATCGTTGTAGCATTTGTAATACAACAGATAGATGGTATTATTTTAAATCCAATAATTATGGGTAAGACAATGAAATTACACCCAGTATCAATTATGATTGGCTTATTAGTATTTGGATCATTATTTGGTATTTGGGGTATGATCTTAGCAACTCCTATTATGGGTGGTTTTAAAACTGTTCTTAATTACTTTGATGAAAAGTATGATTTAATTACTAGATTTAAACAAACTAATAGAGAAGACAATAAAGAAGAGGAAAAATAATATGAAAGTATATTTAGTTAGTGGTAAAGCAAGACATGGTAAAGATACCATAGCCGGATTTTTAAAAGAAGAATTAGAAAAAAGAGGAAAAAAGGTTTGTTATGTAAGATATGCAGCTTATATCAAATACTATGCTAAAGAGTATTTTGGTTGGGATGGTAGTGAAGAAACTAAACCTAGAGAATTATTACAATACATAGGAACAGATATTATTAGAGAAAAAATAGATCCACTTTTTCATGTAAAAAGAATCTTGCAAGATATTGAAGTTTTATCATATTTCTTTGATACAATTATTATTCCTGATGTAAGAGTTAAAGAAGAAATCTTGATTCCTAGAGAAAAATTTGATAATGTAGTAGCTATTAATATTTTTAGACCTAATTTCGAAAATGAATTAACAAGTAAAGAAAGAGCCCATTTAACAGAAGTAGGTCTAGATGATTTTGATGATTATGATTACAAAGTTATCAATGATAAAGATTTAGAAGCCTTAAAACAGAAAGCTTTTGATATTGTAGAGAGTGAGGCACAAAAAGATGGAGAAGGAAAGTAAAAATTTAAAAGAGTTATATATTAACTTTTTCGTAAGCAAAGGGCACACTTTTATACCAAGTGCGCCCGTTGTTCCTGAAAATGATAATACAGTATTATTTAATACAGCAGGTATGCAACCTCTTGTACCATATTTAATGGGTAAATCTCATCCCTGCGGAACAAGATTATGTGATTATCAAAAATGTATTAGAACCAATGATTTAGATGCAGTTGGCGATAGTTATCACCATACTTTTTTTGAAATGCTTGGAAACTGGAGTTTAGGTGATTACTTTAAAGAAGATGCTATCAAATGGAGTTTTGAATTTTTAACAGAAGTATTAAATATTCCAGTTGAAAGATTAGCAATTACATACTTTAGTGGTAATGAGATAGCACCAAGAGATGATGTTACTCATGATTTATGGAAAAGCCTTGGTATTAAAGAAGAAAGAATGGTTGCAACCAAAGAAAATAATTGGTGGCCAAACTTAGAATTACCAGGATTATGTGGACCAGATACTGAGATGTTTTATTGGAGAAGTGATGATCCAGTACCAGAAGTATTTGATGAAAATGATAGCCGTTGGGTTGAAATCTGGAATGATGTATTCATGCAATATAATCATTTAGAAGATGGAACAATTGTAGAATTAAATCATAAAAATGTTGATACTGGTATGGGAGTAGAACGTGTAACAGCAATCCTTGAAAATAAGACAGATAACTATACTTCATCAATTTGGTATGATGTTATAGAACTAATAGAAAAACTATCAAATAAACCATATATTGGTAATGAGAAGCAAATGAGAGTAATAGCAGATCATTTAAGAACAGCAGTATTTATTGCCTCAGATCCAGCATTGATTAAACCATCTAATGTAGGACAAGGTTACATTTTAAGAAGATTATTAAGACGTGCTATTAGATTCGCAAGAGATTTAGGTATTGATTTAAATAAAGATTTTGAAGTTGAAATAGCAAACTTAATTATGGATAAATATGAGAGTTTTTATAGTGAAATAAAAGAAAATAGAGAAGTAGTTATTGAAGTATTAAGAAATGAAAAAGTAAAATTCGCTAATACTCTAGAAAAAGGATTAAGAGAATTTAATAAAGTTTCTAATAAAGATATTGATGGTTTAACAGCATTTCATTTATATGATACTTATGGTTTTCCAATTGAATTAACAGAAGAACTTGCCAAAGAAAAAGGTATCAAAGTAGATATTGAAGGATTTAAAGAAAACTTTAAGAAGCATCAAGAATTATCAAGAACATCATCACAAGGACAATTTAAAGGTGGACTTGGTGGTTCTGGTGAAATGGAAACTAAATATCATACAGCGACTCACTTATTAAATGCTGCTTTAAAACAAGTTATTGGTAGTGATGTTCATCAAAAAGGTAGTAATATTACAGCCGAAAGAATGAGATTTGATTTTTCATGTGATCATAAACTAGCAGATGAAGAAAAAACAAAAGCAGAAGATTTAGTTAATAAATGGATAGAAGAAGATTTACCAGTAGTAGTAAAAGAAATGCCTAAGGAAGAGGCTATTAAAACTGGTGCAGAATGTATGTTTATTGAAAAATATCCTGATATAGTAACGGTTTACTTTATTGGTGATGTATCAAAAGAATTATGTGGTGGGCCACATGTTAAAAGTACAAAAGAATTAGGTAAGTTTAAAATAATCAAAGAGGAAGCATCATCAGCAGGTGTAAGAAGAATAAAGGCAGTCTTGGAATAAGATTGCTTTTTTTATGTAAAAATATTATAATAGAACTAGTATAGTAAAGGAATGATAATATGAAAGATAGACTAAATAACTTGTTTAAACATCCAATTAAAAAAGTATATTTTTTTAGTATAATAGCAGCCTATCTTTTAGTGACTTTAACAAATATAACCCTTTCTTTCTATACTTTTTTAGCCTATGGACAAGAAATAAAAGAAATAAACACTCAGATAGGATATACATTAACATATAATAATCAAGGTGGAACAGGTTGTACAAATAAAATTCAGTATAGTAATAACCCTTGGGGAGAACTATGTACACCTACAAAAACAGGTTATACATTTTATGGATGGTATACAGAACAAGATGGAGGAGGAACAGAAGTAACATCAAGTACCAATGCCACAGGTAATACAACAGTATATGCAGACTATACAACTAATACCTTATATGATGTTTTAAAAAGGGCCAAAAAAGAAGGAACATATGCAAGAGAATATACAGGAAGTCATCAAGATTCAATGAATGCATCTTTATCAACTAAAAAGATATATCACTGGTATGGATCAAGTGCCGCTAATGGAACTGCAATCTTAGATAAAAATAATGTCATATTTGCCAATCATTGTTGGCAAATGATAAGAACAACAGATACAGGTGGAGTTAGAATGATTTATAATGGTGAAGTAGTAGACGGCAAATGTTTAAATACTAGGGGAACCCATGTTGGGAATGGAGGAATTAGGTCAAGTCAAAGTTTAAATGGAACATAGTGGTATGGAACAGATTATACATATAGTAATGGAACATTCTCAATAAGTGGAACAACATCATCAACAGAGGTAACAAGTAGTAATGGATCTACTGTAATACCAACATTAGTAGGTAAATATACATGTAAAACTACAACTGAATCAGGTACATGTTCAACACTATACTTAGTAGAATCATATAATAGCAGTTATAATGCTTATGCTATACCATTAAACTCTAGTTCTAATTATTCACAATTTGGGACACTACAATTTAATGCTAACTCTGATTCACCTGCCTATGTAGGATATATGTATAATACAGCGTATCTTGGAACATATAAGAATTATTCATCTGAAACTGTTCTTACAACTGGTATATCATTATCAACAACATGGTATTATGCCGATTCATATGATTATAATGAAACTAATGCTAATGAGTATACTTTAACAAATCCATATCAAGTAAGTAGTACAAGTGATTATCCATCATTAGTAGGTAAATATACTCTTAGAAGTTCATCAAGTACTTATTCAAATACATCAATATATTATATTGTAGGAGTATCTGGAAGTACAATGTATGGAATAAACTTATCTGGAGGAAATAATTTAGCATATTATACAAATGATACATATACTTATGGAGATAGTTATACCGATAATGGAAATGGAACATATACTATAAATAATCCAACAACTATAAGTAGAACTGATTATTATACAAGTTATAATAATATGAAAAGTAAGTATATATGTAAAAATGCTACTAATAATACATGCAGTGATGTGTGGCATGCTACTGGTGGCATTAATCAAACATATATTTATCATTATAAATCAACAAGTTTATATAAATATGCAAAAGGATTTACTTATGATAGCAGTACAGGGAAATACACTTTAACTAGTGATAGTGTAACATTTTGGGATACAATAGATAGTAGTAATACGACAAGTTTAAATACACATCATTATACGTGCTTTGATGCAACAGGAGTATGTTCAACGTTATCGTATGTTTACTACAAGGGTACTGGTAGTGATGATGGTAGATTACATTACATAAATTTAACTGGTGGAAAAGGTGTTGAAGATGCACTAGAAGAAATGTTGTCAGCAAGCAATGTAAATGTGAAAAATTCAACAATTAAAACAGGAATAGATGCCTGGTATAAGAAATATTTACTACCATATGATAGTTACATAGATGATACAATATACTGTAATGATAGAAGTATTAAAGCGTTAAATGGATTTAATCCAAATGGAGGAACTTTAACAGGCTATTTGCAATTCAAAGAATATACTGTTGGGACTGATTTAAACTGTACAAATATAACGGACAGGTTTAGCGCATCAAATAGTAGTGCCCAATTAACATATAAAGTTGGGTTAATGTCATTACCAGAGGTGAATTTACTAAATCAGACAAATGCCCGAAAAACGGGACAATATTATTGGCTTGTTTCGCCTTCCCATTTCAGTAGTGGCAGCGCTACCGTTCGTTTAGTGGACTCGGCTGGTACTTTGACCCTCTCCAACGGCGTGGGCTATGCTAAAGGCTTGCGTCCCGCAGTTTCACTAATCCCTGGTATGAGATATTCAAGTGGGGATGGAAGTATGGCAAATCCATATGTAGTTGATACTAATAATTAGAGCTTCGGCTCTTTTTTGTTTGGAAATAATTATTTGTAAAAAAGATAATAAGTATGCAATTAAATATTGTAGTGATTCTAGTATTATTAGTAGAACATATGAATTAGTTTAAAGTAGTATTTATCTTTTTTTATTTTTATGCTAAAATTATATTGTTTAAAGGGTGATATTATGATAGATATTAATTTAATAAGAGAAAACAAAGAATTAGTAAAAGAAAATATTAAAAAGAAATTTCAAGATAAAAAACTTCCTTTAGTAGATGAAGTTTATGAGCTTGATTTACTATATCGTAAAACTAAATCAACTGCAGATGAAGAAAGAAGTAAAATCAATTCTTTAAGTAAA
>JAEEGL013709252.1_pt1 | contig 37873 bp, 17 predicted proteins | sample 9134231 | NCBI WGS metagenome assembly JAEEGL01 (sample SAMN16246548, study PRJNA631951) | gut metagenome | biome: gut microbiome; feature: rumen; material: fiber-attached | host: Bos | place: Iran: Karaj | collected 2018-10
AAGGTTCCAGGTACATATGTGATTGTGTAGTTAGCTATCTCCGCTGCCCCTGATGGTGTGATCGCATATTCACCTACATCTTCGCCAGACTCTCTTTTGACAGTTACTACATCATTCAAGATTTCCTTTGTATCCTGACCTTCAAGGCCTTCTACTGTCCATGTAAGCTCTGGATCTTCTGCTCCATATACCTTGCTCTTATCATCTGCTGTTACTGTAAGAGCTGCCTTTGTGATCTCAAAGGTTCCAGGTTCATATGTGATTGTGTAGTTATCTATCTCTGCTGCTCCTGATGGTGTGATTGCATATTTGCCTACATTTTCACCCTCTACTCTTGAAATAGATACTACATTCTCCAGTATTTCCTTTGTATCCTGACCTTCAAGGCCTTCTACTGTCCATGTAAGTTCTGGATCTTCTGCTCCATATACCTTGCTCTTATCATCTGCTGTTACTGTAAGAGCTGCCTTTGTGATCTCAAAAGTTCCAGGTTCATATGTGATTGTGTAGTTATCTATCTCTGCTACTCCTGATGGTGTGATTGCATATTTGCCTACATTTTCACCCTCTACTCTTGAAATAGATACTACATTCTCCAGTATTTCCTTAGTATCCTGACCTTCAAGGCCTTCTACTGTCCATTCAAGATCTGGATCTTCTTCTCCATATACCTTGCTCTTATCTACAGCCTTTACTGTAAGAGCTGCCTTGAGGATTGTAAATGTACCATTCTCATACTCAATTGCAAAGTTTTCCTTTGTCTCAGGTCCAGTTACAGTGATTGTGTAAGCCTTAGCATCTTCGCCTTGTTCCCTTAATACTGTGTAATCAGCTGCTGTAATAAGTGCTTCAGCTGCTTCCTGAAGATTAGGATCTGCTGCTGTAATAGTAACTGTTGTGATAGGATTTGGATCTGTCTCACCATATGTCTTATGGTTATTTTCAGCTTTAACTGTGATCTTAGCACCATCCACAACAAGCTTTCCATCTACTGTTGTGTACTTAATTCCAAGACCTTCAATATCTACATAGCTGTTCTCAACCTTATCGTAGATCTTTACTTCTGTAACAACGTTTGGAACGCCATTTTCGTCTGTAACGTTTGTTACTGTTCCTGCTACCTTAGCCTGAACTTCATAACGATCCTCAAATCCATTAGGAGCTTTCGTTACTGTAAATGCATCTTCTGCTGTGCTATGAGACTGGCCATCATAAGTCCAGCGTCCATCATCTGCTGTAATGACAAGCTCTTTTGCATCAAGGATTGTAATTGTAAGTGTTCCAGGGTTGCCTGTAATCTCGTAGTTTCTGAGATCAGTTCCTGCGCCTGCTGCCCATTCTATAGTATTGTCTTCGCTACCAAAGAATGTTCTTGAACCAGTTGCTGTAAATATGATAGTTTCATTAACTACTGTATTGAATGTAAGAGGTCCCTGACCATCTTCTATTGTCTGAGACTCGTTATTGCATGTAGCTGTAAGCTTTGTAAATGTAAGTGGCGTATTGTCAAATGACTTTGACTTATCAAAGGACTGTACATTTACAGGAAGCTTAGTAATTGTAAGTGTTCCAGGCTGTGTCACTATGCCCTTTACTTCTTTTACAGGAGAGCCGTCTGGTACTGTTACCTTAAAGCTCTTAATGCCATAACTCAGAACACCCTCATTTCCGTCAAAGGCGTTTGTTATAGAAGGAGTAACGGTATATTCTACATCTTCTTCCTTGATCGTGAAGCCATCAGGAAGAGTACCTTCTACTTCAAATCCACCTACAAGTGCTGTTCCGTTATATACCTGAGATTTTGTAATAGCCTTAATTGTTACTCCTGTTGCATCATATCTCCATGCTGCATAAAGAGTGATATTCTCTTCTACAGGAGTTGAGAAGTCATACTCTGTTTCCAGGCTTTCATCTGAATACCAGGCTATAAACTCGTAGCCTTCACGAACTGTAACAGCCTGTGATTCATCTGCTGTAGTTCCCCAATCGATGGTCTGATCGGCAACTTCTGAACCGCCATTTTCTACAAATGTAACTGTAACCTGATCAATATCCCACTGAGCAACAAGCGTGATGTTATCTTCTACAGGAGTTGAGAAATCATATGCTTCGCCATTAAGAGTCCATCCTGCAAATGAATAGTGTTCTTTACTAAGAAGGCTCTCTGTAGGCTCAGTTGCTGTATCAAGATATTCAACTACCTGTTCGTCGGTTCCAACCTGTCCTTCTGCTGGATCTGCTGCATTTCCGCCATTAAGGTCGAAGTTTACAGTATATTTAGCCTTTTCATAAGTTGCATACAGAGTATTATTATCGCTATTCTTGATTCGATCTATATTATCTGCTGCTATCTCTACTCCAAGGCCAATTGAAAGACCAGATTCATCCTGCTCTGTATTCCATCCATTCTGAACATAGCCATGTCTCTGGTATGTAGCTACTCTGGACATGAGCTTTTCATTTACATAGAGCTTATCTGATACTTTTACAGTCTTGCCGTCTACTGTCTCTCTATCGCCAGTAGTAAAGTCATCTCTAAAGTCAGCATCATCAAAGTTTGGATGATAAATTATGAAGGTTTCTTCATCAATTGTTCCGCCGCCGCCAACTTCTGTATATACAGCCTGAATTGTTATTGTATCTGTGGCTGTATCGATCATATCTTCATCTATGTCAAATGTGGCGTTAGGATAATAAATTTTTCCATATACATCCCATCCAATAAAGGTCCATCCAGATTCAACATTATCTGGAGCTGCCGCCACCTTGACCGCAGACTCAGAAGAGTATCCGTAGCCATCGGTAAACTGTTTATTTGTTCCGCCCTCAACAGTTATGCTGTCATACCAACCATGTTCATTGGCATCAAAGATAACCTTGATTGCTTCTGGATATCTCCACTTAGCAATAATCTTTACATCATCTCTAATATGACCAAATGGGAAAATATCACCAAATGAGCCATCCTCATTTCTGTAATACCAACCAACAAGTTCCCAGCCTTCTCTTGCTGTACCAGTATCAAGGTTTATCTTTTCAACTTCCTCTGTAAGCTCCACGTTAAAAGATCTATGTCCATTAGGAAGTTCTGTTGTTTTTGCAAACTGAGTACCAGGAACTACTGATCCGCCATTAAGATCAACTTCTACATTATATTTTGTAGGGCTCCACTTAGCGTAAATGACCTTATTGGCTGCTGGCATAGTTTCTGTCGTAAAGTTAAACGGCTGTGTACCAGTCTTATCCTCATACCATCCAGCAAAATCATATCCATCGTGACTATGACTCGTCGGCTCCTGATCAGCATAACCAGAAAGAGGAGTCTCATATAGTAATGTATACTCAGCACATGGATTTGCATCATCCACAGTACCGTCTTCTGGATCTACATCTACAAAAGTAAGATTATAGCTATTACGTGTATATCTGATAAATAGATTGTAGTCTCCAATAGTTCCAGTATTGCCATCAACATTAGCTTTAGTCCAGCCACTTGTTACTTCGGAAATATCTTCATGTCTACTTCGAGCAAAATCAGATAAAGTAAAGCCGTTGTACTTATTTGAGAAATAAAATGTTGTATACGATGTTGAGGATGAACTATTATTACTCGGCTCTGAGTATGATCCATCCAGGTTCTGTTTATAGTGACCTATAGTATAAGATCCTGTTGAAGGAGTTGATCCATAGAATGAATCATTTTCAAGGAAAGCATCAAGGAATGTTGTGCGCTTACCATCTGTGTCTCCGTCTGAACCACCTTCCTCATACCACCATGATTCTTCTGGCCAATCCTGATTTACATCAGACAATGTTTGTCCATAGAGACCTATAAGTTCATATTCAAGATTCCACTCATTATTTCCCGAATTGTTTGCTTTAAGATATCTATTTCCAGTATATTCGTCTTCTGTTCCACTAATAAACCATCTTGACTCATATTTTGGCGCATGATATGTCAACTCATAATAATCACCATCTACATATCCATACAAAGTCTGGTTCATATTTGTAGTTTCTGTATATCTATAATTCGGATACCTTCCGGATCTACTATAAAACTTAGTTCCAGTATAGGTATAAGTCCTAAACCAATATTCATAAGTATAGTATGCTGGTGACACTTCTACCTGTCTTTTCTCAAGCTCTACATACTCTCCATTAAGATGACCGTAGTAGGTACGATTGTTGTAATCTGTATTGGAGAGATAATAGTCATCTCTACCAACAGAACTATATCTATAGAAAGTAAGAGTGATAATATCACGATCATAGTAAACATTGACGATAGTATTACCCTTGGCAGCAATTGCAGTAACAGAATTGCCCTTAGTATCTACTATCTCGTATCTTCCATAGTGGAACCCCTTTTCTGTACGGGTTGAAAAATCACTAATTCCAACAGATGAAAGATCTCCATTGATCACATCACTTGTAAGCTCTGTTCCAGTTTCTCCACTCAGAACATAGCTATCCCAGTAATCATATTTCCTGTCTGCTTCAGCAGTATCTACCCTATCACTAATCTTCTGATTCCAGAATACTACGGTATATGTTGTATCCGGATCAGCTTCCCATACAGCATGAAGAGTTATTTCTGACTCACCAGGTGCAACTAATGTCTGGATTTCTTTTGCCCAATCAGTTTCACTTAACTCTTCGTTACCATCTCCATGAGTAAAAGACCAGCCCTTAAAGATATAACCTGTTCTCTTTGGTGCTTTATCACCTGTACATTCTGCCTTAATCTTGTTTAGAGCTTCTCCCTCTACAAGGTACAAAGGCTTTGTGAAGGTTGCACCAGTACCATTTCCTTCAAATCTTACCCAGAATGCCTCTATGATGATTGGATATAAGTACTTGTGCACTCTTGCATCTACCTGATTCTCCACACCACCGTCAGCTACTACTGTTGTTCCGTCTTCCTCTGTTGCCCAGCCCTTGAAAGCCTTATCTGTTGATGGAGTAACAGAGAATTTCTCCATTGAATCGATAAGGGGCTCCTCGTCACTATCACATACAATAGTCTCAACGTGGGCAATCTCACCTGAAAGTCCAAAGAATGTAACATAGTAGGTAGTAATAATATTAGGATAAATATCTATTTCTTCCTCGTGCTCTACCTCTGGTACTATAAATTTGTTGTTCTCATCAAATACTATCTTGTTGGAATCATTTACTATGCCATCAATATACCACGCATCAAATACCTGATTGTCTTCCAGTGTAGGTATTCCAGGATTTGAAATCTCATCTCCGCCTTTAACGCGCTTTTCAAAGATAGCAGTATTTCCCTCTGCTCCCTTAGGCTTTTCGTAGAATTTGTAAAGTGCTACCTCACGTTTGTCAGAGCCATCATCTCCGTTATCAACTATGATAAATACTGAGAACTGGTTAGAATCAAATTCAACTGCCTCAGCATTACCCTGAGAATTAGAACTTACGCTGGCATCAATCTTTTCAACATCATCACCATGATCATGAAGAACTGTAAGATTTTCTGTAGCGATTGTCTCTTCGATATCAAGTTTTACGTGAACATACTTATTATTTGCAGGCTGAATCTCATTTCCTTCAAATACGAAAGAAATGTCAACACCCTTAGCCTTGTTTACTTCTTTTCCAAGAGTTTCTTCTGCAGTAGCAACGGCCTGCTCATCAGCGATTGCACTGATCTTTAATTCTGTACCAGCTGGGAAAAGACCTTCCTCAGCCTGAACCGAAACGATAAGGCCGCCTGCGTGCACTTCATTTGCCTCGATTGAAGGCATTGTCTCGGAGATATCCTCTGCAGCTACAAAGTTAGCTGTGAATTCTGCATCCTCTTCAATTCCTGAAGGCACGAAAGTAGCATCTGTAGATACCTGATTACCATTCGCATCAGTCCAGTCTACAAATGTATATTTGTCATTCCAGGCTGTGGCTGTTGAGCCCTCAAACTTGGAATCCTTGTCATTAATATCAACAGTCTCTTTATTAGAAGAAACTCTACCGCCCTTGGTAGCCTTGTATCTTACTGTTACAAGTTTTTCTTCTACGACTGCTTCTGAAGTTGCAGCTGTAGCTGCCTCTTCTACTACTTCCTCTGAGCTTGCATTAGTTGCAGCATCTTCTGAAGAACTCTCAGTAGAAGCATCTGTCGCCACTTCTTCTGTAGAACTTTCAGTTGTGGCCTCTGCTGCCGTTGTTGCCTCCGTCGTCGCTGCGTCTTCCCCTGCAGCGCCAGACTCTTCAGCAGCCTGATCAGTTACTTCAGTAACTTCTTCAGGTACAGTCTCTTCTTGAGGCTGTTCTTCCTGAGCCTGTTCTTCTCCTTCCTGTGGAATCTGCTCCCAATCAGCAGTCTGAATTTCATTTTCCAGCTGTGCAAGTTCCTCGTCGCTTTCAACAGCGAAAGCTCTTGTACTGGCAATATCACTACCAAAGGTAGTTGTTACCAATGCAAATGCTAAAATAACTGCCAGCAATCTGTTCCATTTCTTCAACATTCCTATCTCTCCCTCCGTTAGAAAATATTTTTGAAATCGAATGGATTCTGAATTATGCAATATAGATTAGTGGGCTTGTTTCCTATATTTTGTATTATAAAAAACGAGCAATCATAAACCCTATCATATTTTGCATTATTTGTGAACTTTTTTTCACAATTCCTAATTATAATTCTAAACTTTATTTCACTGCATTTACAGACTTAATTAAGTGTAGATTATAAATTTTTTCTTAAGATTATAACCAAAAAATAACGAGAAACCACATCTTGTAGTTTCCCGTTATTTATTAACTAAATATACTAATCACTGATTTTTTATTTCATATCAGTTTTCTTCATTCTCCTCTTTCTTTTTTCCTGCAAGGAGGAGTGCAATAGTAGCTGCTGCTGATACAAGGATTACAAGAACTCTTGATGCATCATTGGTTGTATCTTCTGTTCTTGCTCTTCTTGCTCCAAGAACTGCCTGTCCGCTAGGTTCCTCACGTCTTGCTCCGAGAACTGCCTGAGCTGGTGCTGGAGTTACTGGAGGTGCAGGAGTTACTGGCGGTGTAGGTGGTGTTGGAGGTCCTGGTGGTGGAGGTGTAGGTGGTCCAGGAGGTGTTGTACTCTCTGTGATTGTAAGGTTTCCTGGCTTAATCTCGAAGGTATAGTTAGTATACTTATCTTCAAGATCTTTCTCATCCTCATTTGTACTAATCTGGTACACACCCACGCTTTCGCCTTCCGCTCTGGTATAGGTGAGGTCAATCGTATCTGTGCCCTGAAGGCCTGTTATTGTAGATGTAAACTCTGGATCACTGGAACCTACAGTCTTAGTCTTATTATCAACGTTGATAGTTACGTGCACTTGTGTAATAGTGAGTGTTCCAAGATGATTTTCTTCATTTTCTGATAATATGAAGAGCTCTGTTACATCTACCCTGTCTTCACCCTGACCATGATAAATTGCATACCCATCTGCCAGTTCAAAAGGAGTATCTCCAACGTCTTTTCTTGTTGCAGTAGCCTTGATGTTTTCAACCTCGTAAGTTTCAGTACCGATACTAAATGTTGTATCGAAATCGCCCGCCATAGCTACAATACCAAACAGCCTCTTGAACATGCTGTACATACGTTGTGGGATTGTTGCTGAGCTAGGTTCAATTACAGGCGGAAGTGGCACTGAGGAAATTGTAACTGGCATATTGAAGGTCTGTGGTTCGCCGTTATATGGAGATGTTACATCTTCTGAGGAGATGAATAGGCTAAGCCCCTCTTCTACATAAATCCTAAGCTCTCCATCCTCTACACTGGATTCTTCCTCGTCAAGTTCGAAGTTTTTATCCTCGACTGTAAACATCTCAAACGCAAGACCCATGTTATAGGTGTCTGGTAATATACCTTCTGCGTGTGCATTTGTATCATCAAAGGTTATCTTATCCCAACTAAAGAGATTTTCAGCATCACCTTCAAGTTTTTCTACCACACTTGCTTCGGCTTTTTCGAGACCATCTACAAACTGCTTACTGCCATTAAATTCTACATTGGCTTTATTTCCTGCTACATCGAGCTTAACTTTACGAGGAGTGATGACAAGTACGATTTCTCCGCTCACATCCCAGATAATATCGCCATCAATTTCACGGGTTATTGTGAACATGTCCTCTGTAAGAGTTATTGGATATCTTCCAACATCTGTTCCACTTACCTTTATTAGAGAATAGCCTTCTTCATCAAGCACTGGAACAACATCGCTTGATGTAAGTCCATCTACTACGTCTTCGGGATCTGATGTTACTGTAATGGTATAAGCAAGTGGTTCTTCAGATCCTTTTATTTCCAGTATCTGCTCGTTTCCATTATATGGACGCTCAACCTCTGATCCTTCAGTAGATACTCTGATAGTTATTGTATATGTAGTTTCCTGCTCCCACTGTGCATAAAGTGTATTGGCCTTACTATTTGTTTCTGCAGGGTTATCAAGGTTATCTGCTGCTATAAATGGCTTATCAAGTCCAATTTCAAGTCCTGATCCATCTGGCATTGTATTCCAGGAAGTCATCTTCCAGCCATCTGCTGTATAGATTTCTCCAAGGGCTGTAACCTTCTCATTTCGCTTTAGATTTGAGATAGTAACCTTTTTGCCATCGATTGTTTCATTTTCTGATGCAGGTGAATAGTCAAGAACTGCAGTCTCTGCCTGCTGACCTGGATCATAAATGATAAATGTCTTTTCTGTTGATGGATTCTCGCCTTTCTTCTCATAAACAGCATCCAATACTACTGTATTGGCATCCGAGATTGCTTCGTCTTTGATCTTGGCTTTTGCATTAGGAACATAAGTATCTGTATCTGTTCCCTTATGGAACTTCCATCCCATAAAGATATACTCTTCGTTTACCTTTGTAGGTGGAGCTGCCATTACAAATTCAGAATTGCTTGCATAGTCAAATCCATCTGAATGTGTTGTTCCATCGTCAAATTCGCCATATGGTGCATCTGTAGGAGCAGCATCAAATATTACCTTAACAGCTTCAAGCCTACGCCAATCAGCCTTTAGTATTATGTCTCGATGAATCTTTCCATAGAGGAATGTTTTTCCTGCATCTGGATCTTCATCGTCATAGTAGTAACCTGTAAAAGTATAACCTTCTTTCTCAAAGAGCCCTACTATACCAGATTCAAGAATCTCTGTATCTGGGTCTACATAGAAGAATGGATTACCATCGGTATCAAAATCTTCATCAGGATTCCATCCTGACTGAGGCACGAACTCACCGCCATTTGCTTTCAATGTAACCTTATACTGAACAGGTTTCCAGATTCCATATACCGCCTTGTTACTTGCAGGCATCTTGGAGCTGAAATTAAATGGAACAGTACCAGTCTTGTCTTCATACCATCCGTCAAAGATATATCCTTCATGTGTCTTAGGATTTGTCTGTGATGCATAAGAAGCTAATGGAGCTTCGTATTGGACTTTTATAGCATCAATAGCATTCTGCTCTGTATTATCTGTAGGATCTACGTCAATAAACTGAAGGTCATAGCTAAGTCTCTTATAATATATCTCAAGCGGTGTACCATTTATCGAGATAGTAGTATTAAGAGTAGCATTACGTCTGCCACTACCATGATCATATTGATAGAGTTCAAATCCATTGTACTTATTGGTCAGATGGAAATTAGAATTCCATGGTACATTAGTCTCATTAGCCTGAGTATATCCATTTTCTTCACCAACATTTTGTTTGTGGAATCCTACATGAACACTTCCACCCTCAACATCATTTCCATAGAATGTTATAGTCTCAAGAAATGCATCAAGGAAAGTAGTATGTGTTCCTGTTCCTGTTCCTGAATTATTATGACCATTATACCAGTCTGCACTTGTTGGCCATGTGTATCCGGCATCTAAAAGAGTCTGGCCATAAAGGCCCTTTATCTCTTCTACTGTATACCACTCATTTGCAGCGCCAGCTACTGTTTTATATCTGGCACCAGTATAAACATCTCCACTAGGCCCAATCCAGCTAGTTTCTGTATTCACATTTCTATGTATAACTCTGTAACCACCGTCAATATACCCATAATAGGTAATGTTTCTTGAATAATTTTTTATTTCTCTGTATCTTCCGCCTCTATACTCGTATACAGTACCGGTATATGGCTGACTATTATATGTAAATGAATATGTTGTAGTAGTCTTCTTAGAGATTTTAAAGAAGCTTTCACCACCATCATCTGTTCCATAGTACTGTGTTCCAGGGTTATCCTCTACTGTCTCATAGTACTGAGAAGCAGGTATGCCATATCTGGTAAATGTAATGGTCATAACCTTACGGTCATAATACACATTTACAACAGTATTGCCACGAGGCTCAGCTACTGTAGTCTCACTATCAGTGTGAGTATCAAATACTGTAAATGTCCTGTACTCAAAGCCAGTATCACCATGTGCCTTATAATCTACTGATAATTTCTCGTTAAGGAATGCATCTGTAATTTCTGTTCCAGTATCAACATCCTTTATTACATAGCTGTCCTTATAATCATATGTTCTCTTTGCTTCTTCCGTATCCCAGGAATCTGTGATCTTCTGCTGCCAGAATACTACGCTGACAGTTGTCTTACCCTCAGGAGTCCACACAGCATAGAGTCTGAGAACATTCTCATCATCAACTTGCTCAATCTCCTCAATCTTAAGAGATGAAAGCTCAGCTTCTGTCAGAGCATCACCGTTCGCTGTAAGAGACCATCCTGCAAATTCGTAGCCGTCACGGGTTGCCGTAATATCTTTTACCTTAGAAAGGTTATCACCCTTTACAAGATATGTAGGCTCTACATAGGAAGCACCTGATCCGTTTCCTTCAAAGTGGATCCAGTATGCCTCTACAATAACAGCATAGAGATTTCTGTTCTCTGGCTTGGTTACATCTGCATAGTTCTTGGTTCCGTTGTCCTGTACGTATGGTCTTGTTCCTTTAGGAATTGCATTAGATGTAGACCAGCCATCGAAAGCATTGCCGCTATCAGCTTTCAGATAGTACTCATCAACAGTATTTACATACTTATCTTCTTCTGGACTTTCGTCTGTGAGGACATAGTCTTTTACAAGAGCTATCTCATCATCCAGTCCATGGTACTGGATATAATATGTTGTCTGTATTACCGGAATAATATTTACAACATCAGGTGTTTCTGCGGTGATTCCGGAGATGGTCTCGTATTTAACATCTTCTCCTTCCTCTGTTTCCCACTTGATAAACACCTGATTTTCCGCATTAGATATAGAAAGCGGAACTCCCGGATTTGAAAGAGAGTCGCCATTTTTAACAAGCTGAACGTTGAATGGCTCGCCTGTCATTTCTCTATTATCATAGAATCTGAATTCTACAACCTTTTTCTGTGTTGCAGAAGGATCATCTTCTTCTGCAATAATGAAGATTGAGAACTGATTTGCATCAAAAGATACAGCGTCAACGTTGCCTTCTGCATTTGTGCTTACATTTGCATCAAGAGTTTCAACGCTTCCTTCATGATCATGAAGAACGCTGACATTTTCAAATTCAGTTGTGTCTTCTAGTGCAAGGGTTACATGTACATACTTGCTATCTGCAGGTTGAATAACATTTCCTTCGAATACAAAAGAAATGTCAACGCCCTTGGCTGCTGATACCTTATCACCAAGCTCTCCTCTTGCTGTAGCAAGGGCATCATCTTCGGGAACTGCGCTGATCTTAAGTTCTGTACCAGCCGGGAAAAGACCTTCCTCAGCATTTACAGATACGATCATGCCGCCCTCATGGACGCCATCGGCGATAATAGCAGGCATCTTTTCTTCAATATTTTCTACTGCCTTAAAGTTGGCTGTGAAGGTAGCGTCTGCTTTTACATCTGCAGGAACAAAAGTAGCTTCTTCGCAAACTACATTGCCTTCTGCGTCGGTCCAGTTCACGAATATATACTCATCGTTCCAGGCAGCTGCTGTTGCACCAACAAATTTAGCAGCTTCATCATTAAGGTTTATTGTTTCTTCTTTATTAGAAACACTTCCACCTTTTGTAGATCTGTAACTAACAGTTACCAGATTTTCTTTTACTTCCTCTTTGTTTTCCTCAGAAGAAGCTTCTGTAGCAGCTTCAACTGATGCCTCTGATGAAGCTTCTACTGCAGCTTCCCCAGTAGAGCCTTCAGTTGCTGCTTCTTCTGGTTTTTTTTCTTCTGTAGCTGATCCACCTGTAGCTGCTGCATCATCTCCTGCAACATCTGCTAAAGTGGCTGCTTCGTCCGTTACCTCTGGCTGAGTCTCTACTTCCTGAGGCTCTGATTCCTGAGTTTCCTGAGTTTCCTGAGTTTCTTGAGGAACTTCTTCCTGAACTTCCTCAGGTTGCTGCTGTGGTTCTTCCACATTCTCAGCTGCTGGCTCTGCGCTTTCAACCTGCAAAGTCGGCTCTTCACCCTCTTCGGCAAAGGCTCTTACACTTGCAAAGTCGCTACCAAGCATGGTAAAGACTAGCGCAAATGCCAAAAGAATTGACAGTGCTTTGTTACATTTCTTCAACATCTTATCTCTCCCTCCGTTAAGAATGTTTATGAAACTGAGTTCTGTGTCTTTCTTTCGCTGTCTTTCTGTGCCTGCTCAAGTGCGTCGTTCATCAGCTGCACCATTTCCAGTGCGCTTCTGAAATTAACCTTTTTGTTTTCTTCAGCCCAAGTGATCTTTCCCTGCCAGGTATTGTTCTGGCAGTATTCCACTTTTACGATAAAAGTTCCCTTTTTTTTATCGCCTGAAGAGTTTCCTTCATTATGCTTATGTTTTTTATTCATAATGCTCACCCTCACACCTGTGATTATAGGAAACTATCAATCATAAAAGTAATCATATTTAGGATAATTTATGAACTTTTTTTCAAGAATTGCACTTATATTTTTAAATTAAATTTCACTCATTTAATATAATTTAGTGACGTAAAACTGATTAACTTTTTATAAAATAACAGCAATTGCACTTGTGCTCTATATTTCGTTGGAAGTTTTATGCGGAAACGCATACTGATGTTTAGAATTATTTTATAAATAAAACGGCACTGGTAAGGAAACCAATGCCGTTCATAATTTGTTTACAATTAATTAAAAGAATGGTTACTCAGAATCATCTTTTGGACACATCCTCTTGTTAATATAATATTGTCAGATGAGTTAAGACAATACCAATTTTAAAAAACTTTTTCATAATATGCCAGGTAAGGAAGCTTACCTGGCATCCTCCCTTTTATAGGGACTTTTTTTAATTAATCGTTCTTACCCTGAAGAAAATTCTCAAGATCTGCTACTGCTGCCTCTTCGTCAGCACCTTCAGCGATAACAGTAACATTTTCTCCAGACTCAAGTGTGAGCGTCATCATACCCATGATGCTCTTGGCGTTGACCTTTTTGGACTGAGCCTCAATGTGAAGAGTGCTGTCATACTTGCTTGCAAGCTGAACAAGCTCTGCAACGGGTCTAGCTTCCAGGCCTCTAGGCAACTTGATTTCGATAGATTTTGTGATCATAATTCCCCTCCTAAATCTTAATCGGTTACTATCCTTTTATCTTGTCTGCTAACTCGCTTAATTTCCTAAGTCTATGATTAACTCCCGACTTGCCAACTGGAGGATCAAGGAATTGTCCCAGCTCCATTAGCGTTGCGTCAGGATGTTCCAGCCTTACTTCTGCCATTTCCCTGAGGTTAACATGAAGATTCTCAAATCCATAGTGGTCTCTTAAATATGTTATATCTTCTATCTGCTTGGTAGCTGCATTTACAGTCTTAGTAATATTGGCCACCTCGCAGTTAACCCTTCTGTTGATGGAGTTACGCATCTCTTTAACAATTCGGAGATTCTCAAGATTCATAAGGCTCACTGGCGCTTCCATTATATTAAGAAGATCCACAATTCCGGATCCCTCCTTGATATAAAGGACAAAGTACTTCTTACGACGAACAATCATAGCCTTGATATCAAAGCTCTCGATCATCTCCTGAAGTCCCTCTGCCTGCGACTGTGTTGTACAGACAAACTCCAGATGATATCCCTTATTAGGATCGCTGATGGAACCTATGCACATAAATGAATCTCTAAGGAACGCTCTCTTACAGCAGGAATTTCTGGTAACCTGACGACTAATTCCATCTGAAATATCTCGAATATTGCTATCCTGATCTATCATCCTGATGGCACCCAAAACTGAGTGGATTGCCTTCTGATCTGTCACTACCGGCCTATATATTCTGCCGTTTTCCTTAATGTTGGGAACGCCCTCCAAAATGCTAGTTCCTATATTAAATGCTTTTTTTAATAATGTAAAGAACTTTCTAACTACCAGGGTATTGTCATCCTGCAGATACAGCGTAATCTCTCCGTTTTCAGCCTTTCTGATGTAGCCTGCCCCGTCAATTATGGCAGCAATTTCTGCAAGCCTACAGTGCCTCGATGAACCTATGTGTTTAGAAAGCTCCTCTTTTACTTCAAGAGAAAAAGACATGTCTCACCTTGCCTGTTTAACATCCCTGTGGGAAATCTTGATACCATAGTTGCCACCTGCTTCCTTGAGCCTTTTATAAAGCTCATTGGCAATTGTGACACTTCTGTGCTGTCCGCCAGTGCAGCCAATTCCTACAACCAGCTGATATTTACCTTCCTGAACATAGCCAGGTATCAAAAACTGTAGCATATCTGTGAGTTTATCAAGGAATTCTCCACAAGCAGGAAAACTTTTTACATAGTCCTGAACGCCCTTATCATTACCAGTCTGATGCTTGAGTTCATCGATATAATAAGGGTTTGGAAGGAATCTTACATCAAAAACAAGGTCTGCGTCTGAAGGTATTCCATACTTAAAGCCAAAAGAAAGTATTGTTACCATCAGTGAATTGTACCCTTCGTTCTTAACGAAGATCCTGTCAAGTTCCTCTTTAAGTTCTCTTGTAAGAAGCTGGGATGAGTCAATGACATAGTCTGCTCTCTTTTTGACTTCTGCCAGGACTTCTCGCTCCTTGGCTATTCCATCCTCAATTCTCTTTCCAGTATCGTTGACATTCATAGGATGTACACGTCTGGTTTCTTTGTATCTTTTTATAAGTACCTGATCACTGCAGTCCATAAATAGGACTTCTACAGGAATTCCTCTTTCCTTGAGAGAATCAATCATGCCTGCTACTTCTTCTACAGCCTGACCAGCTCTTGCATCTATTCCGAGAACTACCTTATCGATCTCATTCTCTGGCATTGTGATAAGGTCTGCAAATTTCTCAATAAGTGATACTGGAAGATTATCAACGCAGTAAAAACCTGCATCCTCCAACATATGTATTGCTGTGGCCTTTCCACCGCCGCTCATTCCTGTAACAATGACGAATCTCATATCCTGTCCTTCTCGATACCTTACGTATCGCCAACTGATAAAAATTACTTTTAATATAGTTAGAACTTACCAAGCATGATAACTTCTGGCTCAAGCTTAACACCAAAGTCATCATAGACTTTCTTTTGAACATCACAAATAAGCTTATAGATGTCTGAAGATGTAGCATTTCCTTTGTTGATTACAAAGCCGCAGTGTTTCTCTGATACCTGTGCTCCGCCTACTGAATATCCTCTAAGACCTGCATCCTCGATAAGTTTGCCAGCAAAGTAACCTTCTGGCCTCTTAAATGTAGAGCCAGCACTTGGATACTCAAGCGGCTGCTTATCTTTCCTCTTAAGAGCCAGTTCCTGCATCCTTGATGTTATCGCCTCTTTGTCCCCTTTTTCAAGTTCCAAAAGAGCTGACACAACCACGAATTCCTTGCCTTTCAAGGCACTTGTTCTGTAGCCAAATTGAAGTGAATTGTTATCAAGTCTGATTATTTCTCCCTGTGGAGAAAGCGCTCTCACTTCTTTTGTTACAAGCTTCATCTCTCCATCATAGGCTCCGGCGTTCATGATCATTGCACCACCGATGGTTCCTGGTATTCCAGCAGCAAACTCAAAACCGGTCAAAGAGTTATCCCTTGCAAAGGCTGCAATTCTGGAATTCATAGCCCCCGCTTCGGCATATATCTTGTTTTCGTCTTCTAAATGTATATCGGCTAATTTATCAGTTGAAATAATAGCTCCATCAAAGCCCTTGTCTGAGACCAGCAGATTACTTCCATTTCCTAAGATAAAATAAGGAGTTTCTGCTCTTCTTAAGATAGAAATTGCCCCTTTTAATTCATCAAGGTTCGCTGGTCTTATAAACAAGCTTACAGGCCCACCAGTTTTAAACGTGGTGTGCCTGCTCATTTTTTCATTTTTATTTAGTTCCAGACCTGGAGCGATCTGGCGTATAGCATCAATAATATCCTGATTCAAAAAATAACACTCCCTAATTAATAAAGTAGCATCTTGGCTGCGCCATAAACTCCGGCATCGTTACCCAGCTTTGCAAGAGCAAACTTCACATCCTTGCAGCCTGAGAATACATACTTCTCATAACTTGGCTTTAAAAGGTCAAAGAGCATCTCACCAGCCTTGGATACACCGCCACCAAGAACAATGATTTCTGGATTTACAACTGTTGCTGTAGCTGCAATACCCTTTCCAAGATAATAGCCATATCTTTCAGCAATCTCTTTGGCTACCTTGTCTCCAGCCTTGGCTGCATCAAAGATATCCTTGCACTGGAAGTTGTCGATATGTCTAAGTGTGCTGTCCTCTTCAGTAGCAGCGAGGATTCTCTTTGCAAGTCTTACAGCACCTGTAGCGCTGGCATACTGCTCAAAGCATCCATGATTACCACATCCGCAAGCATCTGGCTCATCATCCTCTAAATGAATATGACCAATCTCTCCGCCTGATCCCTTGCTGCCTGCAAGAATCTTGCCTTCGTTGATGATTCCGCCACCTACACCTGTTCCAAGTGTTACAAGAAGCATATTCTGGTAGCCCTGTCCGCCGCCCTTCCAAGCTTCTCCAAGAGCTGCAACGTTAGCATCATTACCAGCCTTAACTGGGAGCTTTAACTTAGAGTGAAGTTCATTCACTACATTGATCTTCTCCCATCCAAGGTTAACTGCCTGATAACAAAGTCCGTCTACATTGACTGCACCTGGAACTCCGATACCTGCTCCGATAACCTCTGTATCCTCAATTCCTCTCTCCTTCATCTTGGCTCTGATTGCTTCTGCCACGTCAGAGAGAATATACTGTCCATTATTTTCTGTTCTTGTAGGAATTTCCCAGAATTCTACCTTTTCTCCGCCTTCTGTAAGAAGTCCGATTTTTACTGTTGTTCCTCCAAGGTCAATACCGAATACGTATCTAGCCATTGTGTATTTACTTCTCCTCTATTATTACTATATATCTTCTACTACGTGATATACGGATTTCTCCGTACTTCGTACTCTCGAAATCCTACATACATGCGGAAATCGATATGCTCACATACATTCGCATATCTTTTTCCTTATGTATGTTCGATCCTCAAAGTCGCATTTATATGTCTGCAAGCAGCCATAAATGCGACCTTTCGTCTCTATATCACTCATATCACTCATCATCGTCATCATCCTCACCACGTCTTCTTGCGAGAGAATTCTGAACTCTATTGTAAAGCTCCTGGGCTGCATTATAACCCATCGCTTTCTGTCTGTGGTTAACCGCTGCTGATTCACAGATGACTGCCAGGTTTCTACCTGGACGAATTGGAATACGGTGGCAAACTATCTTGTTGCCAAGGTACTCAGTGTATTCCTCTTCCAGACCAAGTCTGTCGTACTCTTTGTCCTTATCCCAGTCCTCAAGTTTGATAACAAGGTCGATTGTCTGTGTCTCTCTAACACTAGATACACCGTAAAGTGTCTTAACATCGATGATTCCGACACCTCTCATCTCGATAAAGTGCTTGGTGATATCAGGTGCAGTACCGATAAGTGTCTCTTCACTTACCCTTCTAAGCTCAACTACGTCATCTGATACAAGACGATGTCCTCTCTTGATAAGCTCGATAGCTGTCTCGGACTTACCAATTCCACTCTCACCGGTAATGAGAACGCCAACACCGTAGATATCTACTAAAACGCCATGGATAGAAATGCATGGTGCAAGCTTGACGTTGAGCCATCTGATGATTTCTGCCATAAATGCAGATGTTGACTTTTTGGTGATCAGAACTGGAACTTTCTCCTCTATTGCTATCTTTATAAAAAGAGGATCTGGAGTGAGTTCTCTGCAGAATACTATGCCTGGAATATCAAAAGCCAGAAATTCTCTGTATTTCTGTTCTTTCTCGTCCTCTGGAAATGATTCCATGTAAGTATATTCTACGAATCCAATAACCTGCAGTCTTGTTGCCTCGAAATGTTCAAAGTACCCTGCAAGCTGAAGGGCTGGTCTGTTAATATCCGGCTGACTGATTCTGATCTTCTTGATGTCAAGCTCTGGAGTCAGATTCTCAAGCTTCATTTTCTCAATGATAGTTTTAAGACTTACACTTGCCATGATTTCCTCCTGGGTGAATTTGTTGTTATTGATTATTTATCATTATTGATGATATACGGATTGCTCCGTACTTTGTACTCTCGCAATCCTACAAACACTCAGAAATCGATATGCTCATTTCATTCGCATATCTTTTTTCCTCGTGTTTGTTCGGTCTTCAAGGTCATATGTTGCTTTATGCAAGCATAGCAACCTATGACTTTGAATCCCTATATCATCACATGTTTACATTAAATAGGTTTCTGAGTTCATTGACAATGTCTTCTGTGTCTGCGTCGATGCAAACTGCCTCGTTGATCTCTGAAAGAGTCTGCAGATCTTTTTTATCAGAACTATCCATCTCATATCCAATAGTATATACCGAAATTCCAAGACCACCAACTATTGGTGTGATTCTCTTAAGTTCATAGCCAGCATTCTGTGCTCCGTCTGAAAGAACAAAGAGCATAAGGTTGGCATCAGGAATTTCCTTGCTCTTATCAAGAAGCATCTGCATTCCTACAAGTACTGCATCGTAAGTAGCTGTCTGTCCGCCTACCTCAAGATCCTTGACAGCACCGCTGAAATAAGCACGCTGCTTGTTGTCAAACTGAGCGATAGGAAGATTTATAAATACTTTGTCACTGTAGCTTACAAGTCCAATATAGCTGCTGGAATCTATGTACTGCATTGTGTTAAGAAGAGAGTTCTTAAGGGACTTGATTCTTGTGCCGTTCATAGATCCTGATACGTCTGTTACAAATACTGCGATAGTAGGACGTGTACCGTTCTTGTTGGTCTTCCATACCTTCTGAGCTGAAAGATAGTCAGCACCTGTCATACCATAGTTTTCTGAAAAGTAGTCCTCGTGAAGGTTGAAGCCTCTTTCCTTGGCCATATCCTGGCATTCAGCTGACTGGCAGTACTCAACAAACATCTTTGCAACTTCCATCTCGTCTTCATCTGTCCAGCCAAAAGCGTAAACAGGGTGATCATGACGAACTCCTGCAGGAGTATAAACATAATTCTTGAGTTCTGGAGTATTTATATAAGTCTGCTCCTCCATTACCATCGCATCAATGATTCCCTTGGCAGCTGAATCCTTGAGGATTGATGTAGTATAAGCTGCAGTAGGCGCATTGTTCTGGTACTGAATAAGCTGCTGAACTGAGTTATCTGAAAGAGGATTCTCATTGTCAAATGCATGAAGCATTGAGCAGAGAATATTCATACCTGTAGCTGATGTGTATGGGTTAGTATAAGCAAATACAAGGTCTCCTGCAATAGCTGCCTTAAGAACGCCATCTACTGTAACATCGCCATATTTAGCTGAGTATGAATCATATACTTCCTTGGACATAAGGATACCTGCTGTGTTTCCAGCAATTCTGTCTGTCAGCTCAACAGTTTTAACACCGCTTGCCTGAAGCATTTCGCCCCACATCTCATTGGAAGGGATATAAAGATCTGGCTGATATCCCCCCTCTGCTATATAAGTAAGTGTCTCACCAGATGAAATCTTTCTGATAGAAACTGAAACGCTCTTGCCATCCACTGTGTAGCCTGCCTTGTTGAACTTCTGACCAACTGCCACAAGCCACTCATCAGGATAAGATTTGCCGCTAAACTCTGAAGGAGCAGCAATCTCAATGTTGATGTTACCAGATCCCTGAAGCATCATATCAAATGTGTCGATGCTTGCAAGTGAATCTGCAACTGACGCATCCGCCATATCTACATCTATTCTGGCAGGTATTGTTGTTGGATTGATCTTTTTAACAAAAGTATTCAGCTCTGTTACAGCATCATCATAGCTAAGTGAATTGTTAAGTGTGTCATTGTTTGTTACATTTGATGAGCATCCTGTTACAGTAAGGGCAAGGACTGCTGCCATAATACCCTTCAGGAATCTGTTCTTTTTCATATTTCTTCTCCTCGTACATATTTATATTATTAGCTTTACCCCAAAGCCTTAGTCGTAAGTATGTCTCAGGGACTGACCGATCGCATCAGCATAATCCTGGATCATTGTAACTGCGTCAGTATCTTCATTCTGCTCGTTGGTGTATCTGGCAAGTTCCAGAAGGAACTTCTGTGCATTGTTTAAAAGCTCGTTGTTACTCTGAATGATCTTGTCCGCTTCCCCGTTAAATTCCTCAGAAGTTTCAAGTGCCACATAAAGATTAACAACCCCGCGGCAGTTATGGTAAAGAGCATTCTTGGCCTGAGAGATGATTTCTTTCATACTCTCAAACTCTGTCATATCGTTGTAATTAAAGAGCTTGTCATTTCTCTCAACAAACTCATCCATGTCTTCCATCTCCTTTAGCAGGATCTGTCCAACTGGTGCAAAGTCTGCCTCTTCCTCCATAAGCTGGGTTACAAGACCCTTAACATCCTCTTTCTTTTTACGGATAGCCTCTTCCTCAGCCGCTTTCTTTTTAGCGAGGGCTTCTTTCTCTTTTTTATCTTTTACAAGCTTGATGATCAGTGGAATAAAGGTTAAAAGAAATCCCGCTCCCACAGCTGCAAAGCCTATGATTGCAAGGATTCTGAATATTCCGATTCCAAGTGTGATAATAAGGTCTCCCGCGTTAAGTCCAAGACCTACAGCTGCTGCAATTCCTACAATTAACAGCAATACTCCTACTATAGGATTAAATTTCTTCTTCATAATGTATATCCATCTCCCTTTTCTATCATTGCAAGAAGATTAACTACGTCAAATGTCTTTTTCTGTTTCTGCGCAAGTTTAAGTTTCTCAAGTGCAACCTGAGCCCCATCCAGCTGAGCATCAATTGATCTGCGGTAGGTCTCAACTGTGGCCGCCGCATGCTGAAGCTGTACATGACTAAGCTGAAGAGATTCCTTGGAATCATCCTCTCCATTCCATGCCTCCTGCATCAGCTCTTCAAGCCTTTTAAGGTCCGCATTTATAAATTCACTTATTTTGTCAAAAGAGCCGCTGTTGACCTTGAGCTGTAAGATATATGCGTTAAGCCCCTTTATGGCCGACTCTATATTGTTGGCCTTTGGCGCCCTCACAAGAGCATATCTTTTTTGCATCTTGTCAATCCGCTCTGGATAATCTGCTATCTTGCGCTGTAACAGAATGATTTCCGGATTCATCATTGCACTAAATATCAAATAATTTCCTCTCAACAATCTGTGAGATATTATATATTATTCATCCAAAATTTGCACCCACTTAACACTCTTTTCTTCACCAGAATAATTAAGTTTTGAAAGCTTGGATTCCATAGCGGATTTAGACACAACACTGATGCCATACTTTTCACTTATCTCTTCAACAGCACTGTCGCTAAGATCTATATCAAGTACATAGCATCTTTCGTATCCACTCTTTACCTTCTTTTCATCTGCATCGTATACCTTGAAAAAGTCATACTCTGTAATACCGCTGACACTTGCTATATCAAGTTCTGATGCCATGCGGGACAGAACCTCTCGGTCATCCTTATCAAAATATCCCAGTTCCTCTTCGCTTGATAAATTAGAAAGCTTTGTTTCTTTCCACTGGGAATACTGAAGCTCTATCCCCCATTCATCCAGCTTATACACATCATATTCCGATACTGTTGGAGAGTACTCATGAACAAATTGCACTCTGCCATCCTGCGCAAATCTGCTGAATTCTGCGACATCCAAAGCTATAGCCTGAGATGCTACCAAAACACCCGCATCATCGTATGTATCCTGGCTTAAGCCTATTGGAACTACAATATATCCCTTGAGTTCATCCTGACAGTAAAAAGAATATCTTATATAAACTGCCTTATCGACTCCAACCTCATCCGGATTGCTACCAACAAGTGCGTATTCTCTTTCAACTTTGTCAAATCCATTTTCTAATGCTGCATTTTCAATCTGGGTAGACATCTCATCAAGAGTACAGAACTTGTAATCTTTTATATCAAGAGCACCTACAATTGCCTCTGCCTTTTCGTACCACTCACTCTTTGTGTAAAAAATTTTCCAGAAAGAAATGTCTCCTTTAAATACCTGCTCTCCCATAACAACATCATTTATATATCCGTTCTGAGAGATGGCCTGCGGAATTTCTATCATGTCTGTTTTGGCATAGGAAATCTCTTTTACGTTTAACTCAATACTTGCACTTTTGCTATCATAATCTAAAGAATAATTACCTGTTGAGGGATCGTTGTCACTCTTATAATCTAATCCGCTAATTTTAACCTTCTGTAATACGTTATCTTTTGCGTTAAATTCGTAGCGTATCTTTTCGAATAAATTCTTTCCTAAAATATTGTTTTTATCCCTGGAATTAGTAAAAGAATCTGCTGTTGTTTCAATTACAATTATGTCCTCTATATATCCGGCATATGTCACTGTAAGTTCTGATATTTCCGGAATGAGCAGCATTTCCAAATCCATCTCGCTACAAATATCGTAACTTCCATAATAAATAAGTAGCTGCTTTTCTTCTCCGTTTATATTCTGTTTGTAGTAGGAATACTGGGAAGACTTCCAATCCTTGTTATTTGCCTGCTGTACCCAAGTGGAATAGTAAGAGTAATGGTAATCCATGCCCACTGTAAGTTCACTTGATACATTATTATCCTCATCTCTGGTTCTTTTATAGGAGATTGGTCCTTCTACATTTGTACTGACATCCAGAAAAGATGTATCCCTTTTATCTTCATATTTATATTCACCAGAAGCCTCTACGAAACTGGCATACTTGATGCTTTCTTCTGATGCTTCAAGCACCTTTCTTGGTGTAGTCTCATCCTCTCCATTTGTGATCATGATATCCAGCAGGTTCTCAGATTCAACGGACTCATTACCACCTGATGCATAATTCTCACATCCAGTCAGATTTATTGTAAAAATAGCTGTTGCCAATATAAGGCATATATTTTTTCTTTTATTTTTCATAATCAAATCCCTGCTTATTAGTTTTTCTCCTACCTAATAAACAGGGATTCCCCCTTAATTTGTTGCATTTTCGTCAGTTTTCTGACTATGGAAGAAATCATAAATCTTATTTGCCACATTTTCCGGAATCTCAGGAACTTCCATGAGCCTTTCTACGCTGGCATTTTTGATATCTTCTATGGATTTAAAGCTCTTCATAAGAGCCTTTCGCCTTGCAGGACCGATGCCAGGAATATCATCCAGAGAGCTCTTTACCTGAGCCTTGGATCGTAAGGACCTGTGGTACTCTATGGCAAATCTATGGGCCTCATCCTGAATCCTCGTTATCAGTTTAAAACCTTCTGACCTTGTATCTATTGGAAGTTCAACGTTGTTATAATATAGTCCTCTTGTCCTGTGGTTATCATCTTTGACCATACCGCAGACAGGTATGTGTATTCCGAGTTCATCAAGAACCTGTAGACAGATGTTTACCTGGCCGCGACCACCGTCCATCAGGATGAGATCTGGAAATTTTGTAAAACTGCCATACTGGGCATCTATATCTCTTACCTGAAGGTCATGCCTTTCTTCGATTCCGTGAAGGAGTCTTCTTGTGAGCACCTCATGCATGCAGGCATAATCATCAGGGCCTGCTACCGATTTAATACGGAACTTTCTGTAATCGCTTTTCTTGGGCTTACCTTTTTCGTAAACTACCATGGATCCTACATTGGCAAAGCCGCTGATATTGGATATATCATAAGCTTCCATTCGCTCAAGGCCTTTGATTCCCAGAAGATTCTCTATCTCTTTTACCGCTCCAATGGTTCGGCCTTCCTCGCGTTTGATTCGCTCCTTGTCTTTGGACAACACAAGCTCAGCATTCTGAGTTGCAAGCTCCATGAGCTTTTCCTTCTGGCCCCTTTCAGGAACTGTGATGTACACTTTACTGCCTTTTCTCTGGGACAGCCATTCTCCGATTATCTCCATGTCCTCTATTGTCTCTGGCAGCATAAGTTCTCTTGGGATAAAAGGAGTTCCTGCATAGAACTGCTTTACAAAGTTTTGCAAAATCTCGGCCTGGGGATTTTCTGACACGTGCGTCATGTAGAAATGCTCTCTGCCGATAAGTCTTCCATCTCTTACGAAAAAGACCTGTATTACCGCATCTTTATCGTCAGATGCGATAGCTACTATATCTTTATCCTCCATGGAGGAGTCAGTCATCTTCTGCTTTTGAGCCACCACCTTGACGCTGGCAAGAAGATCTCTATACTTGGCTGCTGACTCAAAGTCAAGTTCCTCGGAAGCAGCTTCCATCTTTCCTTCCAGATCTTTGATAATTGCTGCATAGTTTCCATTAAGGAAATCCAATGCTTTGTCTATGCGCTGCCTGTATTCTTCTTTGGAAACAGCGCCTGTACAAGGACCACAGCACTGTTTCATATGATAATTAAGGCACGGTCTCTCCAGACCTATATCTCTTGGAAGGGAGCGATTGCAGGTTCGAAGCCCATATATCTTGTTTATAAGTTCAATAGTATCCTTTACCGCTGCTGCACTGGTAAATGGACCAAAGTATCTGGACTTATCCTTTTTCATAAGTCTTGAGAAAAGAACTCTTGGATAATCTTCTGAAACGGTCACTTTAATGTATGGATAGGTCTTATCATCCTTTAGAAGTGTGTTATATCTTGGAGAATTTTCTTTTATCAGATTGTTCTCAAGGACCAGTGCTTCAAGCTCTGAATCCGTTACGATATACTCAAATCTTGCAATCTGTTTCACCATCTGGTCTATCTGCGGACCACGACCTATATTTGCACGAAAATAAGACCTTACACGGTTGTGAAGGTTTATCGCTTTTCCCACATACATGATTGTGTCATTTTCATCTCGCATGATATAGACACCTGGCTTATTGGGAAGTTTTTTCAGTTCTTCTTTTACATCGAAATTGCTCATCTTCCACCAGAAAACCCTGCCCTAGAAAAGGGCAGGGCTCGTAAAAATAAGTTTTTTAGTTTTTGTCAAAGTCATCTGGTACATTTGAGAATCTTCCACGATTCTCACTAGAAGTATTGCTGTCATCAGCTGGGGTATTACCTATTTCCTGACCTGGAGTCCAGTTTATCTGGCTTTGAACACCATTATCAGTAACCTGAGCATTAAAAAGGCTCTGGAACTGGCTCTGGTCATCACTAGGCTGTTCCTGAGAAGGATTCTGATCATGAGGTTTTTCTTCTTCCTTCTTGCCTCTTATAGGAACATTTTCTCCTACAATAGCTGACTCTGGACGAGTTGCATATAGTCTCTTGGCCTTAGCTGATTCTTTTTCCTCTTCTGTAGGCTCTGGAATGTTCTCAGCCTCTCTATAGATCTTCATAAATTCCTTACCAGTAATTGTCTCTTTTTCAATAAGGAACTGCGCAATCTTGTCCATCGTATCAAGATGGCCGCTGATGATCTCCTTGGCTCTCTCATAGCACTGAGCAATAAGCTTCTTGACCTCTTCATCAATCTGAGTTGCTGTCTCATCACTACACTGAAGGACTCTGTTTCCGTCAAGGTATCTGTTCTGGATTGACTCAAGCTGCATAAGACCAAATCTATCACTCATACCGTATAAAGTGATCATACTTCTTGCAATTGAAGTTGCCTGCTCTATATCCTGGGCTGCGCCTGTTGTTACAGTATTGAAGATTGTCTCCTCAGCTGCACGTCCGCCCATAAGCTCAGTAAGCTCATCAAGAAGTTCTTCCTTGGTCTTAAGATGATTCTCGTCCTCAGGGACGTTGAGCACGTATCCAAGAGATCCCATTGTTCTTGGAACAATTGTGATTTTCTGAACTGGCTCTGTATTTGAAAGAACTGCGCTGACAAGTGCATGTCCAACCTCGTGGTAAGATACGAGCTTACGCTCTTCCTTACTAAGGATTGAGTCCTTTTTCTCTTTTCCGGCAATAACCTGCTCGAAGGCTTCCATAAGGTCCTTCTGGCAAACGAACTCTCTGCCTTCCTTAACTGCGATAATTGCAGCCTCGTTTATCATGTTGGCAAGGTCTGAACCAACAGTTCCACCTGTAGCCAGGGCGATTTCCTTAAGATCTACAGTTTCATCCATCTTGACATCCTTGGAATGAACCTTGAGAATCTCTTCACGTCCCTTTAAGTCAGGCTTGTCCACAATGATTCTTCTATCGAAACGGCCTGGACGAAGGAGAGCCTTATCAAGTATCTCTGGTCTGTTAGTTGCTCCCAGGATAAGAACACCCTTAGAAGAGTCGAATCCATCCATCTCTGAAAGGAGCTGGTTAAGGGTCTGCTCTCTCTCCTCATTGCCACCGCCGTACTTGTTATCACGGCTACGACCTATCGCATCAATCTCATCTATGAAAATGATACATGGTGCATTCTTGCTGGCTTCGCTAAAGAGATCACGAACTCGGCTGGCACCAACACCAACATAAAGCTCGATGAAATCAGAACCTGCGAGGGAATAAAATGGAACATGAGCTTCACCTGCAACTGCCTTGGCAAGAAGTGTCTTACCTGTTCCTGGAGGGCCTACAAGAAGGGCTCCTTTTGGAAGCTTAGCTCCAATCTTGGCATATTTGGCTGGATTATGAAGGAAGTCAACGACTTCTACTAAAGACTCTTTAGCCTCATCCTCACCTGCAACGTCCTTGAAGGTAACTCCTGTTTCCTTCTGCACGTATACCTTGGCATTGCTCTTGCCTACACTAAGAGGACCGCCGCCTCTGCCCATTTTCTTAAAGATCATGGACAAAATGAACCACATGAGCAGAATTGGTGCAATATAATAAAGAATAAATGTAAGAACAACACCTGAATTATCAGGAACTTCGCTCTTAACATCAACTCCTGCCTCGAGCATTCTCTTGGTCAGTTCGGAATCCTCTTCTGCCTTACCTGTATAATATGTGATCTGATTGCCACCGCCAAAAGCTCCTACAAAGCTAGGCTGTGAATGTTCCTCATCTTCCTCAGATACAGGAATTATCACGATTCTGTCATCCTCTATCACAACGCTCTTAACTTCGCCATTTTCAACCATTGTGATAAATTCAGAATATGTCTTCTCCTGGGTTGTATTTTCTGAGAAAGCTCTTAGAAAGTATGTCATACAGATCATGGTAACAAGAGCTGCTACTAACAGAAGAATTATGTTCTGTTTTCTAGGTGAATTTGATCCATCACCCAGTGGATTATTATTTCTCTGATTTTGATTATTATCCATACCTTTTTTCCATTTCTTACATTATAATTAATAATGTTATGATAATTGATCCTTTTAGTCAAACGCCTATTACTATTTAAACAGTTAAACACAGTAGTTTGATGCATCTTTATTTTTTATTTTGTATGATTATATAGCGCACAATTTATTTTTTCAAGTTAATGTTCCTAAAAGTTTTTTAAAATTATTTTCAATATTACCTAGATTTTCTTTCGGTTAGTATATATAATAAGACGTTGTTTTTAAGAGCTTATTTTTCTTACAATTTCATTTTTACTTTCACAAATTTAGTCTCGTCATAAGATCAGGAGGAAATCAGAATAATGGCAGTTAAGTACATTTTTGTTACAGGCGGTGTTGTATCCGGTCTAGGAAAGGGAATCACAGCGGCTTCACTAGGAAGACTACTTAAGGCTCGTGGCTACAAGGTTACGATGCAGAAGTTCGACCCCTATATTAACATTGACCCCGGAACTATGAACCCTGTTCAGCACGGTGAGGTATTCGTGACTGAAGATGGTACTGAAACTGACCTCGACCTTGGTCACTACGAAAGATTTATTGACGAGAATCTAGATAAAAATTCAAATGTTACAACCGGTAAGATTTACTGGTCTGTTCTTCAGAAGGAGCGTCGCGGCGACTATGGCGGACGCACCGTACAAGTTATCCCCCATATTACTAATGAAATAAAGAGCAAATTCTACAGAAACTTTACTGATGATGAGACACGTATTGCTATCATCGAAGTTGGTGGTACTGTGGGTGATATCGAATCACAGCCTTTCCTTGAGGCTATCAGACAGTTCCAGCATGAGGTTGGCCATGAAAATGCAATGCTCATCCTTGTTTCTCTGATCCCATATCTTCGTTGTTCACAGGAGATCAAGACCAAGCCCACACAGTCTGCAGTTAAGACTATGCAGGGAATGGGACTTCAGCCAGATGTTATCGTATGCCGTACAGAGATAAAGCTTGATCAGGAGACCAAGGACAAGATAGCTCTTTTCTGTAATGTACCTAGCAGTCATGTTCTCAACAACCTTGATCTTGAGTACCTCTACGAGGCTCCTCTTGCAATGGAAAAAGAGCATTTGGCTCAGGTAGCCTGCGAGTGTCTGAATCTTGATTGTCCAGAACCAGATCTTGGAGACTGGAAGGAAATGGTCGACACTCTCTACTCTCTTAAGCATGAAGTTAAGGTTGCACTTGTTGGAAAGTATACACAGCTTCACGATGCTTACATTTCTGTTGTTGAAGCCCTCAAGCACGGTGGTATTTCTAATCACACTGCTGTTTCAATCAAGTGGGTTGATTCAGAAGAAGTTACTGAGGAAAATGCAGAGTCCTTCTTTAAGGATGTAGATGGAATCATCGTTCCTGGCGGTTTTGGAGATCGTGGTATAGAGGGCATGATCACTTCTATCAAGTATGCAAGAGAGAACAATGTTCCTTTCCTTGGCCTTTGCCTTGGTATGCAGCTTGCAATCATTGAATTTGCCAGAAATGTTATAGGTTATAATGATGCTCATTCAATCGAGTTTGATCCTAATACTACTCATCCTATGATAGCTCTTTTACCAGATCAGAATGGTGTTGAGGACATTGGCGGAACACTTCGTCTTGGTTCTTACCCTTGTGTTCTTGATAAAGATTCCAAGGCTTATGAGTTGTTTGGTTCAGAGAATATCACAGAGCGTCATCGTCATAGATACGAGGTCAACAATGATTACAGAGCAGTGCTTGTTTCTAACGGCATGAAGCTTTGTGGTCTTTCACCAGATGGCAGAATTGTTGAGATGATCGAGCTTCCATCTAATTCTTTCCATATGGCTACTCAGGCTCACCCAGAGCTTAAGTCTCGTCCTAACAGACCTCATCCATTATTCTCCGGATTTATCGGAGCTTCACTTGAGCATGAAAAGAATCGCTGATAATTTAAAGGGAGCAGCTAAAAGCCGCTCCCTTTTTGAATACCACGCTTTATTTAGTTGTTCCTATTTTGGAGAGTTCAGTCCTCTTCTTCCTCTTTTCTTTTGCCGATAAGAAGGAATGTCGCTGATGCTGCAGCTGCTGCAAGGATTACAAGAAGTCTTGCTGGAAGATTTGTGCTATCTTCTGTTCTAGCTCTTCTTGCTCCAAGTACCGCCTGTCCACTATCTCTACGTGCTCCAAGAACTGCTTCTCCTGCAGGTGCTATTGCTACTGGAGCTGGTACTGGTGCAGGTGTTGGTGCTGTAGGTGTTGGATCATCAGGGATTGGTGTAGGTGTAGGTGTTGGTGTAGGATCTGGTGTTGGGTCATCTGGAGGAGTAATTGCTGTAATCGTGAACTTTCCAGGTACGTATTTAACCTTGAAGTTACCCTGTAGCTCTTCTCCTGTAGCATTTACTGCATATTCTCCAGCTACTTCACCTGCTTCTCTGCCTACTTCAAATCTTACATTCTCTTCAGCCTCTGCCTGAAGTGCTTCATTCTCAGCTACAAGTTCTGCTGTGAATTCTGGATCCTGTTCGTTCACCTGTTTGCTAAGTCCGTCAACTGCTGTAACTGTAACTGGTGCTGGCTCGATGATAAGCTTCTTAAGGTCATAGTTTATAGTGAATTGGCTGGTTACATTTTCATCGCCAAGCCAAATCTGAGGATCTCCAACGTGACTGAAGTTATAATCTCCAACGTTTTTACCTCTTTCACTCTCGATAGTTACGTTATTGATCACATATTCTACATCATCTATTGTGAATTTGATTCCTTCTGCTGCGCCTACCTTGAGTGTGAAGAGACGGCTTACCTTATCCCAGAACCATTTAAGAATTGATGCGTCCTCTTCTGGTTCTTCTACTGAGTATTCACTAATGTATTTGTGTTCCTGACCATCGTAGGTAATCCTGATTTCTTCATTAGAGATAGTTATTTCGTATTTTTCTGCTCTATCCAGAATTTTAAGCGTTCCTGGCTTAAGAGTTATCTCGTAGTTATCAGTAACATCTTTTTCTCCCTTCTTGATAACCACGGATTCTTCTACTATAGTTACTTGCTGCTCTCCAACAACAGTTCTCTTATTATCCTTAAGTTCTGCTGTGTAGGTATCACCCTCTGCAAGTTCGCCTTCTGTGATGCTATAGTCTTCTACTACAACTTCTTTTCCATCAAACTCGTGATCTTCTGAACTTCCAGCTGTTATTGTGATAGCTCTTGCCTTGATTTCAAAGTCGCCTGTTTCGTAGGATACTTTGTAGTTGCCCTGGGTTGCTTCACCAGATACTACTATTGCACCTTCATAGACATCCACATCTTCATCTGTTCCTGCGCCTGGTCTTGTTACGTCATATTTAAGTTCGTAGCCATCTATAACCTCGCCATCCACTATTGCTGCTGTATAGGAAGGATCTGGATTTCCATAAATCTTTTCACTATTATCAGCTTTAACCTTAATCTCTCTAGGTCTGATCATTACTGTTGCAGCTGCTGTTGCTGTCTGGTAATTTGGATTTTCAGCCTTTACGTAAATTTCTATTGCGTCCGGAGTCACATTTTTATATGTGAATTCGTCGAGGCTATCTTTCCATTCGATGTGATCAATACTGTAGTAGATTTTGGTTCCTTCTTGTACAGATGCCGTAGCTTCTATTGTGTGGCCCTGTCCGTCATAGATACCATCATAGCCAGTTGCAGTTACTGAAAGAGCTTGAGACTCTGTAATTGAGAAGGTTCCAGGTTTATAAGTTACTTCGTAATTGCCCTGATCCTTACTTCCTTCAATTACTATTGCATCTACATAAACACCAACTGCTTCATCTGTTCCTGCGCCTGGTCTGTATACTCTATCCCAAACGATTTCATAGTCATCAACTACACCGCTGTTCTCTGTAGGTTCTACTATTCTAGCTGTGAATTCCTCAGGATCAGCTTCTCCGAATACCTTACTAGCGTTATTAGCCTGAACTATTACTGGTCTAGGACTTATTGTTACAGTAGCCTGTGCGTAGCAGTCCTCGTAGTTTTTGTTTTCTCCCTTTACATAAACTGTAGCTCCATTAGTTACGTTTATGAACTGTGGAAGTGTTTCTGACCACTCTTCGTTTTCGCTCTGTCTATATTTGTATGTGGTTCCCTCTGCTCCACCAGATACTATGATTGAATGATATTCTGCGTCGTATATTCCGCTGTAGCTCTCTGCAGAAATCTCATTTCCACCAGCTCTTGTTATTGTGAAGTCGCCTGGAAGATATTCTACAATGTAGTTGCCCTGTTCTTCTTCGCCGGATGCTACAAGAACATCTTCATATGTTCCAACTTCTTCATCATTGCCTTCTCTTGCAACTGAGTACTCAATTGTGTCTTCACCAACAAGTCCTGTTACTGTTGCGCTGAAAGGCTGAGGATCTGATTTTCCATATTCTTTGGAAGCATTGTCTGCCTTTACTGTAACTTTCTTAGGAGTAATCTTTACTATTGCTGAAGCTGTTGCATCATCATACTGATCATTTACAGCCTTTACATATACAAGATATTCTCCTACATCCTTGTAACCAGGATTTGTTTCACTCCAGTTCTCCTGATCTATGCTGTAATAGATTGTTGTGCCTTCTGTTACATCTACAGTTGCTGTGATGCTATAGAAGTTGCCATCGTATTCGTGCTCAATGCCCTCAGCGGTCAGTACCATGTCTGTCTTTTCCCAAACTGCGAACATTGCCTGATATGGCATGTCTTCATCAGCTGCTACCATAGCAACCTCGTTTCCAGTAAAGTCGCTATTTGGATAGTACTTTCTATTATCTTCACTATAGAAGTACTCAGCAGTCAGATCTGTCTTTTCCCAGTTGGATGAATATTTCATGAAGTCATTTACTTCACTTTCTTCTTCTCCTATATTTACTCTGGTCCAACCTATGAATTTATATCCCTTTCTGGTTGGTGCTGGCTGCATCTCTACTCCCTCGTTAATTCCAAGGGTGCTTGATGAGTATTCCTCAGCTGTTGTATCAATGTGGAATGCCTCGGATCCATCATTCTTGAACCATGGAATGAAGGTTGGAGTTGCTTTTTCTTTTTCCTTGTAATCTGCACGGAGCTGGATTGTATATTTGGCCTCTATTATATTGCCATCTCCGTCCATATCTTCAATTTCTACTTTTGCATATTTAGCCAGAACTTTGTATTCCTGTCCTGGATAGATTGCTGCCTCTTCTGTATCTACATATTCGCCAGTAGCAACCCACTTCTGCATTACCCAGTGATCAAATACGTAGCCATCAGGTGCATTTACTGCTGGAACTGCAATTGCATAAGCGTTATCAACATATTGATTACTATCTGCTGCCGTTCCGGTTCCTTCAGTTTCCACATCTGGATCTTTGAGGCTGTAAGTAATATTGATTCCATTTGCTCCAGTGAGGATTTTTCTCCACTTGCCGTAGATATTGAATTCTTCTGTAATCCAGAAACGATCCACATCAGCGTTTGTCGTTGCCCCTGCGCCCCACTTATCCATAGGGTCCGTCATGTGAGCGGTCTTGTTATATTCCTGAAGACCTATTGTCTCGTTAAGTACGTATGAATTACCGTTAAAGACTCTTGTGCAAGCCTCATCGAAATACCATCCTACGAATACGTAGCCATCTCTTGTTCCGGTAGGAGTACTCACCTTTTGGCCGTAGGAAACACGGAAGTTCATCTGCTGCCTGTGCTCTGGATCATTAGGATCATCACCCCAGTCAAGAGATTCGTCTTTTGTTCCATTTTCGTTATATGCGTTAGGATGAAGGAATACACGGTACTGAACCTGACGCCACTTAGCATATACTTCAATTCCTCCAACAGGCATTGTTCCTGAGAAGTCATACAATGTGTTACATGTGGCATCTGCATACCAGCCTTCAAATACGTAACCTTTTTCTCCATCTGGAAGAGTAGGCTTGTAGTTCTGAATATTATCTGGAATTATTGCCCCAAACGGAACATCTTCACTTTCTGCTAAAAGAACTTTTGAACGGTCGTTAAGCTGGTTTCCATTACCATCAACGTATTTACCATCCATGAAGTTTACTTTGTAGGCAAGTCTCTTATATACATAGTTGATATTGTAGGTATTTCCAACTGTCCATCTTCCGTCTCCATTCCAGTCCTCATTACGTCTGAAGGAATATTCATATCCTGTATATTGTGGAGCGTTCTGCTGATTAACGTCCGTATTACTGGATCTTGGTGTTACTATCTCTGCTTTATAGTAGAGAACACCATTGTATTCTCTGGTTGGCTTATCGCCTATATCTTCTCCTTCAACTACTGGGAACCAAATGTGATATCTCCAGTCATTGTAATTATTGAATCTTACAATAAGGAAGTTACCATCAGAATCATTTGTAGCTCCAAGGATGTTTTCATCCAGAATTGAGATATTACCCTTTACAGTACCGCTACCAGTCGACGTTGGGTTTGGTTTAAGCTTCGTACCATTCATCATTACAAAGCTTACTGGCTGATTATTGCCCACTCCATGGATTTTATCATACTGAGGCCACTGCTCTAATATGTTCTCACCATAGTATCCATGGATTACAAAATAGTATGCCTCATATCCCTCCACGTTTGAATGCTCAAGGGTGTAATCAGTTGTAGGGTGACTACTCTGATTATCGTGCCAATTTACTACACCCCAGATGTTCGCACCACTTGCCGAGTTATTACCAAAGGAATATTGATTTACTCTGTTGCCATTATCTCTATAGAGATAGAATCTTAAGTTGTATTCAATTCTGTCAAAGTAGATATTTAAAACTGCATCGCCTTCAGGCGTGATCTCAACCTGCTGCTCTGGCTCTTTTGCACTAAATCCTTTGTAATGCTTCTCGACATCTTTATTGTTGCCGATAAGTGCGTAGTTTTCGTCTCCATTATCTGTATAGATTTCATATGGGATATTCTCTCCGACTGTGCCTTCATTTTCAACAAAGGCTTCCTTCAGATCATATCCACTTCTACTGATATTCTCTGTCCAGAGAATAACAGTATATGGAGCTTTCTCATTTGGAGTCCACTTAGCATAAATTGTGGTATTTACTTCAAGGGTATTTCCGAATTCAAATGGAGTATCCTTGAGCTGGATTGTTGATGAAGCCGCTGGAGTTTCACTTTCGCCATTCTCTTCGTCTGGCGCTTCTGTCGGCTCTGCCTCTGCTGCTTCGAACCATCCTGCGAATGTATATCCATATCTTGTCATGTCTGCTGGATCACAAGGCTCATGTGTAACATCACCAGTCTTAACAAACTGAGGTGCGTTGTACTTACCACCTTTGCCGTTTTCGTTAAATACAAGCCAGTGTCCTAAAGGTGCATTTACCTTAAAGATTACATTGCCATCGATTGTGATGTCATCATCATTTTGGAAGATGTCGCCTTGAATATATTCGTATGGCTGGCCTGCCTTTGCTACGATGTGGTCTCCGCCTTCATTTACAAGCCATCCCTGGAAATCATGTTCACCGTCAGCTGTGTATCCCATGTTAACCTTATATTCACGCTTGAGATCTTCTCCAGTTGCATTGGCCAGAACCTCAATCTGTTCCTGCCCGATTGATGCGCCGGTTTCATCTACATAGGTCACAAGGTATAGTTTTGTAAATATTGGGTAGTAGTTTCTTTCAAATTCATCGTATTCCGGTGGAAGGAGATCATCCATCTCATTTCTTATGTCATCGATACTAAGAGGAGTTGTTTCAAGGGTGTAGTTTTCTTCTGTGGTCCATCCCTTAAAGATTACTCCATCTTCAAGTTCCCCTACGCCTGGATCGTAGAGAACTACTTCCATGTTGTCGCCCTCTTTAACATACATTGATGGGGCTGGAGTTGTTCCATTGTTGAATATAACCTTTAATCTTGCGTCACTACCTACATTAACAACTGCATAGATTGAGAAACTCTCTGCAGTTATTTCTGCGGTTATTCCGTTAACATCACTGTTGATAACGTCTGCGTTTCCAGAATTATCAATGTGAACAACCTCTGTATTATCAGCATTTTCAATTGCTGTTGTTGTAAGCTTTACTGTAATTGGCACTTCTGGCTGAACTTCTGCGCCATTATATTTGAAAGTAATGTCTACAGCTTTTACTTCCACTGCTGTACCCTCAACAGCATCTGCTGCCTTGTCGAGCACTTCCTGATCTGAAACTTCTGCCACTTCCATGACTGTTCCTTCTGGGAATGCACCTTCCTGGGCATCTACATAAACAGCAACGCCGCCGGCATAGCCGTTAAATCTCTGAGCTGGCATCTCTATTTTTTTCTCTACTGCCTTAAATTTTGCGGTAAATTCTGCGTCTTCATCTAGTCCAGAGGGAATAAATGTTTCGCTTTCAGATACTGAATTTCCATCTGCATCTTCCCAGCTTACGAACTCAAAGCCTTCAAATGACTTAGCTGTTGATCCTTCTATCTTGGCTTCGCTATCATCAAGATTGATCTTTTCTTCTGCATTTGAAACTGATCCGCCTTCTGTAGCCACGTACTTAATTGTTATGAAGTTTTCCTTTTCTTCTTTATCTTCTGAAGATGCCTCTGTTGTTGCATCGTCTTCTGATGAGGCTTCTGCTGCAGCGTCTTCCTTGGATGAACTTTCGCTAGCCGCATCTTCTTTTTCTTTGTCAAAAGAACTTTCGGTTGCCGCTTCCTCTTTTGGCTCCTCAGGGATTACTACATCTGTAGATGCAGCATCTGGAGTTGCAGGCTCTACTGCTGGAGGATTCTGAGTTGATTCTTCAGGAGCAGGCTGCTGATCTGGATCCTGTACTGGCTCTTCAGCTGGAGGTGCAGTTTCTTCACCGCCATTTTCTGGCTGATAGTTTTCTCCACCGCCTTCTTCCTGATAATCTTCTCCGCCATTATTCTCTGGCTGAGCCTCTTCTCCACCGCTCTCCTGCTGTGGCGCTTCTTCTGCTGGCTGCTCTACTGTTTCTTCTGGAGCATCATCAGCAAATACTCGTACACTTGCCAAATCGCTATTAAATGTTGTAGCGATAAGTGCGAATGCTAATATGAATGCTATAAATCTGTTCCATTTTCTCAACATAAGCATTTCCTCCCTCATAAGATTTGCTTTTGTTTTGTGTCTCTCTTTCATTCTTTATACGAATATCACTAGGTGATAGAAAAATGATTAGCTTGAGGCTTTAAACCTCTCATCCTCTTCCTCGGCGCTTACTGCCTCATCGATCAGTTTGATCATTTCTAACAGGCTCCTGAAATATTGAATCCTGTTTTCATCAGCATAGGTTATTCGGCCTTGCCACGTTCCGTTTTCATTGCTTAAGATCTTTACCACGAATGTACCCTTTTTCATAGGCTGTTCCTCGCTGTAGTTGCTAAACCACGTGCTATTATGATGTTTTATTGTCTTATTTTAGAAATATCGCAATCATAAAAACTATCATGATGCGTCAGAAAATTGATGCTTTGTGATTAAAATTGTCTGAATATTGTGAATGAAAAATAAAGAAATCGATTAAGAAAATGGGGTTTCAAACAACAAAATAAGGGTAGATTCCCGTAGGAATCTACCCTATATTGTGTTTATATTTAGTTTATAAGCTTTCTAAACTATTAAAGCTGAGGGCCAGCTGATACAAGTGCCTTACCTGCATCATTTCCTGTGTACTTAACAAAGTTCTTCTGGAATCTAGCTGCAAGGTCCTTGGCCTTCTCTTCCCACTCAGATGCATTTGCATATGTATCTCTAGGATCAAGAATTGCAGGATCAACTCCTGGAAGAGATGTAGGAACTTCGAAATCGAAGTAAGGAATCTTCTTTGTTTCAGCCTTAAGAACATCTCCGTTAAGGATAGCATCGATGATACCACGTGTATCCTTGATAGAAATTCTCTTACCTGTTCCGTTCCAACCTGTGTTTACAAGGTAAGCCTTAGCTCCTGACTTCTGCATCTTCTTAACAAGCTCCTGAGCATACTTTGTAGGATGAAGCTCAAGGAATGCCTGACCGAAGCAAGCTGAGAATGTAGGTGTAGGCTCTGTGATTCCTCTCTCTGTTCCAGCAAGCTTAGCTGTGAATCCTGAAAGGAAGTAGTACTGTGTCTGCTCAGGTGTCAGGATTGATACTGGAGGAAGTACTCCGAAAGCATCAGCTGAAAGGAAGATAACATTCTGAGCTGCAGGGCCTGATGATGTAGGATGTACATTAAGAACGATGTTCTTGATGTGGTTGATAGGATATGATACACGAGTATTCTCTGTAAC